>OGCM01001307.1_pt1 | contig 31008 bp, 27 predicted proteins | sample 1570151 | NCBI WGS metagenome assembly OGCM01 (sample SAMEA4370582, study PRJEB24528) | human gut metagenome
CTAACATCTCCTTTTGTGTTAATTTTAATATGTGCCTTTTAATGAAATATGCAAATTGGAAGTTGTCAATTTCTTATATATTTTTGATCAGTGTCAGGAATCGTATCTTCTGACCGATATCGCTCTACTTTCATGTGAAGATTATATTTATCTCTTAACTCCGCAATCTTATTCATCATGGGTGATTGATGGTGAAAGTCAATGCTCTCTTGATTTTCCCAACTGTCAATCAGTAGCACAGTTTCCTCATCTCCCAGAGGGAAAAAATAATCATATCTAATGTTCCCCGCTTCATTTCTAATTGCATCAACAGTACCGCTTGAAATCATCTCCTTTGCAAATTTTCGCGCAGAACCATTTTCGCCGGAATAATATATATTAACAACTATACTCATTATACTTTCCTCCAAATCCCGATTTGACGGTAATTTCTGTTTCTCTACATCCTACAAGCCCAGATAAAACTAATATACACAGACTAAATAACAGTACTCTTTTCAAACTCATAATTTCTTTCCAAGTTCATATGCTTTTTTCATCACATCAGCATGGCTTGCAGCTATATTTGCAGCATCAATTCCACCGCCACCAACCATGCCTTTCAAGGAAGCCTTTTCAAAACAGTCTACCCAGCCTTGCAGACCATTGTAGGCTTTTTCAAATGCACTTTCATCATTCTCAGCGGCAGTTGCAATCATATAAATATCTCTGAATGAATAATCTGTCGAATATAAAGGATTCAATCTATCAAGAAGTGTTTTCATCTGGCCACACATCTCATAGTAATAAATTGGTGTTGCATAGACAATGACCTCCGCATCCTTTACTTTTGCCATAATATCTGCAACATCATCCTTCAGTACACACATCCCATTCCTCTGACAGGATAGACAACCGATACAATATTTTATATCTTTTCCTTTCAAAGAAAGAAGTTCCACATCATGCCCGGCTTCTTTTGCTCCCTTTGCACACTCATTTGCAAGTATATCAGAATTGCTGCCTCCTCGAAGACTTGTCGATATGATCAATACTTTTTTTGCCATGATTAAATTTCTCCTTTTTCAGTGTCTTTTTTAACCTTCCGTATAACTTTCGCAGGCACTCCTGCCGCAATCATATTGGCCGGAACATCTTTTGTTACAACTGCTCCGGCTGCAATGACCGAACCTTCACCAATCGTAACCCCCGGAAGAACCGTTACATTTGCTCCAAGCCACACTTTTTTTTCGATGTGAATCGGCTGAAATATCATACCTGCTCTTTTCTCGGGATCTTCCATATGATTAATCGTTGCCAATACTGCATTATGTCCAATCAGAACTCCATCCTCTATATAAATACCACCCTGATCCTGAAACTTACATCCTGCATTAATAAAAACATTTTTACCTATATGGATATTTCGTCCGCAGTCTGTATAAAACGGAGGAAACATTCCAAAACTTTCATCTATTTTTTGTCCGGTAAGTTCCGACATAAGCTGTATAATTTCTTCTTTTGTATGATATTTGTTATTCAGCTCCATCGTTATCTTTAATGCCCTTTGAGACAGCTCATGCATAACCAGATGTTCTTCACTTCCACCATCTACGATATATCCGGGCTTCATATTACTCAAATATTCTTCACACGTCATAATTAACCAACTCCGTTTTCTTTAAAAAATTTCTGAATTTTGTCAAATGGGATCACATCCGGATTATCGTATAGATCTGTATGAACAGCTCCCGGAATTGTCAGCAGTTCTTTATTGGATGTGTACTTGCTGTTCTTGATCATATTTTCATAAGCATCTTTTCCAAAATAATAGCTGTGTGCTTTTTCTCCATGAACGATAAGGACTGCACTTCTGATTTCATTACTGTACTTTAATATTGGCTGATTCATAAATGACATACATCCAATACTGTTCCAGCCATCATTTGAATTCAGGCTCCTTTTATGATAACATCTGCCTTTATAATACTCACTGTAATCTTTTACGAAGAAAGGTGCATCTTCCGGAACCGGAAGGGAAACACAACCACCGCCTCTTGAATATTCGCCTTTACGGTATTCTTCTGTCCTGAGGGTATTCAGTGACTGTTTCTTTGCATAACGTGATTCTTCACTGTCCTCAGAATCAAAGTATCCATTCGCATTTACTCTTGTCATATCATACATGGTAGAAGCAACGGTTGCTTTTATTCTTGTATCCAACGCAGCTGCGTTAAGAGCCATTCCACCCCAGCCGCAGATTCCAATGATTCCTATTTTATCCGGATCCACATCTTCCCGAACAGAAAGGAAATCAACAGCAGCCATAAAATCTTCTGTATTAATATCTGGAGAAGCCATAAATCTTGGATAGCCTCCACTTTCCCCCGTAAAAGAAGGGTCAAATGCAATTGTTAAATATCCTCTTTCAGCCATTGTCTGTGCATATAATCCGGAACACTGTTCTTTGACTGCCCCAAATGGTCCGCTTACGGCAATCGCAGGATATTTCCCAGATGCATTTTTCGGTTTATACAAATCTGCGGCAAGTGTGATTCCATAACGATTTACAAATGTCACTTTCTTATGGTCTACTTTTTCACTCTGTGGAAAAGTTTTATCCCATTCAGATACCAGCTTTAATTTTTCTGTTTTTAACATATTTAACATCCTCCATATGCAAAATTTCTTGTAATTACACTAACAATAGTATATGATATAAATATCTTACAACCTAAAGTTAACTTTAGGTCAAGCATAAATTTGAAAGAAGGTTTTTTATGTATACAATCGGTCAGGTCTCTGCAATGTTTAATCTTCCTGTTTCTACATTAAGGTATTATGACAAGGAAGGCTTTTTCCCTAATCTGGAACGCAAAGGAAATATCCGTTATTTCAGCGATAATGAGTTAGAAGCACTTCGTATCATTGAATGTCTGAAGAAATCCGGTCTTGAGATAAAAGATATAAAGCAATTTTTTATCTGGGTATCTGAAGGCAGCTCCAGCTATGAAAAAAGGAAAGAATTATTTGAAACCAGAAAATCAGCTGTTGAAACTGAAATTCAGGAACTTCAAAAAACTCTCTCCCTCTTAAAATTCAAGTGCTGGTATTACGAAACAGCAATGAAAGATGGTAACGAAGATGCTATAAATGCCATGTTGCCTGACAAACTTCCAAAAAATATACAGAAACTATATGATAAAGGACATGACTGATTTTTGCTTTCTCCATCAAACTAGAATTTATCTTTTCTTATAGGTAATTACGATTCCAATAATAGAAGCAATAAAAGCAAGTGGTGCTAATCTCACAAAGACAAATTCAAATCCATGTAATATGGTTCCTGCAACTGCAAACTCTGGGTTATTATAATCCCACCTTAGATAAAAACTTTGCATAACTGCAAAAGCAATAAAAGCAAGCACTATAAACGCACATAACGTGATAAGTATCCAACGAATCGTTTTTACTTTGAACATATTTCTCTTTGCCAGCTGTAAATTAATTACCTCTAATTTTTCAGAGATTGCTTTTAGGTCATCTGTCATCGGCTCCATTACAGTTTCTCCAAGCAATACGCTTACAGAAGTATCCAATTCATCTGCCAATGTAATTAACATATCCGAATCTGGAACTGATAAACCATTCTCCCATTTTGATACAGTCTGTCTTACTACGTTCAGTTTAATTGCAAGTTCTTCTTGTGATAGTCCTTTTGACTTTCTAATTCTTTTAAGATTATTACTTAACATAATCTTTTCCTCCTTGATTTTGATAATTCAACTCTACATTCAAAAGAGCCATTGCCACAAGCAACACATATTAACATCCGCTTATTTACGGACTTTTCGCAGACAAATTCCGATTTCACGACATCATTTCTAATACAGATTATACTATATTTTTTTAATTCAGTCCACGCATTATGCCTAACAGGTATAGATACCTGATGCAAAAATAATATTTAATTATCCTCATCTCTTATTTTTGCGACCATCAAAACTCTCCGATACTGTCGCATTTTTTCTGCTCCTACCAGTGTAAAGTATCGTTTTACATCCTGATCAGTCAAACCTTCTTCAACGCCTTTTATAATCTCTTCCTGTTCTTCTGGTGATAGCTCACTAGAATATCGTCTAAAGCAATCAATAATGTCTCCTGATAAGTCCCATTGTTCTCTATTGGAATCTACAGAAACTATAGATGGATCAGAACTGCTCCATGTAGCCCCAGTATTCGATAATTTACACTTAAAACGGCATAACTCGTTATGAACTTTACCAAATATTACTGGATGCTGCCATACAGCCGGATGTACTTTTCTTACCTCACTTTTTTTAATCACATCATAAGTATTTTTGGTGTTAAACAATTTTCATTAGCATTAATAATTAAATAAGTATCCTCTGGATTAATAAACAAATCCATTTGAGTACAAATGGTTTTTCCACTATTTACATAGACTTTATAATTTGTGTTATCATGTGCTGTTCTATTGCTCACAAAACAATAAGTCACATTACAAAAATATCCCCTATTTAATTCTCTTGGTACAATTTTAGGCATATCTGTTGCAACTATTCCTACCCTTGAAGTTATGTCATCATCTTGATATGAATAACTTCCTATTTTTTTATATGATTTAATACTTTTTGTGTTCCATTCCTATTCTCTTTCCATAAATTATCATCATACATATCATAGCCATCTATATTATCTATTTCCATAGCATCTTTACTTATGTATTTATTATTGTAAATATCAGGATTGCTTGCTGATGCATCTCCTCCCTGTACCTGCAATGCTATGTCCATTGCTGCTTCTGTAAAATTTGCATCCATTTTTAAATCTGACAATCCATTACTTCTTCTCTGCTTATTAATCTCCTGAAGAACTTGCTCCGCCATCCCATAGAATTTTTTTACATCAACTTTTGCCTTTACCGTTGCGGCATTGGCATGGATTGTTCCTAACCACAGCAAACTCACAAAAGCAAGTAATGTCAGTAACAAATGTCCTCTCTTCATCGTTTTTTCTCTCATAACTTTCTCCTGTTCTTCGTGCCGAAATTCGGTACATTTTATAAGTAAATTTATCAGAGATCTTCGATATATGTATACATCATATCAATCCATCTCCAACTGTTATATTTGATTTTAATATATCATATTTTTTTCACTATTCCAGTATCCTAGTCAGCTTTTTTCATTTTTATGCGTGCTGAATTTCGGCACATTCTAAATTCTTGGGAAATTGTGCTTTCCATATATCATATTCATCCTGTACTTCAGATACCAGAGGTACATACTCCACTCTAAATTTACTCTCATTATATCCGGCAACTTTATTACAGCTTTCTAAAAAACTGGCATATTCCCTTGCCTCTATTTCTTTTACAAAACCAGCCTTTAGCTCTTTTTTTCCGTTACATTTCTCATAAACCTTCCACTCAAATTCTCCTGTTGCATTTCCTTTATTCCTTGTATATTCTTCTTTTTTAGCCGCCCATAACTCAAGATATACCATCAGTTTCCATATAGCTGTATTATTACTATCAAAAGTTAGAAGAATCTCATCTCTTGTCTTTGTTATTTCCAATCCATATTTTTCTTCAAGATAAAATAATATTCTAATAGCATCTTCTTCTGTCTGAATATCTATATCATTTAATGCTGACATATCTATATCCAAAGCTTCTGCAATTTTAATCCGTATATCTTCTTTAGGGGCCATCATATCTTTTTCATATTTTCTTATACGGGAATCTTCTGTTCCAATAGAAAATCCTACTCTTTCCCCCAATGCTTTTTGAGTCAGCCCCCGCAATTCCCTGTACTTTTTTATTTTTTCTCCAAGTGTCATTCTCTTTCTCCTTCCATTCCAATCTGCACAAAAAAAGCAGGTAAATATTATTCTCCTGCTTTTTTGTCATGTGCCGAAATTCGGTACGTTCATTTAGATTTAATTTTCAGTTCTTTCTTTCGTTCTTTAAGTAATTCTTCGATATAATTTATTAGTTCTGGATCACTTTCTTTTCCTATGATATACGAATATATTCCCTTTTTATCCTCAGTCGTTGTCTTATCATCTATAATCTGCCCTACCAAAAACTGTTCTCTGGTTTCTACGGGTACAAAAGTTCTGGCATAATTTTTTGTTGTTTTTTTAAAGCCTGCTACTGTTACAACTTTTTTTCTGAGCAGACTATTTATAGAGCTGTCTTTCCATTCTCTCTCTTTCGACTTTTGAATGATCTCTGCTGAAGTCAACTCCTCCCCTTCATTCCATAAAACTTCCATCACAGCAAATTCACTTTTAGTTAATCTTGTTTTCATTATTTTTTCTTCTCCTATTTTCATTTTTGATTATATATTTATGTTAAAAAAGCAGAAAAACTTAGAAAGTCATGTTGCTTTAGGCTTCTTTATACAGTAGTTGACATTACATTATATAATTGCTATTATATTATTAACAAACAACCAGCAGGATGCTTTTAAGCTTCCCATTCTGGGGTTCATATCAGTTAATAAATAAGCTGCCTATTCCGCCAAGAACAAAGGGCAGCTTATTTATTTTTCAAATTCAGAATCGCAACTATTAATAACGCAACCGTTAATATAATCTCTAGTTCTTCATATGTAGTCATAAATATACGCCCCCTTTCTGGTATTCTCCAGAACAGGAGGCAGCTACCCTGCCGGTCATAAAGCAGACCTACATTTTACAATGTTCCTCTGCTAGTCTACTATATCATGTATTTCTTTTTACTTCCACACTATTTTCAGATGATTTGCTCCATTTATTTTGATAAAAAGGAGTATCTCTATTGGGGATCAAGATACTCCTTATGCACAACAATGATTGGGGATTTTTGCTGTGCAAATCCCACCTGTGCTTTTGAAGCAACGGACAATGATGCCGGGGAATACACCATCTCCGCAGGCGGGCATAAAAATAGGATACTTCTTCTTTATATTGAAGGTATCCCTCTTGATTTTTCTTATAAATGATCATTTTATAACAGCATTTACTACCAGTCGGTAATCATCCCCTTTTTTCTTTCCGGAACAAGTAGACAGTGTAAGGATCTGTCCATCTTTTTTCGGTTTCTTTTTAATAGGGTAGTAAGCATTTTTTTCTATCGTCATAGATAACCAATCTCTCCATCTGTTATCCTTCTTGTCCCCTGTGAAATCCGTTAGGTATGTTGTACTTCTATCCAGACAGTCATATACACTATATACGGTATATTTCATTACTTTTTCCGGCTGATACAGGTATATCTTGTTATATTTTTTATAAAAATCTTCTGATTCAAACTCATGAAGCGAACCAAACATAGATCTTGTACGCATATTATGACCATAAAGAATCAAATGCTTATCCTCAAACGATGCTCCAGGCTGAATGAAGATGGATCCGGCATAGCTGGATTTCCCCTTATAATCTTTATGGAGATATTCATTCCATCTGCTTCCCTGTAAAACAGGATAATCAATCCTGGTTCCCGGAACTTTTATCCATCCAACAATGTCTGGATTTATTTTTTTTAATTTTTCCCAGTCTATGCTGGGATCTTCATCACCTGTTTCCTCTGCTTTTACATCGGATTGCAGGTCTTCTAATATTTTTTGGTTTTTCCATAATGGATATTCTTCCCTGAATGCCGCCCCTATAAAGATCATTGACAGACTGATCAATACGGCAATGGCTAGTAAGTAAAAAAACTCCCTTATCTTTCCCATACTGTATTTTCTCCTTATTATTTTTGTGCTGGATTTCAGTACATTTCACAGATCATGAACATAACACCACATATTTATAAAATTCCCCCGTCAGAGCTATTGACATGATCCTTCTATGTAGTCTATACTGGATTTGCTGAAAAGTTTTCAGCATGATCCAATCTCGCAGACCGTTTCAAAGACGGTCTGTTTTTTTATCCCATCTTATCCACATCAAACCAGATAGATGGATAGGTTATTATATATATTATTTTATATATCTGGCTCTATATATTTTGCAGGTAACTCTTTCGTTTCTGGAACCGTAATCTCTTCGCTTTTAGAATCGTAATTTCTTCGCTTCTGAAACCGTAATTTTTTCGCTCCTGAAAAAATACCGAAACACTAAACTACCGTATTCTCCATTTTAAAATCATGCTGTACCTGTGCTTTATAATAAAGCCCTATTGTCAGTGGGGCATTATACAGCGATGCTAACAGGTAATTATCTGGCTTTCGGATCTCTCTTGTATTCCGGTTAAGGCATTCTATGATATACTCTATATGTTGTACATTTAATGTCTTTATCCGGTTCTGCACCTCATTTACTGGGATTTCTTCCCCTGATATTTTATATGTATCCCTGTCTGAGATATAAACATTTGCCATTATCTCTATCATAGCATCTATTATATTTTTATCCGTTTTGTGCCGTTGCATCAGTATCTCATATTCTAACTGATGCCGTATCTTTTTTCTGTAAAACTCTCTCGCATGTCTTTTTTCCAGAATCGTAATTTCTTCGCTTCTGGAATCTCCCCTTTGGTCTTCCTTTCCCGTAATGCTTGTCTCTGCTATAGTTTCTTCTCTTTTATTTCCTTGCATCTTATCTTCAGGTAGGCTCTGCTCCATCTGTTCTTCAGGGACAGTCTCTTTTGTACCTTCTTTATGGACAGCCGTAAAGTTCATCACATAAATAATGTCCGGCTTACCCTGGCCTCTTTTTTTCTTCTCGATTAGTCCAACTTCAGAAAGCTGTTTCATTGCTTTGCTGATCGTACGGTCACTGCGTCCCAGTTTTTCTACCAGTTGTTTCAGATTGTATGTGATATATAAGCGGCCGGTATCTTTTTCAATCCAGCTATTTTTTCTTGATAATGCCAGCCTGGATAATAATACTCCATATAATATTTTCGCAGTATCACTGATCCCCCTGTACTCCTCTTCTTCCAAAAGCAATGCCGGGATCTGGTAAAAGCGGAAATTTTCTCCCTCTGTATTGTAAAAATAGTCCAATCTCATCTTTTTTTCTCCTCTCTTCTCTTTTCCAATGTAAAGGGGAATATCCTGGAAAGGGATCTCCCCCTTACATGAAAGTATATGCTGCACACAAATAGTGTGCGAATTCTGCCTGTGCTTTTGCAGCTACGGCATGGTCTTCTCCATCCGGCAGGCAGAATGTATGTAATACTGATCTTTTATACGGACTGTCCTTCTTCGTTTACGCAGTCCTTTAGCCATTTTTCAATCAATGCCGGACACCGCAGGATCTCTTCGGAAAGAAAGTGGCTGATATAACTGGAAACCTCTTTTATATCTAAAGAATTCATATATTCCTGACGGGTTAATCCTTCTGTTTCTTCCCTTCCTTCTTCCACTAACTTATCCATCGGGATGGAAACTTCCCTTCCTTCCCTGTCCAGCTTTCCGGCAGGTTCTTTGCAGTCTGTATCTTCTGCTTCTACTTCTGGCACCATATCTCTTTGTTCTTCCCTCCTTTCCACAAGCTCTGGTTCTTCCTTTTCTTCTTTTGGGCAGTACTGGTCAAGCAGGGCCACATACCGTTCCCATGTAATAGGTCTCTCTGAGATACTGATGTTTTTATCCGAGCAGTAGATTCTGATCTTCCCTTGTGATATTTCGTAAGAAGTACTCCCATATCTCCCTCTTAAAAACTTTACAAGTGCTTTTCTGGAGACAGTAGACCTATCATATTCATCTATACCCAACAGCCGGTACGATACCCGTATCTCTACCGCACCCGGTTCTAAATTCTTCTGTTTATATTCTTCTATATCCACATTTTTTGTGATCCCCTGTTCAATCACTTCCTTCTGCATCTTTTCCGGCAGCCTCGCCAGAGTGAGTGCGGCAGATTTTTCTATCTCCCCTTCCTTAAATTTTTCCATTGCCTCTGGAAGTAAATTTCTGGAGATCTGCTGGTACTCCTGTACCGTAGCCCTTGCAATCCCCATTTTTTTTGATAAGCGTTCTACCATTCTACCTTTCTGTAAAGAAGTGGGGAATTCTTCTGGATGTTCCCGTAAAAGTCTCTCCATCTCTGTAATCTCATGCATCAGCTCATATGGCTTTTTCGTATGATAGCCATTGGAAGCCAGTACACGGAAACTTTCCTGTACTACGCTAACATTATTTACAATGCATGGGAGAAATTCAAACTGTTTCAGTCCTCTCTCTTCTACAAGTAACCTGCATGCCTCACATCTTTTATGTCCGGCAATAATCCGGTATTCATCCGTATCTGATTTACTTACGGACAGATTTTCAATGACTTCTCCCGCAGCTTCGATCAGATCTGCAAGGGATTCTATCTCTTCCTTATCTCTTGCAGGACAATACTGATCTGGATTTGTTTTCAGTTTAGAGTAATGGATCCATTTGATCGTTCTTCGTGGATGCTGCTCTTCTTTTTTAATCTCTTCCTTATTAAATATATTCCCAAGCTTTGCCATAACCGATACCCCCTAATCCTCAAGAAGTTCTTCCACCAGATCTACAAAATCCTGTGCTACATTACTCATAACACGATGCTTTGCCACCGGCTTATAAAGGGATAACGCATTATCAACAATCGCTGTACGGCTGATACATGACTGTAAAAACGGATAATCATGCTTAGCGATCAGATCCTCTGAAGATAATTTCTGTGCTTTGGTGTTCGACACCATGTTTGCGAATATCTTCCACTCCAGATCTGGATTGTTTTCCAAGATCTCATGGTAAGCATCTTCCACCATTGTAAGATTATCCCGGCAGAAGTTATCAAATTTCACTGGGGTAAGGAACACATCCGCAGCATACAATGCATTCATTGTCAGCATATCAAATACAGGGCGGGTATCAATCAGGCAGACATCATAGTCTTTCTTTAAATATCCTAACGCTTCTTTCAGTCTCCACGGAGTTTTTTGCTCTGTAATCTTAACAGAGCCTTTCACAATATCTATATCCTGGTATTTTGTACGATAGACTGCACTATTTATCCCTTTAGGATTCTCAAGAACATCTCTTACCGTTTTACTGTATCCGTTTACCTTTGCAAAAAATCTTGTACAGTTACATTGTGGATCCAGGTCAATAACTAATACTCTTCCGCCCATTTCCGAAAATGTATAAGCTACGTTTACTGTTGTGGTGGTTTTTCCAACGCCACCTTTTAAATTTGCTACTACATATACTTTCATAATCAATCTCTCCTTAATTTTATCTTTTCAGAGTTAAATTTTATATAATATGTAAATAGATTTAACTCTAGGTTTTTATGTTTTCTAAATTTAATGTTATCCTGTTCATAATAAACCTCCTCGTATAATGAAAATAAAAAAAGGAACAAACCCTGATAATTAGGGTTTATTCCCAAACATGAAACGAGGGAAAGCAATGTTGCTTTCCCTCGCAGAACTTTATATATAGACTTTTACTTCAATATCTTCAAATCTGTTCGCTTTTGTATACTCTGAACGTTCAGCCATAAAGGCCTGCACATCTGCTTTAGTTACCATTAGCGTACAGAGGTAAATATATGATTGTCTATTCCTATTTCCTCTTTTCCGCAATCGCTGCCTGTGCTGCTGCTAATCTTGCGATAGGTACACGGAATGGTGAACAGGAAACGTAATCTAATCCAATTCTATGACAGAATTCTACGGATGATGGATCTCCACCATGTTCTCCACAGATACCACAGTGTAATTCTGGTCTCTGACCTTTTCCTAATTTAACTGCCATATCCATTAACTTACCAACACCATTCTGGTCAAGTTTAGCAAATGGATCGTTCTCGAAAATCTTAGCATCATAGTAAGCGTCTAAGAACTTACCAGCATCATCTCGTGAGAAACCGAATGTCATCTGTGTTAAGTCGTTTGTACCGAAGCAGAAGAACTCAGCTTCTTTAGCGATTTCGTCAGCTAATAATGCTGCACGAGGAATCTCAATCATAGTACCAACTTCGTATTTCATGTCAGAACCAGCAGCTTTGATTTCTTCGTCTGCTGTCTTAACAACGATCTTCTTAACGTATTTTAATTCTTTTTCTTCACCTACTAATGGAATCATGATTTCTGGAACGATTGTCCAGTCAGCATGTTTAGCCTGTACAGCTAATGCTGCACGGATAACTGCTTTTGTCTGCATAACAGCGATTTCTGGATATGTTACTGTCAGACGGCATCCACGATGTCCCATCATAGGGTTGAACTCTTTCAGGCTTTCAATAATAGCTTTAATAGTTTCTACTGATTTACCCTGTGCATCCGCAAGTTTCTTAATATCTTCTTCTGTCTGAGGTACGAACTCATGCAGTGGTGGATCTAAGAAACGAATTGTTACAGGATTACCTTCCATAGCTTCAAATAACTGCTCAAAGTCTCCCTGCTGATATGGAAGAATCTTATCAAGTGCAGCTTCTCTTTCTTCTACTGTATCAGAACAGATCATTTCACGGAATGCATCAATTCTGTTACCTTCGAAGAACATATGCTCTGTACGGCAAAGTCCGATACCTTCTGCTCCAAGCTCACGAGCCTTCTTAGCATCTGAAGGTGTATCAGCGTTCGTACGAACACCCATTGTTCTGTATTTATCTGCCCAAGCCATGATACGACCGAACTCACCAGCGATTGTAGCGTCTACTGTAGGGATAATTCCATCATAGATGTTACCTGTAGAACCATCAAGAGAAATGGCATCTCCTTCGTGGAATTCCTTTCCAGCTAATGTGAATTTTTTGTTCTCTTCATCCATTACGATGTCACCACAACCGGATACACAACAAGTACCCATACCACGAGCAACTACTGCTGCGTGAGATGTCATACCACCACGAACTGTCAGGATACCCTGAGCGCTCTTCATACCTTCGATATCTTCTGGGGATGTCTCAAGACGAACAAGAACAACTTTTTCCCCTCTCTCTGCCCAAGCTTTAGCATCTTCAGCAGTGAAGACAATCTTACCACAAGCAGCTCCAGGAGAAGCTCCAAGTGCTTTACCCATTGGTGTTGCAGCCTTTAATGCAGCAGCATCAAACTGTGGATGTAATAATGTATCAAGGTTACGAGGATCAATCATTGCAACAGCCTCTTCTTCTGTTCTCATTCCCTCATCTACTAAATCACAGGCAATCTTTAAAGCAGCCTGTGCTGTTCTCTTACCATTTCGTGTCTGAAGCATGTATAACTTCTTATTCTCAACAGTGAACTCCATGTCCTGCATATCTCTGTAGTGATCTTCAAGAGTTTTACAAACCTGTTTGAACTGCTCGAATGCTTCTGGGAACTTCTCTTCCATCTGAGCGATTGGCATTGGTGTACGAACACCGGCAACTACGTCCTCTCCCTGTGCGTTTGTAAGGAATTCTCCCATAAGCTTCTTCTCACCTGTAGCAGGATCACGAGTAAATGCAACACCAGTACCACAGTCATCTCCCATGTTACCAAATGCCATACTCTGTACGTTAACAGCAGTACCCCAGCTATAAGGGATATCGTTGTCACGACGGTAAACATTAGCACGTGGGTTATCCCATGAACGGAATACGGCTTTGATAGCTCCCATTAACTGTTTCTTAGGATCATCTGGGAAATCTTCGCCGATTTTCTCTTTATATTCAGCCTTAAACTGAGATGCAAGCTCTTTTAAATCTTCTGCTGTAAGATCAACGTCCTGACTTACACCTTTTTTAGCTTTCATCTCATCGATTAATTCTTCAAAATACTTTTTACCAACTTCCATAACTACATCAGAATACATCTGAATAAATCTTCTGTAGCAATCCCAAGCCCAACGTGGGTTTCCGGATTTAGCGGCAATAGTTTCAACTACTGTCTCATTAAGACCTAAGTTAAGGATAGTATCCATCATACCTGGCATGGAAGCACGGGCACCTGAACGAACTGATACAAGAAGCGGATTCTCTTTATCTCCAAATTTCTTTCCTGTAATCTCTTCCATCTTTACGATATACTCATTAATCTGTCCCTGAATCTCATCGTTAATCTCACGACCATCTTCATAATACTGAGTACAAGCCTCTGTTGTAATTGTGAATCCCTGTGGTACAGGTAATCCAATATTTGTCATCTCAGCCAGATTGGCTCCTTTACCACCAAGAAGATTTCTCATTGTGGCATCGCCTTCTGTAAACAGATATACCCATTTTGCCATTGTTGTGTTCCTCCTTCAATTAACTATCAACATTACTTTATGCGCTTTCCTCACGCGCAATATGAGTATAGCACAAATAAATAAAAAATGCTATATTTTTCCGTCATTTTTTTGCAAAAATTTATCATGGACTGTATTTTTTTGCAACATTCACGATAATTTTAATTTTTTTATACAAAAGAGACTATTTGATGGGGTGTTTGCCGTTTAATTCGTTGGGTGGACAGACAGATAGACGAAATTAGATTTTCTCTTATTTTTTGCCTCACTTCCTGTAGAAGATTTCAGAATGAGCAGCTTTATCTCTTCAACAGATTTCTTAAAAAGCTGTTCTATCTCCTGTTCCGTAATCTGTAAATCCTTAAAAAAAGCTACTTTTACCTGCTCATAATCAGTAAGTCTGTTTTCATCCTGAAGTCTCATCAACAATGGGCTGTCTCCATTAAAATCTTCTGCATCCGGGAGTCCTCCATGATGATAGCAAATAACATTTGCGAGTAGTTCACCCACTATCCTTCCATTCGGTCCGTACTTTCCTGATAAATCATAAATATATTTTGCTCCGTAAACACCATGATCAATACCAGATTGTCTTTTACTTTCTATCCCCTCTTTTGCCCGTCTCCATTCTTCATGAATAAACCTCTGAAACTTAATACTATATTTTCCAAAATCATGAAGCAAACCAACAAGAGAAAGCGTATTTTCCAAAGTAGCTTTTTTGTCAGAATGTAGCTCTTTTGAGCTAACAGTTCTCCTCAAGTCAACTCTTTTCCCCATAGCTGCTGCTAATTTCTGCACTTCTCTGATATGTTCTTTTAACTCTTGTTTTTCGAAATCATTTACACGAAATCTGGCTATATAATCGTTCATTCTATGAATCCTCTTATCCTCTTTTTTTATATCATTTATTCTAACATAAAAAGGAATAAAGCAAATCCCCAGCCAAAACACAGCCCTCTTTTGATAAATAAAGCATATTTGTGGCCTCGGAGCAAAGGTTGGATGCGAGCGTTTTTACGCGAGCATTCAACCTGCAGCGACTAAAGTCACAAATATGCTTTATTATCTTCCAGAAGGCGTCTCTTTTGCCTCCGGCAAATTCCTATTCATCCAATATCACATAGCAGGCTCTTCCCTTTTCTTTTGCCTTATACAATGCATCATCTGTTCTCGTAAGAAGTTCTTTCTGACTTTTGGGAAATCCGAAATGATAAACACCAATGCTACAGCTAACGGTTCTTTCTGGTAAAATGGCTGAAATATCTAAGAGGAACTTTTTTAGTTGTTCCTCTAATTGTTCTTTCGTCATTTTCTCATTGATGATTACTGCAAATTCGTCTCCTCCTACCCGGCCAACGGCTCCATAGCTGCTGAATATATTTTTTAAGCTTTCTGCAATCTGCTTTAATGTTTCATCGCCGACCGTATGGCCCAATGTATCGTTAATCTGCTTAAACCAATCAATATCTATAAATAAAAACCAGCCTTTTCTTTTCGATTTGTTATCTATATCATCTCTATCATTCTGACATTTCGTACAATAATTTAAAAATAGTCTTCTTCCCATAACATTTGTAAGGGCATCCATCTCACCCATATATTCTCTATGTTTCATGTAATTATAGATCATCAAAATGATAACTAGCAGAATAAAGTTCAGTGAAATCATAGCTGCCAGAAATTGTACCTGCAAATGAAGAATGTCCTGTGCTATTTTCTTCGTTACCTTGACACCATATACACCAAACATATATTCTGTCCGGCTTGCAAAATATATTGTGGAAAAAGCTGCTATGCAGAATACAAATATTATAATAATGAACAAACTCATTTTCATTTTAACTGACCAGTGCTGTCTTAATTCTGAATCATTGATCACATTTTTATAATGTGTTACAAAAGAGCTATGATAAATAATATCTGATAGTATTACCGCCAAAATGCAGATTGCGGCTATAGCATAATCATTTACTCCCCATCTAAAAGAAGACTTATAATTAAATCCACTTTCTGGGAAAAGGATTCCCATTGCTCCGTACACAAGCAAGGCATGTAACGGAGTTGCTATTAATGCTGCAAGGCTTTTGCCGGCCCATTTATAACGGCTTTTATTTACAATTTTAAATATACATCCCATTAAAAATCCAAATAATACTCTTGTTCCTACACTTAACAAGATACTTCCTATCGGAAAATCTGTCTGAAATGGAGAAAATATTCTGTCACCCAGCATAACATACAATGCGGATGCTTTATACATACTTCCCAGTCCAAAAAATAATCCTGCAACTGAGGATTCCACTGGCCCGAAAAGGCATGCGATAACTACGATAGGAATATGCGCTGTAGTAATGGAAATAGGAGGTATATGAATATATCCCAAAAAAGTAAATGACATAATCCACTCTACTGCCAGTAAAATTCCCAATATATAATGTTCAAATTGTAACCCTCTCCACTTTAACTTCATTTTCTATCTCCAATTATAATTTTAGAATCTTCCATTTTTTAAGCATTAAAAAAGCCGCCTGTGAAGATAACCCTTACACAGACGGCATAAAATGAGCAGAAATTACTCATTAAAATAATCAATAACTTGATGCAACCGGCTGTCATAATTCTCTTAAAAAATGAACCTTAGACCCATTTGGCTTTGTGTCGCTGCCTTTCGACAGTTTTACCCAAATATAAAATTTATGTTTCAGCGCATATTTAAAACACACTCTAATATATTTATCACTATTTATCAAATAGGAAATCCCTCTTAGTCTAACATTATTTTACACAATTATTTTTTTACTGTCAATATCTGAAATATACTGATTTTTTATAAGTACTGTTTCGTTAATTGGTCATATTGTTGAAACAAAACTTTCTTTTTTAAAGTGCTTCTCTCTCTTTTATAAATCTTTTTATAAAAGGATAGTGCCATTCCATTTTTTATAAAATCAAGATGTGTTGCCCCTTTATGAAAACAAGATAGCTTCTTAGTATTTGATAACTGATTCAGCGAATATGTTCTCTTTTAATGAAATCTCCTGTGTCAGCAAGGATGAGAACTGGATAAAGAATCGTTTTGTGAGTTTTTCTGCGTAAAATGTGGAGAGTGTAATAAAGGAGCCTGATTTTGCTCTTGCATCCAATAAACAGCCCTCAAAGAAAGCCTATCCCCTATATTTGTGGCCTCGGAGCAAGATTTGGATACGAGCATGTATAAGCGAGTATTCAAACCGCCGCGACTAAAGTCACAAATATAGAGGATAGGCTCTCTTTGAGGGCGTCCCGTTGCCTGCGGCAAATCAGAAATTAATCTTCCTTGCCGTCTTCGCACCTCTCATAGCGATTTACAGAACTAATCAGCGCTTTCACTGAAGCATTGATGATATCGTCATCAATTCCAACTCCCCAATATGTATTTCCATCACTTCCATAGATAGCAACATAAGCACATGCCTGGGAATTTGAACCCATTTTCAGAGCATGTTCTTCATATGTGGAGATTGTATAATCTAAGTTGGAGTGGCGTTTTAATGCGTTACTTACGGCATCAAGACGACCATTTCCTTTTCCGTGGTATACTTTGTGTACACCATATTTGTTCAGTATAATTTCTGTTGAAATTCCACCGTGTTCCTGTTTGAAGTGTACTTCGAGTAATTCAATTGGATCACAAATATTAACATATTTTTCGTTGAATACTTTTAATACTTCTTTTGGCTGTAATTCTTTATGTGTATGGTCGGAAACATCTTTTACAGAATAACCAACTTCTTCACGCATTTTAGTTGGAATACGAATACCATATGTTTTTTCCAGAAGGAATCCGATACCGCCTTTTCCAGACTGGCTGTTGATACGGATAACATCTGCTTCGTATTCTCTTCCAAGATCTTTTGGATCAATTGGCAGATATGGTACAGTCCATTTATCGCAGTCATGTGTTTCACGCCACAGCATACCTTTGGCGATAGCATCCTGATGAGAACCGGAGAAGGCAGCAAATACAAGCTTTCCTGCATATGGCTGTCTTTCATATACATGCATTCTTGTTACTTTTTCATATACTTTTACGATATGTGGCAAGTCTGTAAAGTCTAAGTTTGGCTCTACACCATGAGCATACATATTTAAAGCTAATGTAATGATATCTACATTACCTGTACGTTCTCCATTACCAAATAATGTTCCTTCCACACGATCGGCTCCTGCAAGAACAGCTAATTCTGTATCGGCAACACCTGTTCCACGATCGTTATGAGGATGAACAGATAACACAACATTATCTCTGTATTTTAAGTTCTCGCTCATAAACTCAATCTGGCTTGCGTAAACATGAGGCAGAGAGTGGGAAACAGTAGCAGGAAGATTGATGATGGCAGGTAATTCTTTCTTTGGTTTCCATACATCTAATACAGCATTACAGATTTCTAATGCAAAATCCATCTCTGTTCCAGTAAAACTTTCTGGAGAATATTCAAAACGGTATTTTCCTCCATTTTCTTCCATCAGTTTCTGTAATAATTCAGCACCTTCTACAGCAATCTGAATAATATGTTCTTTATCTTTTTTAAATACCTGCTCGCGCTGTGCAACAGAAGTGGAGTTGTACAGATGAACAATTACATTTTTAGCACCCTCAATGGCTTCAAATGTCTTTTTAATGATATGTTCTCTTGCCTGAGTCAGAACCTGAATCGTTACATCATCCGGAATCAGATTCTGCTCAATCAATGTACGGCAGAATTCATATTCTGTCTCAGAAGCTGCCGGGAAACCAACTTCGATTTCTTTGAAACCAACTTCAACTAACAGTTTGAAAAATTCAATCTTTTCCTCTAAGCTCATAGGAATAATCAGAGCCTGGTTACCATCTCGTAAGTCAACAGAACACCATACAGGCGGCTGTTCAATATGGTCTTTCTCGATCCATTTATTATATCCGGCTGGAGCCGGGTAATACATTGGTTTATACTTATCTGCATACTTCATAATAGAAAATCCTCCTTAAGTTAAAAACAACATATTACAGGAAAATATATCCTGTAAAATAAAAAACTCCGTCTCTTTAATGGCAAATACCAAAAGGCAGATGCCGAAAAGAGACGGAGAAAATAATTCCGCGGTACCACTCTTATTCATACGATACATAAAAAGTAAGGTATGCACTCATTACAGATACGGACTTAAAAAGCCTTATATCCTCCTGCTGTAACGGTCAGGTTTCCGGCGCTGCCTACTGCAATCATGCGGTTCAACAGGCTGCTCAGAGGCGAGTTCAAATCATGTCCACTACTGCTTCGCACCGACCAGCAGCTCTCTGGATGTTTTCATCATTCTACTATTCCTCTTCATCGCATTTACAGCATTTAATTTATCACGAAATAAAAAGGATGTCAATTCTTTTTTCGGCAGAACTTGACAATATGAATTCGAATAGAGTACACTCTTTTTAAGAAACAAAATGTATTCAAAAATCCAATGTACAAAGAAATCCAATGTCTAAAGAAATCGAATTTTCTCTCTTCTTAATATGGTTTCAAGAATGCCCCGGCATTCTTGATGCAACCAAATAAATCTCGTAATTTTTTCTGATATTAAGAAGGAATGAAAAAATGCTTTTTCTAAACATTTGAAAATGACAAAAATTTTTTTGAAATACACAAGGGAGAGAAATATCATGGAAGAAATCATAAAACGCTATCTAAGAAAGATCTACTACAATTTAAAGACTTGTGCATTATGGCTTTTTATGGCAGTATTGACTGGGGTTGCTGTCGGGGCATTTAGTAGTGCCTTTTCTTTTTGCTTAAAAAAAGTAACCACACTTCGCGGTCAATATCCATTTTTGTTATATTTTCTGCCGATTGGTGGTGTCGTTATCGTATTTTTATATCATCTTTGTGGGGTAAGGCAGGATAAGGGAACGAACATCATTATGACTGCTGTACATGGAAAAAATCAGGATGTGCCTGCATATATGGCTCCACTTATCTTTGCAGCAACAATTATCACTCACTTATTCGGCGGCTCTGCCGGACGTGAAGGAGCGGCTCTCCAGATGGGAGGAAGTATTGGAAATACAATCGGACGGCTTTTCAAATTTGACGAGGGGGATCGAAAGCTTCTTGTCATGAGCGGAATGAGTGCCGCCTTTTCTGCCGTATTTGGAACTCCTCTTGCGGCAGCTATTTTCCCAATGGAAATGATCAGTGTCGGAATCATGCATTATGCCGCTTTAGTTCCCTGCGTATTTTCTTCTATTGTAGCAAATCGTTTTGCTGTCAATATGGGAATCAACCCGGAAGCATTTACTATCCACGGGATACCAGAACTCACCTTCACAAGTTGCGCTAAAATCGTACTGCTCGGCATTTTCTGTGCTGGATTAAGCGTTGTATTTTGTATATTTTTAAAGGGAGCTGGTTTATTTTACAATAAGTTTTTTAAAAAACCTTACATGCGAATCATTGTCGGCGGTCTGCTTGTTATTGCAATCACCCTCCTAATCGGCAATTATGATTACAACGGAGCAGGAACTGACATGATTGCAAGAGCTATCGAGGGAAATGTCCCTGCCTATGCCTTTTTAATAAAAATGCTTCTTACTGCACTCACGCTTGCTGCCGGATATAAGGGCGGCGAGATTGTCCCTGCTTTCTTCACCGGAGCAACCTTTGGCTGTCTGTTTGGACATATCTTTGGCATATCTCCCTCTCTTTGCGCTGCAACCGGAATGCTCGCCTTATTTTGCGGTGTGACAAACTGTCCGATTGCTTCAATGCTTATTGGATTTGAATTGTTTGGATTTGAAGGTGTTTCCTATATCTTAATTGCCATCTCCATCAGCTATATGCTTTCCGGCTATCATGGTTTGTACAAAGAACAGATTATTGTCTACTCTAAATACCATCCAAAGTTTATTAACCGCCTGTCAGGGGATGAAAGATTTGATGGACAGGATTATGAATAAAAATTCTGAGTTGCCGCAGGCAAAGGAGACGCCTTTATAGAAGAACAAACAATCGGATTGCCAGAAGATTAACAGGAAGAAGCCCTAAAAAATTTATTGATTTTGTTCCGTTGTGCTAAACGCTCCATTTTGCCCAATAAAACAGAAACTTCGCAGAAACGAATGCGAAGTTTCTATGGTCAAAATCCCGCAGCACAAAGTCACAAAATTCAATAAATAATATTTCCGCTCACCGGCTACAGAGAGTTCTGCTGCTTCTGCTCTCTTTTTCTCCTTTTTGTACAAATTCCAAAGAACAATTACTAACAGAACCAACAATAGAAAGAACAGAAAAGATATTTCTCGTTCCTTTATATATCCCAATATCATACTCATTCAAAATCTGCCCCATTTATAAAATATTTAGCTATTTTCATTGAAATGTCCAACTATCCATTTATATGGTATCACAAGATAATGCAAAACTCAATATTTGACATTTTCTGATTTGCGAAGCAAAACTGATGTTCTCGAAGGGCAGCCGAGCAATAGAACCCCTATATGCCCTATTTCCTAATCACACTAATACAGGTGCCGAGACAGTCTACTTCATCCATTCGCCGAAGCAGCATATCTTTCCCTCTTCCATTCAGGCATTTTAAACAGTACATTTCTCCTTCCATTTTAAAATAGCGGAAATAAGCTTTCATTCCATCTGTAAAGACGGCGCATTCTCCTAATTCAGGAAAACGATTCTCTAATAATATCCTGTCTCCTTTACAATATGCAGGAGCAAAGTTATTATTAGTAATCTCAATAGCCAGATAAACCTTTTTAATCATTGTGTATTCGTCTTCTACCGTACAACTATTGTAATCAATACCATCTCCAATACGGCCTACTGGAATAAAACATGGGATTCTGTGTTTCATTTTACGCAAATTCAATCTTTCTTTTCTTGCTGCCTTACATTCTAACCGGGCAACTAAACGAATAATTGCCTTTCCATGATTCCCACACTCTCTATAATTTTCAAGAAGTTCTTCCTCTATGCCCTCCTGTCCTTCTGAATTCTCCGCCTCTTCCTCTGTCGTACTCATATCTTTTAATAAATACTCAACGGTAACTTCAAGCGCACTTGCTAATTGAAAAGCAGTCGATACTTTTGGATCTTTTACTTTTCTATAATAAATATTACGCAATGTCTCAAATGGAACTCCAGAAAGTTCCGCCAAATCCGTAAGGGATATATCCCTCTCAATCATTAATTCTCGAATCTTATCACTGAACATCTTGTCTCCCACGGGTCATTACTGACATAACTTTTTAAAAACTTTTATAATTGTTATGTTATTCCTAATATTTTATTATGTCAATATACATATTAAAATGTAAAAGATAACAAAAAGGAAGGGGATATAATATATGTCTAACGTTTTTATTGATTTTGCGGGAATTTTCCATGTTAAAGATGACCTTTTCAGATTTATCGACACTATGGAAGATCATCAAAAAGTACTTATTTTTACTATAAACAGTGAAAATGATTTTAAAAATGTTTTACGCATCGAAACCTCAGGAATTCAAAAACTTTTGATGCAAATCGGAATTCCCGCTAATATGCTTGGTTTTTCTTACATAGTAACCGCATTAGAACTTATCGCACTTGATCCTGATTATTTAAACCACATTACAAAAGGGTTATATGTCGATGTTGCTAAAAAATGTTCGAGTACAGCCGCCCGGGTCGAACGAAACATTCGGCATGCAATTGAAATTGGATTTTTAAAAGGTGATTTAGAAGAGATTGAGAAAATTTTTCATTGCTCCTCTTATTCAGATAAAGGAGCTCCGACGAATTCTAAGTTCCTTGCGGAGGTTTATTATTATATGGTGAATAATGAATTGTAGTTTACTGTTCCATTCGGTAAGCAAATGGCTAAACAGACGAATCCATGAAATAAAATAATCCATATCTGCGACTAAAGCCACAGATATGGATTATTTTATTTCATGGATTCGTCTGTTTGTCCGTTATTTAATGAATTAAATCATCATTGTCTATGTTCCACAGAAGCAATCAGTTCTCCACCCTGTTCGTCAATGACAATCGTATCCTGTGGATATACCTCGCCGGAAAGTATCATTCTCGCAGCAAGGGTATCGACATGTTTTGTCAGATATCTCTTCAATGGACGTGCACCGTATGCCGGTTCGTATCCATGTTCGATAACATAACTCTTGGCAGCATCGGTAAGATGAATAGAAAGTTCCTTGTCTTCAAGACGTTTGTTGACATCGGCAAGCATAAGCTCAATAATGCCTCCGATATTGTCTTTGGTAAGAGGTTTAAACATGATAATCTCATCAAGACGATTCAAAAACTCTGGTCTAAAGTGGGAACGCAGGTCATTCATGACCATAGTTTCTGCATCGGTCTTGATGTTGCCATTTTCATCGATTCCTTCGAGCAGATACTGGGAACCGATATTGGAGGTCATGATTAATATCGTGTTCTTAAAGTCTACTGTTCTGCCCTGAGAATCGGTGATGTGCCCATCATCAAGTACCTGTAATAGCACATTAAATACATCGGGATGTGCCTTTTCTATTTCATCAAAAAGAACAACTGAGTATGGTTTTCTTCTGACGGCTTCGGTAAGCTGACCGCCCTCTTCATATCCTACATATCCTGGAGGCGCTCCGATCAGGCGAGATACGGAATATTTCTCCATATACTCACTCATATCAATACGAACCATGTTCTGTTCGTTATCAAACAGGCTTGCGGCAAGTGCTTTCGCAAGTTCTGTCTTACCTACACCAGTAGGTCCGAGGAACATAAAGGAACCGATTGGCTTTGTCGGATCTTTAATTCCTGCTTTCGAACGGATAATGGCTTCAGTAACCTTTTCCACACCTTCATCCTGACCGACAACTCGTTTATGGAGTTCCTTATCAAGATTCAATGTCTTATTTCTCTCACTCTCGGTAAGTTTTGCTACCGGAATACCCGTCCAGCGGCTGATGATCGTTGCGATTTCATCATCAGTTACAGATTCATGAACCATAGAAGATTCTCTCTTCTTTGCACTTTCTTCCGCTTCCTCTAACTGTCTTTGCAATTCTGGCAATTTACCATATTGTAATTCTGCTGCTTTATTTAAATCATAATTGCGCTGTGCAATCTGAATCTCATTATTTAAACTTTCGATTTCTTCCTTTAACTTGGAAACACGCTCTACTGCGGATTTCTCCTGATCCCAGGAAGCCTTTTTCGACTTAAATTCCTCACGTAATTCGGCGAGTTCCTTTTGCAGATTTTCAAGACGTTCTACACTAAGACGATCCGTTTCTTTCTTTAAGGCTGCTTCCTCGATTTCTAACTGCATAATCTTTCTCTGCACTTCATCAAGGTCGGCCGGAAGGGAATCTAATTCTGTCTTAATCATCGCACATGCTTCATCCACAAGGTCGATTGCCTTATCTGGGAGGAAACGGTCGGTAATATAACGGTTAGATAAAACAGCGGCACTTACTAAGGCACTGTCTGCAATCTTTACACCGTGATATACTTCGTAGCGGTCTTTTAATCCTCTCAAAATAGAAATCGTATCTTCTACCGTAGGTTCATCGACCATAACCGGCTGAAAACGACGCTCCAATGCGGCATCTTTTTCAATATACTGACGGTATTCATTCAGTGTTGTAGCACCGATACAGTGAAGTTCCCCTCTGGCAAGCATTGGCTTTAACAGGTTTCCGGCATCCATCGCACCGTCGGTCTTACCAGCACCAACAATCGTGTGCAGCTCATCAATGAATAAAAGAATCTGTCCATCGCTGGCTTTGATTTCTTCAAGAACTGCTTTTAAACGTTCCTCAAACTCACCACGATATTTCGCTCCTGCTACTAAAGAACCCATATCAAGGGCAAATAATTTCTTATCCTTTAAAGAATCTGGCACATCACCTTTCACGATACGCTGTGCAAGACCTTCAACAACAGCTGTTTTACCAACACCAGGTTCACCAATCAATACCGGGTTATTCTTTGTCTTTCTGGAAAGAATACGAACGACATTACGAATCTCGCTGTCTCGTCCGATAACCGGGTCAAGCTTCTGCTGTTTAGCTCTCTCTACAAGGTCATAACCATACTTCTCCAATGTCTCATAAGTGGCTTCTGGGTTATCACTGACAACCTTCTGGTTACCTCTTACTGTAGACAATGCCTGAAGAAAACGCTCTCTTGTAATTCCATATGCCTGAAACAATTTCTTAATCTCTGTATTCGGATACTTCATTAAAGAAAGGAAAAGATGCTCTACAGAAACATACTCATCTCCCATTGCCTTAGCTTCATCCTCCGCACTCACAAGTACCTGATTCAAAGACTTACTGATATAAGTCTGTCCACCGGAAACTTTTGGCTTCTTCTCAACTGCCTGCTGTACCTGTGACAGAAATGCTTCTTTATTCACTTCCATCTTTTCAATTAATTTTAAAATCAGGCTATCCTCAATCGTAAGCAGGCTATATAAAAAATGTTCCTGATCGATTTCCGGGCTGCCATACTGATAAGCCAGTTTCTCACAGTTATTTACTGCTTCTAATGACTTTTGCGTAAATTTATTTATATTCATATAAGTTCCTCCTAACCCGAAGATGCTTATTTGTTCTACACTTCGTATAACATATATATATCACTATCTGTTAGCCATGTCAAGAGACGAGTGCTAATTTTTTGAGATTTTTTGGTGAAGCTTTGATTTTACGGGCTTCACAGGGATTTCTCACTTGCTTTCGCACTCGATTTTCTTGATTTGACCACATTTTTACGACAAGTCTTTGGAAAAATATATTCGTCTGATTTTCTTACCACATTTTACGACACAGTTTTATTGTGGGATAAGAATGTCATTAATGATTAACACACAGATTGCTGGAAATGCGTAATGCAATAGTAAAATATCACAAAAATCGAATGCAAATTTTGTAATGGGTTATGCGCTTAACCTTTGTAAATTCCACATTTATAATGTACCATATAATCATAATATTGCAGAAGAAGGGATGAAAAAGGATATTTTCTTATGATAAAAATGACATCTGATATCAAAGAAATTCCGGTATTTGCATCCATGTGGAATATGGATGGACTGATTCTGATTAGATTTTGTAAAGTTGATTATGAAAATCTTAGAAATCCGATATAATTGATTACCGCAAATTTATATTCTAATACCTTTTCCTGTTTGTTATCACCCAAGTGCCACATCCAGAATCATCATTAAACTAAACCCAACTGCAAAGAAAACCGTACCAATATCCGAGTGCTCTCCCTGCGACATTTCAGGGATTAGTTCTTCAACCACGACATAAAGCATAGCTCCTGCTGCAAAGCTCAGCAAATATGGTAATGCCGGGATTATCAGCTGTGCAGCAATAATTGTCAATACTGCGCCAATCGGTTCGACCACCCCTGAAAGTACACCACCTAAAAATGCCTTTCCCTTACTTTCTCCCTCTGCCCTAAGCGGCATGGATATAATTGCTCCTTCCGGGAAATTCTGAATAGCAATTCCAAGTGATAACGCAAGTGCACTTGTTGCTGTAATCTGTGCATTTCCAGCAAGAAATCCTGCATACATTACACCGACTGCCATACCTTCAGGGATGTTATGTAATGTAACTGCCAACACCATCATTGTAGTACGGCCAAGCCTGCTTTTCGGTCCCTCTGCCTGATCACTTCCAACATGAAGATGCGGAATCAAATGATCAAGTGTGAGTAAAAACAATATACCAATCCAGAACCCAGCAACTGCCGGAACAAATGACAAATCTCCCATCTTCTCCGATTGTTTCATGGCCGGAATTAGAAGACTCCAGATTGAAGCAGCAACCATTACACCTGCTGCAAATCCTGTAAGTGCACGTTGCACTGATTTGCTAAATGTTGTTCTCATAAAAAACACACATGCTGCACCCAGCGTTGTTCCAACAAATGGAATCAATATGCCAAAAAAAGTATTCATTCGCTTTTCACTTTCCTTTCTTTAAAACCGGAATAACTACTATTTTGTAGTCCTTCATACTATTTTTGATATTAGTTGCAACTAACCATTATGTATAAAAGAAACCATGCGAAAGTAAAACTGTAATTCCACACGGTTTTTTTCTGTCTTTTTAGTATATCACTTACGGAATGATATAACAACAGAATTCTTTTTCATTCTGCTATACCTCTGTTATTCTTTTCCCGGTCGCTGACACATCTGCTTACCATCACAGAATTTTCGGATTGTATCCATCAGTTCCGGTACATTTAATGGTTTTGACAGATGTGCATTCATCCCTGCCTCCATCGTCTTTTTTTTATCTTCTGCAAAAGCATTGGCTGTCATAGCTATAATCGGTATGCACGCTTTATCCTTATCTGGCAAATTTCTGATTGTCTGTGTTGCTTTATAACCGTCCATTTGCGGCATCTGGATATCCATGAAGATCATATCATATGTTCCTGCCGGCATTTTCAGTATTCTGTTCACACACTGAATACCATTCTCCACACGTTCTATCCTAAGACCGGCACGCTCAAGTATTGCCTCTGCAATCTCTGCATTTAAATCATTATCCTCCGCTAAAAGGATATTCCTGCCTTCAAGGATTTCATTTCCTGTTCCAGACTCTTCAATATGCTTTTTTACATAATATCTTTCATCCGCTATCCTGTGTTTTAATGTAACTGTAAAGGTACTGCCCTTGCCAAGCTCACTCTCTACATCTATTGTTCCACCAAGCAGGTCAACATAATTCTTGACTATTGACATGCCCAGTCCGGTTCCTGCGATTTTGCTCTTTGTGGTGTTCTTCTCACGCGTGAATGCTTCGAAAATCTTTGTCAGATAATCCTGACTCATACCGATTCCGGTATCGCTGATTCTGATCCTCACTATCATGTATCCAGACTCATCACAAGGTAATTCATCTACATATACCATAACAGAACCACCTGCTGGAGTATATTTTATAGCATTGCTCAGAATATTGACCAATATTTCTTTTACCTTGGTAACATCTGTCAATACATGCTCATGCTCTACATTCATCGTGTAATGAAGCGAAATATTCTTTTTCCTTGCTTTCTCATCAAATACTGCAAACAAAGATTTCCAGACATCTTCAATCCGGCAGTAATTCTCATCAATCTCCATCCTTCCGCTCTCAATCCGGGCCATATCCAATACATTATTTATGATTGACAGAAGAAGATTTCCAGACTGCTGCAGTTTTTCCAGATGTTCCAAAACTTCAGGTATGTCTTTTCCATTTAGTTCATTCTCCATAAGCTGTGCATAACCCAGAATTACATTCATAGGAGTACGGATATCATGTGACATATTGTTAAGAAAACTGGTCTTTGCGAGACTGGCATCCTCTGCTTTTTTCAAAGCGATTTCCAGTTTCTCATTAAGTTTTTGTGTATCATTTGCAGCAAGCTTTGCGGCAGCTTCTGCTTTCCTTGCCTTGCGTAAAAGTACGAGGATAATAACAATGATGCTGAGTGCAGAGAATCCTGTGGCGAGAAAAAAAGCAAGCATATTGTCTTTTACAAAGTCCAAAAATGTTACCTTATCTGCCGTACTGTCATAGATAGCAAGTGCGCTTGTAAGCATGCCAGACGGCATGCCCTTTAAAGTTTTATTCAGTATCGACAAAAGAGTTTCCTCTCCACCTTTTACTGCAAAGCATGCCTCCATTGTTTTTGTAAGTGGAACACTCTTGAAATCTCGATTGTTATCATATACCATCGCCTGACTTGCTCCCATGAGAAAACAGTCTGCTTTTTCATTAGTAATCATTTCAGCAGCCTCCTCAAACGAATCATAATCCACAAGATTCCATTGTGGATAACTAAAGGTAAGCTGCTGTTTTAAAGCTTCTTTTTCCTTTGGCACAGCTACTGTATACACATTACCCTCGTCAAAATTTTTCTCATCAGTTACTGCCATAAGATTGTAGGTCCAGGCTGTGTTTGTAAGTGCATAGCCTTTTTTTTCTGCAATATCAGGATTTCTGCCGGCATAAAAAATCATGTCAATTTCATGATTCTGCAGTGCCTGAAGCATTTCATCATAATCATCATAGTCCTGTATATTAAATTTCAGCGTCTGATTTCCCAGACAGTCTTTGGCATAGGAGACATATTCTGGTAGCATACCGGTAAGTTTTCCAGTTGTTTCGTCCATGGAAAAGATTGCCGGATCATTGTTCAAAAATCCCATCCGGATGTCACCATGTTCTTCCAGCCAGGATTTTTCTCCACCTGTAAGACTCTGATTATAATCAAGTGTAAAATATTTCTTATACATATCTGCCTTAAAAAAAGGACTATCCTGATCCAGCTGACACATAGCATAGTCCAGCTCCGTCTTGATATCGCTACGCTCTTTATTTATTGCAAAATATATACCTGATTTGCCAATAGTGGTAACAGATGATATTCCCTGTTCAGACCAGATGGATTCCTCCAGAGATACAAAAGCATCAATCTCATGATTCGCTAATTTCTTTTCGACATCATTATCATTATTCACATTTACATGCTCTGTATGTATACCATTTTTATTTTCCCATTCTGTCAGCATAATTTCTGGCTCTGTATCCATGAGCACACCTACACGTTTCCCGTCCATAAACTTAAAATCAGACATCCCAATATCCATATTCGATAAATCAGCATAAAGAATATATTTTTCCTCACCCATCGGTTCATCCGAAAAAAGCATCTTTTGTGCACGTTCATCGCTGTAAGAGATATCACCCATAATATCAATCTCACCATTTTCAAGCTTATCAAAACAGTCAGACCAGTCACATTTCACATACTCAAATTTCCATTCGGTATAACCTGCCAGAGCCTGCATGAGTTCGTAGCCATATCCTCGTCTTACACCGTTTTTGTCGACATAATTAAAGGTATCCTCAAATGAGCCGACACGAATGGTCTGTGCCTGTTTTTCATCATTATTCGTTTCAGCGGCCTGGCTGTGTACTGATAACATCATCCACATTCCCAGAACTAGCAATATACATACAAATAGTACGGCTGATTTTTTTCTACTTTTATCCATATTCCTTATTTCCTTTATCCGTGCGGATTTTCTGAAGTTCCAAACACCTGATCAAACACGCTCTAATCCAGCAGGTTGTTGTGTAAAGTACTGATTAACTCTTCTATAACTATCGGTTTGGATAAGAATCCATCCATGCCATATTCCAAGGCTTTCTTCCTGTCCTCATCAAAGGCATTAGCAGTCATGGCAAGGATGGTGATTCCCGACAGTGCCGGATCATCCAGCGCACGAATCTGACGGGTGGCCTCGTATCCATTCATTACCGGCATCTGCACATCCATCAGCACCAGATCATACTTACCTGGAGTCGAATTCTTAACTTTCTCCACTGCCTCTGCGCCATTTTCGGCAGTATCAACCAGAAATCCATATTCTTTCAGAATTTCCACCGCAATTTCACTGTTCAGTTCGTTATCTTCCACAAGTAGTATACATCTGCCTCTGAAATCTGAACCTGCTTCTGGAAGAATTGAATCTTCTACTTCAGCCTGACTCTGGCCGATAGCAGTCATCAAGGTATCTCTGATATCTGACATGAACAGCGGTTTCGCACAGAATGCAGTCACCCCTGCTGCTCTGGCTTCTGCCTCGATATCTGACCAATCATATGCGGTCAGGATAATGATCGGTGTATCATCACCAAGGCTGCGGATCTGTCGGGTGACTTCAATACCATTCATATCTGGCAGACGCCAGTCAATGATATAAGCGTGGAACGCATCTCCCAGTTCCATAGACT
>OGCM01001317.1_pt1 | contig 30876 bp, 26 predicted proteins | sample 1570151 | NCBI WGS metagenome assembly OGCM01 (sample SAMEA4370582, study PRJEB24528) | human gut metagenome
CCACTTCCTTGACCTTGGTCATGTTCACGGCCATGCAGTGTGCGGTCATGCACAGAGGATACTCATAGTAGTCGCCGGCTTCGTTTCTGCAGGCAGACTCAACGGAAGCATAGATGTCCTTCTTGGCATCGTCGGTCCACAGGTCGTTCAGGGGAGCCATAACGCCCTTCTTGCCCCAGTTGGCAACCAGACGCTCGGGACCTTCCATGATCAGGTCGGGTGCGCTGCCGCCCTCGATGGCGGTGTTGACCTGGTCATCACCATTGGTGTAATCCAGGTACTCAACGGTGACCTTGATGTCGGGATATTTTGCGTTGAAGCTGGAGATCAGCTCCTGCACAGTCTCGTCCTTGCCCCAGCCGCCGATGGGGTATGTCCACAGCTTGATGTTTGCGCCAGCTGCGGTGCTTGCCGCTGCAGAAGCTGCAGTGGAGGAAGCAGCAGTGCTGCTGGAGGAGCTGCCGCCGCATGCGGCCAGTGCACCGGCTGCACTCAGGGCACCCACGGCCTTCAGGAAAGAGCGGCGAGAGATACTGTTTTTCATAAGAAACTTCTCCTTACTCATTGATGTAGTGCGATTCTGCTCTGCGGCCCTCGTGTGGGAACCGCTTCTATTGGCCTTATTATAGAAAAATATTTTCATTTTGTCTATCGGCTGTCTGCCCAATAATGAAAGGATTTTCTTGTGGATGTCGCACAATTTTAGCGAAAAGATTGACCTTTTGGGCAGGATTCACGGAAATTTTGAAAGTTGTAGCTATTTTGTAACCATTATAGAAAAACCACACTTTTTGCTGGTGAAAATAGTTTTCACTCAAAAAAGAACGGAAAATCCGGTAAATTGAAAAGGATTTTCACAAATAAGTCATACTAATGCGGCGAATTTGGGCGCTCTGCACAGAAACGATCGCGAATTTGTAGTCAAAGCCCCTCTTGCCAAGCGGCTGGGATTCTTTTATACTTTTCTCAAGGGAAAACTTCCCGACAATGGTGTTGGCGTGTGCGGCCAGCCCTTCCGGCGGGAAATGGAGCAGGAAAAAGGAGACCATCATGTCTACGACCACAAATTTCTGGGAGCTGCTGCAGCAAAGGCAGGACGAACTGACAAAATCCGGCCGTGCTGTGGCAGATTACCTTGTCCACCATGCCGACGAGGCACAGTACCTTTCCATTTCCTCCCTTGCGCGGGAATGCAAGGTAGCAGAGGCAACGGTGTTCCGCTTCTGCCGGGCATTGGGTTTTGAGGGCTACCATGAGATGCGCATTTCGCTGGCGCAGGCCAACGCCACCGGTGCGCTGGTCAACCAGCATGAGCCGGAGCCGGGCGCTACCACCGCCAGCCTATGTGAGCACGCCAGTGGCCTGTTTCTCACTGCCATCAACGGCACCCAGAATTCTCTTTCGCCCGAAGCCGTGGAGCAGGCTGTGGATCTGATGCGTGCCGCGCGGCAGGTGTTCTGCCTGGGTCAGGGCGGCAGTATGCTGCTGGCCAACGATATTTGCGCCCGCTTTTCCAGCCTGTCCAATAAGTTCCGCACCGCAGGGGACAGTCATCTGCAGATCCTGGCTGCCAGCCTGATGGGCCCGGAGGATGTGGTGCTCTTTATCTCCTATTCCGGCGCGACCCGCGATATGCTGGAAACGCTGCGCACAGCCAAGGCATCCGGCGCAAAGATCATTCTGCTCACCCATTATGAGGATTCGCCCGGCGCAGCCATGGCGGATGTGGTGCTGCGGTGCGGTGCGCAGGAGAGCCCGCTGGATTCCGGCAGCATTCCCATCAAGGTGGCGGTGCTTTATGTGGGCGAGGTGCTTCTGCTCCGCTATATGCTGGATGACCCCGAGCATACCAACGAAGCCCAGGACCGCACCAGCGAGGCGGTGGCCATCAAGTTGATCTGAACAGTAAAACAGGCGGCATCCAACTTTGGTTGGAGCCGCCTGTCTTTTCGTTATAAGAGCGCTATAGTTTCATTCGGGAACTGCTTCTGGTAGTAGGTCACCTTCCACCGGATATTTTCCGGTTCCACCGGCGCAAAGTGGAGCGAGGAACAGGCGGTGCGGGTATCACCCTGCTGCTTTCCGCTCACAAAGATCGCCGTTGGGCCGTCTGCCCCGCCGATGATGCCAATGGCTCCATCTTCCGTGGGTGCGTCGCTTTTCCGGATGGGCTTATCACTAGAGGCGCAGTCGTTCACCTGCACCCAGCCGGTGGTCACGGCGGGGGTCAGGGTGTAAGTCATTTCCACAAATTCCCGGGGCCATTCCATGGGCGGCCCCATGTGGGGGAGGGCATTCTCCGGCAGTCGGGCCGGTTTCAGGTCTTTGACCGTCAGCACGCAGGGCACACCGGTGACGGGGTGGGCAAACTCCACGACCTTTCCGGGCGCTGCCGTGAACTGCACCGCTTCGGCAGGCTGTTCCCGCTGGGTGAGGGTCAGTGTCAGGCTGGTGATGTGGGCCGGCCTGCGCTTTGTCGCCCAGGGAAAGCTCCACTGCCGGAGATCCCAGCCTTGTTCCGGGTCAAGCCCGTAGTGCTTCACGATGTCCCGCGCGGCCTGTTCACCGCTGCAAACGATCTCCTCTTCGGAGCGGAGGGGGTTATAATATTCCCCGGCACCGCGGCTGTACTCCACGGTTTTGCCGTTGATGGCTACACTTGGCAGATAGTCAAAAGAACCAAACGGGTCCTCGGCTTCGGCCAGTTCGACAACTTCCGGCGGGCATTCGTCAATATCCATCCCTTCATAAGCGGCCAACTTCTGGTAATGCGCTTCGATCGCCTCACGCTCCACCCGGCGGCAGATGTCTACAACCAGCCCTTTTCCACAAAGGTAAATCGCCGGGATGATGAAATGCTGCCCGCCCCACACTGAGTGTGCCCCGCAGGACACTTCCTGCCCGGGGCGGCCCCGATGCGGGCGGTGACAGCCCGGATTGTCCTCAAAATAAACCTTCCACTCCATCTGTGTTCCGCCTTTCCATACAGTTTTCTCTATTGTAGCGCAGAGGGATTTTTCCGTCAACCGACGCTTTTTCGCTAGGTGCCGCTCATATCCTGCCGCCTGTCCGAATAGACTGTTTCCGAGAAGCAGACGCAGAAGGTGCGGCCTTGCCGCCCGGTGCGGACGGGAGAGAGGAGAGAGCAATTTGGAAAAACAGGAGTGTTTGGAAGCCACTGTCTGCCGGGAGATCGGGGCACGCACCGGCGGGGAGATCCTGATTGGCGTGGTGGGGCCGGTGCGCACCGGCAAGAGCACCCTCATCAAGCAGTTTATGGAGCAGCTGGTGCTGCCTGCCATCGGCCCGGCGGACGCAAAGCTCCGGGCCCGGGATGAGCTGCCGCAGTCAGCGGCAGGGCGAACGATCATGACCACAGAGCCGAAGTTCATCCCGGAGCAGGCCGTGCCGCTCCAACTGGAGGGCGGTGGGGAGTGCCGCATCCGGCTTATCGACTGTGTGGGATATATGGTAGAGGGAGCTATGGGCCACGAGGAAGACGAGAAGCCCCGCATGGTCAAAAGCCCTTGGTTCGAGGAAGAGATCCCCTTTGACCTTGCCGCTGAAACCGGTACCCGCAAGGTCATCCGGGATCACTCCACCATCGGCATCGTGGTCACCACCGATGGCTCCATCAGCGAGATCCCCCGGGAAAACTACCTGCCCGCCGAAAAGCGGGTGGTGGAAGAGCTGGAAGCGCTGGGCAAACCCTTTGTCATCCTGCTCAACAGCACCCGCCCGGATGCTCCGGAGACAAAGGCTCTGGCCGCAGAGCTGGAACAGGCCTACGGACGCACGGTCCTGCCGGTGAGCTGTCTGGATCTGCAGAAAGATGACCTGCTGTCCATCCTGCAGCGTGTCCTCTACGAATTTCCGGTGCGGGAGCTGGATTTTGCCATTCCCCGCTGGGTAACGATGCTGGAAAAGGGCCACTGGCTCCAGAACGAGATCTACACGGCGGCGCTCCAGTTTTCAGAGAAGATCAGCCGGATGAAGGATGTTCCGGCCCAGAACAGTGCCGGGGCACTGGCCGGGGATTCGGTGCAGGAGTCCGCCCTGAGCGGCATGAACCTTTCCGACGGCGTGGTGCGGGTGACCGTTCTGTTGAAGCCAGAGGTGTTCTACCGCGTTCTCAGTGAGCAGACGGGGCTGGAAATTGGCGATGAAGCAGGCCTGATGCCCTGCATCATTGAGCTTTCCCGGGCAAAGCGGGAGTACGAGAAGATCCGCAGTGCACTGGAACAGGTGGAAGCCACCGGCTACGGCATCGTGATGCCCAGCATTGAGGAGCTCTCGCTGGAGGAACCGGAGATCGTCCGGCAGGGCGGGCGGTACGGTGTCCGGCTGGAAGCCAGCGCACCCTCCATCCATATGATGAAAGCCGTCATCCATACCGAAATCAGCCCAATTGTGGGCACCGAGAAGCAGAGCGAGGATCTGGTGCAGAGTCTGCTGGGCGATTTTGAGGCCGACCCGGAGAGGCTGTGGGAATCGAACATCTTTGGCAAGAGCCTGCATGAACTGGTGAATGAGGGGCTGCAGAACAAGCTCCTCCACATGCCGCAGGAAGCCCGCACCCGCCTGCAGGAAACGCTGGAACAGGTCATCAACGATGGCTGCACCGGATTGATCTGTATTCTGCTGTAACATAAAACGACCCTCTCAGTCACGCTGACGCGTGCCAGCTCCCCCGAAGGGGGAGCCAACGCATCTGACAGGAAGAAAACTGCTGATTTGCAGAATCTTACCTCGAAGCTGCAATTGCCTCTCCCTTTGGGAGAGGTGGCAATGCGGAGCATTGGCGGAGAGGGTCGTTCTTATTTTTGATAAAACCTCAAACAGCCTTCAAAACTGCTCAATGTATCATGGAATCGAATCCCCTGTGCGGCCAGCTTTGAGCTGTCCATCACAAGGTTGCGGGAGAAATCAGCAGGCTCGATCTGCACCTGCACGCCCAGCGCTTCGGCAAACTGCCGGGCCGTTGTGACCATGTTGGCATCGTTCCCGCTGCCAAAATTGTATACACCGCCGGGCAGCTGCAAGGCGGGGAAGAGATGTTCCACCACCTCCCGCACCCAGCTGACACCCCGGTGATCGTGTAGCGAAAAGCGAACGGGAGTACCGTTTTGTGCGGCCTGCAGCAGGTTCAGCGGCAGATTGCCCCGGAGGGGCAGGCCATCACCGGGCAGATCGTACATCCACGGGGCCCGCAGAAGCACTGCCTCCGGGCAGAGCGCAAGGACCCGCGCCTCGGCCTCCAGTTTGTGGCGGCCATAGGTATTGGCGGGGGAGAGCGGCAGCGTTTCGGGCAGGGGGCCGGGCTGGGTCACACCTGCGTACACCTGATCCGAGCTGAATGAGATCAGTTTGGCCCCGGTGTCCCGTGCAGCTTTTGCCATCCAGACAGGCAGTTCGACGTTGGCACGCTGGGATTCCTCCGGGTGCTGCTGGCAGTAGCCGGTATCGGACAATGCCGCCAGATGCAGGATGACATCCGGCGGCACGGTTTCCACAAAACGGCGAATGGCGGATTCATCGGCAGCAGCCAGAGATCCGCGCGGGAAGGTGAAAAGCTCTGCACGGCCCTGCCACTGGTGCAGTACCCGGGAACCCACAAAGCCGGAGGAGCCGGAAATTAAGATTTTTTTCATGATGTTTTCCTTGCGCGTACTTTTGCAAAACGCACTTGTTCTAAAAGAATGCTGACGGTCTTAGAAGTATCAGTCCACGAGAAACCGCCATCGTAACGGGTCAGCGTTGCATCATCTGCCAGAATGTCAATCAGTTCATCCTGCTCTGGCATGAGCCGGGCGGCCCGCAGGGTCAAATAGGTGTCCCGCGTAACAAACAGCGTGTAAGGACTTGAAACCTCAAACCAAATAGGCTCGTTGTTTTTACTGAACGTGCGCATCAGGGCTTCCCACCGGGTCTGTGTGACGCTCAGGAACACAATGGGGGTGTCCCTGTAATAACGTACCTGATAGCCGACTGTGGTGTAATAAACTCCTGTCTTTGCATTCCTGACTGCATTTTTCTGAATGGTGCGGATAGACCCGTAGGAATCAGAGGGAAGTACTTCATGGGTCTCTTCTACTACAAGATCTTCGACCGGCAGGTCCACATAAGAGTGCATCATCCAGTAGCGCCAGCCAAAGAAAGCGCAGATCAGGGCCAGCAGTCCGCCCACAGCGGCCAGCGTGATTTTTACCTGCCGGGCGCGCAGATTCTTTTTTACGGTGCTCAGGGCCTCAGCGGCCTCAGCGGCCTGCTCTTCCTGTACCGCAGTTTCCTGGGGCGGGGTGTCCATTTCAGCCAGCAGGGCAGAGCAGGCGGCACAGTCGCTCAGGTGCTCTGCCACATCGGCGGAAGTCTGTTCGTCGCAGACGTGATCTTTATAAAGGGGCAGAAGGTCCTGAACCAGGTAGCAGGGTAGTTTCATAAGATGGCCTCCTTCATTTTCATTCGGGCGCGGTAAAAGGTCACCCGCGCCCAGCTTTCGGTCTTGTGGTGCAGTGCGGCGATCTCTGCAAAGGTCAGTTCGCCGTAGACCCGCAGCCAGAACACCTCCCGGTACGGTTCGGGCAGGGCATGAAGCTTCTGGTAAAGGCTCAGTGCTCCTTCCCGCTGCTCCAGTTCCTCCCCTGGCAGGGGGGCGGGGCTGGGCACATCCGTCAGAGTGTCGTCCAGCGGGGGCAGTTCCCGCTTCTGCCGCCGGTATGTATCCGTCAGGGTGTTTTTGGCAATCTGACACAGCCAGACATTCAGTGCACAGCCGCCCTTGAACCCGTCAATGGCATCCAGCGCCTTGTAAAAGGTCTCCTGGGTCAGTTCTGCTGCCAGTTCCTCGTTTTGGCACAATGTCATCAGGTAAGCGTACACGGGCTTGTAATACTGCAGATAAATCTGCTCAAAACTGCGGTGCTCCATGTGCGCATCCCTCCTTTTTGGTGTGTTTTGGAACCGGTTCGCCCATAAGACGGCAAAACCGCCGGAACGTTACAAGTTTTCCGAAAAAATTTTCAAAGACCAAAAAAGCCGCCATGGCCTACCCAGAACCACAGCGGCAGAAAGCTCAGTGCACCAAAAACAGTTCCAGCACAAGCACCACGGCACAGCAGGAGACGGACACCTGAAACAGACTGGCTCCGAACCATGCGGCGGCGATGCCCACTACCAGCGCGGCGGCACCGGCAATGGGGCTCTGGGTGGCGTTGATGATGGCCGGGAAGGTCATCACGGCCAGCGTTACATAGGGCACATAGTAGAGGAAGGACTGGATGAACTGGTTTTTGATGGGTTTGCGGATAAGGGTCAGCGGCAGCACACGGATGGCGTAAGAAACGGCGGCCATCACGGCGATATAGACCCAATTATTGTAGGTCATGCCTGCACCTCCTCAGTTCCGGTAGTTTCCGGTGCTTCGGGTGTAACAGGGAACAAAACGGCTGCCCCGCAGGAGATCAGCACCGTCAGCAGGATGGTGCGGGTGCCGTCCGAAAGGGAAGCGATGCCGGGCAGGCAGCCGCAGGCAAAGCTCAGGGCAAAGCTCAGCATCACCAGCACGGCAACGACCCTGTTCTTCCGGGCGGGGGGAATGATGATGGCCAGGAACATGCCGTACAGGGCCACGCTCAGGGCGCTGACCACACGCACCGGCAGCAGATTGCCTGCAATGATGCCCAGCGCTGTGCCCATGGCCCAGGCGGGGGCCGCCAGCGCAATGGCACCGTAGGTGTAGAACGGGTTCAGATAGCCTGGCCGTGCGATCGTGATGCCAAACAGCTCGTCGGTGACATCGTAGCCGATGATGAGCCGGTGGAAGAACGGCGTGCCGGGGGCAAATTTCTGGGCCAAAGCGCAGCTCATCAGCAGGTAGCGCGCGTTGGCGATCAGGGTGATAATGGCAACTTCCAGATAGGTGGCACCGGCAGCGATCAGCGAAAAGGCTGCATACTCACCGGCAGAAGCATTATTGAACAGGCTTGCAAAAAAGCCTTGAATGGGGGTCAGCCCCGCATTGCGGGCTGCAATGCCCAATGAGAACGAGACAGCAAAATAGCCCAGCGCAATGGGCACGCCATCCCGCATCCCCTCGCAGAATACCTTGCGGCTGAATGCGTAGGGCTTTTGAGTGGTTTCCATGAGTGGTTACTCCTTTCCTACTTCAAGACACAAAAATAAGTATAGCACATCCGGTAGGAATTGACAAAAGAAAAAGGCTCAGGTTTCGATCAAAAACCTGAGCCTTTTTCAAAGAAGGGAGCGCGGCTTAATCCACAACATCCTCAAACTGGCTGTTGTACAGGTCAGCGTAGAAACCGCCGGCCTCAATGAGCTGGTCGTGGGTGCCCTGCTCCACAATGTCGCCGTCCCGCATGACAAGGATGAGGTCTGCGTCCCTGATGGTGGACAGGCGGTGGGCGATGACGAAACTGGTACGGCCCCGCATCAGGTTGTCCATAGCAGTCTGGATGCGCTGTTCGGTGCGGGTGTCCACACTGCTGGTGGCCTCGTCCAGGATCAGGATGCGGTTGTCGGCCAGAATGGCCCGGGCGATCGTCAGTAGCTGCTTCTGGCCCTGACTGACGTTAGATGCATCCTCGTTCAGCTCCATCTGGTAGCCGCCAGGCAGGGTACGGATGAAGTGGTCGGCATTGGCGGCCTTGGCGGCGGCAATGACCTCTTCGTCGGTGGCATCCAGACGGCCATAGCGGATGTTCTCCATGATGGTGCCCTTGAACAGCCAGGTGTCCTGCAGCACCATGCCGAAGCCCTCGCGCAGGGCACTGCGGTCAAAGTCGCGGATGTCGTGGCCGTTCAGGGTGATGGAGCCGGAATCTACATCGTAGAACCGCATGAGCAGCTTGACCATGGTGGTCTTGCCGGCACCGGTGGGGCCAACGATGGCGACCTTCTGGCCGGGCTGCACCTTACAGCTGAAATCGTGGATGATGGTCTTTTCGGGCACATAACCGAACCGGACATGGTCAAAGGTGACCTGGCCATCGATGCAGGCAGGGTCTGCCCGGCGGGCAGGGGCGGCCAGCTGATCCTCTTCGGGCTCGTTCAGGAACTCGAACACGCGCTCGGCAGCGGCGGTCATGCTCTGCAGCATGTTGGACACCTGTGCCAGCTGCTGGATGGGCTGGGTGAAATTGCGGACATACTGGATAAAAGCCTGGATATCGCCGATGGTGATGATGCCGTTGGCGGCAAAGATGCTGCCGACGATGGCAACAGCCACATAGCCCAGGTTGCCCACAAAGTTCATAATGGGCTGCATCAGGCCGGAGAGGAACTGGCTCTTCCAGGCAGATTCAAACAGCTTGTCGTTGGCGGCGTTGAAGTCCTCCAGCACGGCGGCTTCCCGGTTGAAGGCCTTGATGACATTGTGGCCGGAGTAGACCTCCTCCACCTGACCGTTCACAACGCCCAGAGTAGCCTGCTGGGCCTTGAAGTATTTCTGGCTGAACCTGACCACCAGCATCACCAGTACCAGAGAGACGGGCAGGATGAGCAGTGCGATCAGAGTCATTTTGGGGCTGATGGACAGCATCATGATCAGCACGCCGATCATGGTGGTAATGCTGGTAATGAGCTGGGTCACGCTCTGGTTCAGGCTCTGGCCCAGGGTGTCCACATCGTTGGTGATGCGGGAGAGCACCTCGCCGACCGTCCGCTTTTCAAAGTAGGCCAGCGGCAGGCGGTTGATCTTCTCGCTGATCTGGCGGCGGAAATCATAGCAGACCTTCTGGGAAAGGCCGGTCATCAGCCAGCCCTGGATAAAGCTGAATGCCGCGGAGCAGAGGTACATGGCCAGCAGGATGAGCAGGATCTTGCCGATGTAGGTAAAGTCGATGCCGCCGATCCCCCGCAGCTTGGCGATCCAGCCGGTGGCAAGGGCCGTGGTGGCCTTGGCCAGAATTTTGGGGCCTGCGATATTGAAGATGGTGGAAAGGATGGCAAAGACCATCACAACGATGAGGGAGAGCTTATACTGGCTCAATGCGCTGAGGAGCTGCCGCAGAGTGCCCTTGAAATCCTTGGCGCGCTCGGTGGTCTGTTTTCCGGGTCTCGGCATATCACTCATCCTCCTTTCCGGTGTTCAGATCTTGCAGGTTGAGCTCCTTCTGGCTCAGCTGGCTCCTGGCGATCTCCTGATATTCAGGGCAGGTGGCCATGAGCTGCGCATGAGTGCCCTTGCCCACCAGCCTGCCGTCGTCCAGCACCAGGATCTGATTGGCGTGGAGGACGGTGGAAATGCGCTGTGCCACGATGATCACGGTGGCGTTGTCGGTCTCTTCCTTCAGCGCACGGCGCAGGGTGACATCCGTCTTGTAGTCAAGGGCAGAGAAGCTGTCGTCGAACAGATAGATCTTCGGATCCTTGGCAATGGCGCGGGCGATGGAGAGCCGCTGCTTCTGGCCGCCGGATACATTGGAGCCGCCCTGTGCAATGGGGCTTGCATAGCCCTCGGGCTTTGCATCGATGAACTCGGTGGCCTGTGCGATGGAAGCCGCCTTCTTCATGCCCGCATCGGTGATCTGCGCACCGCCGAATTTCAGGTTGCTCTCGATGGTGCCGCTGAACAGAACGCCCTTCTGGGGCACATAGCCCAAAAGGCTGTGGAGCTGCTCCTGCGGTATCTCCCGCACATCGATGCCGTCGATGGTCACGCGGCCGCCGGTGACATCATAAAAGCGGGGGATGAGGTTGAGCAGGCTGGATTTGCCGCAGCCGGTGGAGCCGATGATGGCTGTGGTCTCGCCGGGATTTGCGGTAAAGCTGATGTGCTCCAGCGCGTCGCTGTCGGCACCGGGGAAGCGGAAGCTGACATCCTCAAACCGGACCATGCCATCCCAGTCCTTCTTTTCAAGGGCGGGCTTTGCGGTGGCAGCGTCGGGATCATGGATGGAAGCCTTGGTGCGGCAGACCTCGTCGATACGGTCAGCAGCCACACCGGCACGGGGAAGCATCACGGCCACCATGGCCAGCATCAGGAAAGACATGACGATCTGCATGGTGTAGGTGATGAATGCGATCATCTCGCCCACCTGCATGTTTCCGGCATCCATGGCCTTGCCGCCGAACCACACGATGAGCAGGCTGGTGCCGTTCATGATCAGGGTCATAAAGGGCATCATGGCCACCATGGCACGGTTGGTGAACAGCTGGGTTCCCATCAGCTCCCGGCTGGCGGCATCAAAGCGCTTTTCCTCAAAGGATTCGCGGCTGAATGCACGCACCGGCATCACGCCGGTCAGGATCTCGCGGCTGACGAGGTTCAGCTTGTCCACCAGCGTCTGCATGATCTTGAACTTGGGCATGGCGACGCTCATCAGAACCGTGATGAGCAGAAGCAGAGCGGCCACGTCCAGCACGATGATCCAGGCAAGGCCGGTGTTGCCCTGGGTGACGTGCATCACGCCGCCGATGCCCAGAATGGGGGCGTAGGCCACCATGCGCAGCAGGATGACACAGGTGAACTGCACCTGCTGGATATCATTGGTGGTGCGGGTGATCAGGGAAGCAGTGGAGAAATTCTCGATCTCCGCGTTGGAAAAGTGGATGACCGAGGAAAAGGTCTCTCTGCGCAGCTCCCGGCCGATGGAAGCCGAAACGCGGGAGGCGATCAGACCCACCAGAATGGCAACGACCACCATCAGCAGGGTCAGGGCCAGCATCTGGCCGCCCACCCGGAAGAGGTAGACCATCTGTACATCATGGGAAACGCCCTGTGCCTCATATTCCAGGCTGACCAGCAGGGTGGCCTGACTTGCCATGCTGGAAAGGGTGGTCTCGTCCACCTGTTCCATGGCGCTGGCCAGTTGCTGCTGGATCATTTCCCGGGAAAAACCGGGCATCTGGGCCATGGCTGCGAACTGGGCACAAACGGCATCCAGATCCTCCGCCGTGGGAGCAGCGGTCATGGTCTCTGCTTCAGCCCCGGCAGTCTCGTCCTCGCTCTGATAGCCGGACAGCGGAGCCATGGCGGCAGCGTTCTGCCCGGCAGGGGCGTTGGCATTCTGCGCCGCCGCCATATACAGCACGATATCCGGTGTGGTGACGGCCTCTTCCAGAGCCGTGCGCTCGGCATCTGTCAGGTCACTGCGGAGCTTCAGAACACCGTCGTCCTGAAGATAATATCCGTAGGCATTCTGCAGTGCATCCGCATCCTCTTCGCTCATCAAAAGCGAGAGGGCATCCAGTGTGCTTTGGCGCACAGTCTCCGGCAGGGGGCTTTCGATGCCGCCCTGCTGGATGCCGGTGTCCACGATCTTGCTCGTGTAATCCGGCAGGGAAAGGTCGCAGTAGGCCTGCACGAACAGCAGAGCCACCACGGCAAGGCAGGCAGCCCAGTGGCGGGCCAGCTGCTTGAAAATTTTACCCATTTTCGTTTTCTCCCTTCAATTTTGCTTGTAGCTCCGCATTTTCCGCTTCCACAGCCTCCAGCAGTACACCGGTCAGGGAGAACAGCTGCTCCCGCTGCTCTTCCTGGATGCGGCAGATGACCCGCTCAAAGTAACGGCTGATGGCAGTTTCGACCTGGCGGCTGGCATCCAGCCCCTTTTCCGTGGGGCGCACCAGCGTTTTGCGGCGGTCATTGGGGTCTGTGATCCGCTCAATGAGTCCATCCTGCTCCAGCTGGCGCAGCGCGCGGGAAACAGCGGGCAGGGGCTGTTTGACGGCGGCAGCCAGATCGGAAACATAGATGGTGCCATTCTGGCCATGCTCTTCAATGGTCATCAGCACGCCTTCCAGCATGATGAAATGACACTTGGGGCAGCTTTCCAGTGCCATTTTGGCACCGCGTTTGCCTTCTGTGCTCAGCCGATGCAGATAATGGACCACGGCGAACAGTTCCGGTGCGCTCTTCTGCGGCATACGATCCCTCCTTATCACTTAACAGATACAAATACTTAACACATGATAACTATTTGATAATGACAATAATATACCCGCCTGCATTGGAATGCAAGCGGGTAAAAATGAACTTTTTGAAAACTCTGAAGATCCTGCGCATCAAGGAGAAAAAATCACTCGTGGAGCTGACGTTCGTCCACCAGACTCTCTCGTTTGCTGCTGATACGTCCCAGCCCGTAGGCCAAAAACGTGGCGCAAAGCAGGTTCAGCCATGCCAGCGATGCACCGCTGAAGGTGTTGGTAACGCCGATGAGAAGGTTTGCCAGACAGAGCAGCCTCACCATCTGTCCAATTTTGTTCAGGTGGGAGATACGGGAATCCACATCCGAAAACAGATCAAAGGGACCTAGCTGGGCGCTGCGGCGGAAATATCCCCAACTGAAGCAATGCCCAACGCTCTGTGCTTCCAACTCTTCCATGAAACTTTCAAAATCCGGGGAACTGTCCAGCATGGCAAGCCGGATGATGTACTGGCCGGGTTCCGTCTTTTCAAAGGTGTAGGTGCAGAACCCGGCATTCTGCAGGGCCCAGCCCTCCTGCGCCATTTCGTTGAGCCAGCGTTCTTCTTTTTCAAATTCCCAGACCCAGAAATTCCGATGCAGCGTTTTTGTTTCACTCATACCTGTTCCTCCTGTAAAATGGCGCGGCCATTGGCAGCAAGCTCCTCCAGCCGGACCAGCTCCTGTTTGAGCACCTTCAGCCCGGCGGAGGTCAATTGGTATTCTTTTTTGCGGCTTCCGCTTTCCATGGGCAGGGGAGAGATCCACCCCTTTTCGCACAGGGCATTCAGGGCACCGTACAGGGTTCCGGCAGCCAGCCGTACCCTTCCGCCGGAGAGCTGCTGGGTCTCCTGCATGATGCCGTAGCCATGCCGCGGATGATAGAGGGAAAGCAGGATGTAGTAGGTGGTTTCCGTCAGTGCCGGATTTTCCATTATATCACCTCGCTTTGTATCGCTATGCGATATATCATGGATGCATTATATCGCATCTCGATATAACTGTCAAGGGACTGAAAATAAAAAAGCTCTCCCGGAGGGGAGAGCAAAGACAAACAACCAGAGAAAACCGGTCAACGATCGTGGAACAGTCGGTTATCCACCCAGATGCAGACGCAGGCACCCAGCACAGAGATGACGAAGGAGCTGATGCTGCCGGTGGCATGGATGCCGATGAGACCGAACAGGAACTCGCCCACAAAGCTGCCCAGAATGCCCAGCACGATGTTGCGGCCGGTGGAAGTCTGGGTGCCCATAAAGCGGTTGGCGATGTGACCGGCCAGAGCGCCTACCAGCACGCCCACGAGCAGGGAAGCCAGCAGGCCGATCAGAGAGAACAGGCCCATCAGCACGCCCACCAGAGCGCAGATCAGGGCAAGAACGATCAGGATAGACAAAGTGATCATACAGAAGCCTCCTTGGTTTCTTTTGTAAGAGCGGCATTTTCTGCCGCGTACCGGCAGATGTCGTTCAGACAGCACTTTTCACATTCGGGTTTGCGGGCATTGCAGACAGCCCGGCCATGCATCACAAAGCGGTGGCACAGGTCACTGCCTTCCTCCGGCGGAATGATTTTCCACAGGGCCATCTCCACCTTCTGCGGCTCCTTGATGCCATCCACCAGCCCGATTTTATTGCACAGCCGGATGCAGTGGGTATCTGTGACGATGGCGGGCTTGCAGAACACATCACCCATGATCAGGTTGGCGCTCTTGCGGCCCACGCCGGGCAATGCCAGCAGCTCTTCAAAGGTGGTGGGCACTTTGCAGTTGTATTTATCCCGCAGCACCCGCATACAGGCCGAGATATCCCGAGCCTTGCTGCGGCCCAGCCCACAGGGCTTGACAATGGCTTCGATCTCATCGGGCTCTGCCGCAGCCAATGCTGCTACATTGGGGTATTTTGCAAACAAGTCCTGTACCACAATGTTCACCCGGGCATCGGTGCACTGAGCCGCCAGCCGGACACTGACCAGCAGCTGCCAGGCGTGGTCGTAATCCAGCGTGCAGGCTGCATCCGGATATTCTGTTTTCAGCCGGTCGATGACCTGGAGCGCCAGCTCCTTTTTGGCAGAGAGATCTTCTGCCGCAGCGGCTTTCTTCATCTGAACCCCTCGTTTCCCGTAAATGTACTATGATAATAGCATGTTTCGACTTTTTTGTAAATGGGGTTTGTGGCATCCATCTGAGAATGATTTTCATTATTGCTCTTGCTGTTCGTGTAAAAATGAGGTATACTATTTTTATATAAGGCCCATGCAGAACAGCAGGGCAGTACAGGAGGGAACGCCCGATGAATGAACCGCTGGCGCAGCGTATGCGCCCCAAAACGCTGGCCGAAGTCTGCGGCCAGCAGCATCTGCTGGCCCCGGGGCGGGTGTTCCGCCGTACCATCGAGAGCGGCCGCATCCCCAACATGATCTTTTACGGCCCGTCCGGCACGGGCAAGACCACCGTGGCCCGCATCATTGCCGAGAACAGCGGCATGACGCTGCACAAGCTCAACGGCACTTCCTGCGGCACGGGGGATATCAAGGCAGTGCTCAAGGATATCGGCACACTGGCCGGGGCGGGGGGCATCCTGCTGTACCTCGATGAGATCCAGTATCTGAACAAGAAACAGCAGCAAAGCCTGCTGGAGTGCATTGAGGACGGCACGGTGACCCTGATCGCCTCCACCACTGAGAACCCTTATTTTTACATCTATAATGCACTGCTTTCCCGCTGCACCGTGTTTGAATTCAAATCGCTGACAGCTGCGGATGTGGAGCAGGGGCTGCGGAACGCCCTGAAAAAGCTTTCGGAGAGTGAGGGAACGCCCATCCGGATGGAGGACGATGCCTGTGCCTATCTTGCCGAGAGCGCGGGCGGCGATCTGCGCAAGGCACTGGGCTGCCTTGATTTTGCAGTGACGGCGGCGGCTCCCGAACCGGAGGGAAAACACATCACGCTGGATATGATCCAGCAGGTCACCCGCCGCACTGCCATGCGGTACGACCGGGACGGCGATGACCACTATGATATCGTGTCGGCTTACCAGAAATCCATGCGCGGCTCCGACCCGGATGCAGCGCTCCACTATCTGGCCCGGCTGCTGGAAGCCGGGGATCTGCCCTCGGCCTGCCGTCGGCTCATGGTGTGCGCCTGCGAGGATGTGGGCCTTGCCTACCCGCAGATCATCCCCATCGTCAAGGCGGCGGTGGATATCGCCAATGCGGTGGGCCTGCCCGAAGCGCGGCTGGCCCTGGCGGATGCCGTTGTGCTGGTGGCGACCAGCCCCAAATCCAACAGCGCCCATGATGCCATCAACGCCGCCATTGCGGACGTACAGGCGGGTCGCACCGGGCCCATTCCCCGCCAGCTGCAGAATAAGCACTATGACGGCGAGGATGCGCTGGTAAAGGGCCAGAATTACAAGTACGCCCACGATTACCCCAACCACTGGGTCGAGCAGCAGTATCTGCCGGATGTGCTCAAGAACACAAAATACTACACCTTTGGAGAAAACAAGAACGAGCAGGCCTCCCGCGCATATTGGGCGCGGATCAAGGGCGAAGAGAACGTATAAAGGGAAGAGAAGGAGAGAGGAAGATGCGTTATTCCAAACAGCGGGAGCTGGTGCTGCGCACCGTGGAGCAGCTTTGCGACCACCCCACCGCCGAAGAGATTTTTGATAAGGCGGCCCCGGAGTGCCCGGGCCTGAGCCTGGGCACTGTCTACCGCAACCTGAACAGTCTGGTGGAGGCAGGCATGGTACGCCGGGTGTCCATCCCGGGCAGGGCGGATCGTTTTGATCACACCCTGTGCTGGCACAGCCACCTCTACTGTACAGCCTGCGGCGGCGTGGTGGATGCCGATGTGGACGAGAAACAGGTGATGAGGCTGGTGCGCCGCCAAAAGGATGTTGTGGTGCAGGACTGCGCTGTGGTGCTGTTCGGCCTGTGTGAAGCATGCGCCAAAAAGCAGGCAGAAGGCTGAATTGCCCCGAAGGATTCTGAAATTTGCGGTTTCCCACTTGCCCTTATGGCAGAAAGAGGGTATACTAAAAAGAGCTTTTGAAAAATAAGGATGGTTTTTATTGGAATACATTAACTTTGAACACAACGAAACGGCTGCGGAGCTGGTGCGTGCGGCTTACGACACCCCGCCGCTGGCCTTTGTACACAGCTATGGCTGTCAGCAGAACGTCAACGATGGCGAGCGCATCAAGGGCGTGCTGGTGGATATCGGCTACGGCCTGTGCGATAAGCCCGAGGATGCAGACCTCATCCTCTTTAACACCTGCGCCGTGCGTGAGCACGCCGAGCAGCGCGTGTTCGGCAATGTGGGTGCACTGAAGGGCCTGAAGGAGAAAAAGCGCGGCCTGATGATCGGCCTGTGCGGCTGCATGGCCAACCAGAAACATGTGGTGGAAAAGCTGCGCAAGAGCTATCCCTATGTTGATCTGGTCTTTGGCGTGGATGGCATCGATACGCTGCCCCAGCTCATTGCTCAGAAGCTGCAGAAGCATAAGCGCGTGCTGATGGAGCCTGCCCAGCGCCCGGTCATCGTGGAGAACATTCCCATCCGGCGCGAGAGTGAGTTCCGCGCATGGCTGCCCATCATGTACGGCTGTGACAATTTCTGCACCTACTGCATCGTACCTTATGTGCGGGGCCGTGAGAAGAGCCGCAAGCCCGGCGATATCCTGGCGGAGTTCCGGGGGCTGGTGGAAGCAGGATACAAGGAAATCACTCTGCTGGGCCAGAACGTGAACAGCTACGGCAAGGGCCTGGAGGAACAGGTGGATTTTGCTGATCTGCTCAATCTGCTCTGCGCTGTGCCCGGAGATTACCAGATCCGCTTTATGACCAGCCACCCGAAGGATGCCAGCCACAAGCTGATCGATACCATTGCGGCCCAGCCCCACCTGTGCAAACACCTGCACTTGCCGGTGCAGTGCGGCTCGGATGAGCTGCTGAAAAAGATGAACCGCCATTACACCATCGGGCAGTATATGGAGCTGATCGAGTATGCCCGCAAAAAGGTGCCCGGTATCACCTTCTCCAGCGATATCATCGTGGGCTTCCCCGGGGAAACGGAGGAGGATTTCCAGGGCACGCTGGAACTTGTGAAGAAAGTCGGCTACATGCAGCTGTTCACCTTTATCTACTCCAAGCGTACCGGCACCAAGGCAGCGGAAATGCCCGACCCCACCCCCCGCGCGGAGAAAACCGACCGGATGACCCGCCTGCTCAAGGTGCAGGACGAGATCGCAATGGATCTGGTCCGGCAGCAGGTGGGCCAGACTGTCCGGGTGCTGGTGGAAGGCTATGGGCGCAGCGACGGAACCCTCTCCGGCCGGTTGGACAACAACCTGACCGTGGAGTTTGCCGCAGACCCCGCCCTGATGGGCAGTTATGCACAGGTGCACCTGACCGGTGCCCGCGCTACTGTCCTGCTGGGCGAACTGGAAACGTGATCCCGGGGCACACCGGCCTCAATGATAATGTAACTATAAAAACAAACACATCAAAGGAGATTTTTGATTATGGATTGCATCGATCTGTTCAAGCGCGCCGCCATGGCACTGCAGACTGACCCCCGTTACCTGGCTCTGGATCAGGCCCGCAAGGCAAACGACAAGGATGAGGAGCTGCAGAATCTCATCGGGGAATTCAATCTGGCCCGCATGGATCTGAACAACGAGATCAGCAAGAGCGAGCGCAGTGATGAGCGCATCGCCGAGCTGAACACCAAGGTCAACGACCTGTATGGCAAGATCATGGCTGACGAGGGTATGACTGCTTACAACGAGGCAAAGCGCGACTGCGAGAACCTGGTCAACTACATTGATGCTATCATCAACACCGCAATGAACGGCGGCGACCCCATGACCGTGCAGGAGCCCAGCGAATCCTGCACCGGCAGCTGCTCCACCTGCGGAGGCTGCCACTAACAGGTAAAATGAGAACGCGGCTGCAAATCGCAGGCCGCGTTTTCCTTCCATTCGCAGTTACTTACTGCAAACCGACGGAAAGAAGCAAAGCGGCATAGCCCGCAGGAAAGGTGAACGATTATGGCAGAACTGTCGCCCATGATGCAGCAGTATATGGACATCAAGAAGCAGTATAAGGACGAGATCCTGTTTTACCGCATTGGCGACTTTTACGAGATGTTCTTTGACGATGCGCTGACCGCCTCCCGGGAGCTGGACCTGACCCTGACGGGCAAGCAGTGCGGCATGGAAGAGCGTGCCCCCATGTGCGGCGTGCCCTTCCACAGCTACGAGGGCTATGTGGCCCGCCTGATCGCCAAGGGATACAAGGTGGCGATCTGTGAGCAGATGGAGGATCCGTCCAAGGCAAAGGGACTGGTCAAGCGCGATATCATCCGGGTGGTCACGCCGGGCACTGTCATCGAGAGCAGTATGCTGCAGGATGACAAAAACAATTACATTGCAAGCATTTTTCTGAAAGGGAACGCGGCGGGCATCTGTTTTGCCGATGTTTCCACCGGCACGGCCCACATCACCGAGCTGAAACGGGAGAAGATCGTGCCTGCCGTGATCGCGGAGCTCTGCCGTTACCATCCCAGCGAGGTGCTGATGAACCCCGGAATGCTGGACTGCCGTGAGCTGACCGGCTATATCAAAAAGAACATGACCTGCTCTGTGGAGCTGGTGGAAGAGGAGCGCTACGCCCCGGGCCTTGTGGCCATCTCGCTGGAAAATCAGTTTGGCCGCAATTGGGATGAGACCACCTCTATCGACAAAAAAGGTCTGGTGCGGTTTGCCATGGCCGCGCTTCTGGAATACCTGCACACCACTCAGATCAAAGGTGTGGAGCGCCTGAAGACCGTCATCAGCTACAATGAAGCCCAGTATATGCAGCTTTCGCCTGTGACGCGGGCTAACCTTGAACTCACCGAGACCCTGCGGGGCCGCGAGAAGCGGGGGACTCTGCTCTGGGTGCTGGACAAGACCAGCACTGCCATGGGCAAGCGGCTGCTCCGCACCTGGATCGAGCAGCCGCTGCTTTCCAGCGATGCCATCAACCACCGTCTGGATGCTGTGGAAAGCCTGGTCAACCAAACCGTACAGCGCGGCGATCTGATCGAAGAACTGCATTACATCGCCGATCTGGAGCGTATGATGACCCGCACGGTCTACGGCTCGGCCACGCCCAAAGAGATCTATGCCATGGCGCAGACCTGTGAGCGCCTGCCCAGCCTGCGCCAGCAGGCCGAAAGCTGCGGCTGCGCCGAGCTCAGCGAAATCGTCTCCAGGATCGACCCGCTGAGCGATATCAAGGACAAGATCTATGCCGCTGTGGATCCTGACGCACCCTCTACCCTGAAGGATGGTGGTGTCATTGCCAAGGGCTACCACCCCGAGGTGGACGAGCTGCGTTCCATCCGCGATAACACCAAGGGCGTGCTGGCTCAACTCGAGACCCGCCTGCGGCAGGAGACCGGCATCCCCAAGCTGAAGATCGGCTATAACCATGTTTTTGGCTATTTCATCGAGGTCAGCAACTCTTATAAGGCACAGGTGCCGGAGAGCTACATCCGCAAGCAGACCCTGACCACCGGCGAACGCTACATCACGCAGGAGCTCAAGGAGCTGGAAAATAAGATCCTGGGTGCTCACGAGCGGCTGATCGCTCTGGAACACCGGCTGTTCAATGAGCTGCTGGAAAGCATTGGTGCCCAGCTCGACCGCATCCAGCGTACAGCCAACGCCGTGGCAGAGCTGGACGTACTGGCCGCTCTGGCTCAGGTAGCAGCAGAAAACAACTACTGCCGCCCCACTGTGGATGAGAGCGACCAGCTGACCATCGTGGAGGGCCGCCACCCTGTGGTGGAGCAGATGCTCAAGGGCAGTCTGTTCGTACCCAACGATACCACCCTGAACTGCGGCGAAGATCGCTGCCTCATCATCACCGGCCCTAACATGGCGGGCAAATCGACTTATATGCGCCAGAATGCGCTGATTGCCCTGATGGCACAAATCGGTTCCTTTGTTCCGGCCAGAGAGTGTCATGTGGGTGTAGTGGATGCCATCTTTACCCGCATCGGCGCGTCGGATGACCTTTCGGCAGGTCAGTCCACCTTTATGGTGGAGATGACCGAGGTGGCAGAGATCCTGAAGAACGCTACCTCCCGCAGTCTGGTGGTGCTGGATGAGATCGGGCGCGGCACGTCCACCTTTGACGGCATGAGCATTGCCCGCGCCGTGGTGGAGCACATCAGCGACCCTGCCAAGGGACTGGGCTGCAAAACCCTCTTTGCCACCCATTACCACGAGCTGACAGACCTTGAGGGTACCATCAGCGGCGTGAAAAATTACAACATTGCGGTGAAAAAGCGGGGTGAGGACATCACCTTCCTGCGCCGCATCGTCCGCGGCCCTGCCGATGACAGCTATGGCATCGAGGTGGCAAAGCTGGCCGGTCTGCCCGGCACCGTGACCCGCCGCGCCCACGAAGTGCTGCGCGCACTGGAAGCCACTGCCCCCAAGAACAAGGTGGAGCAGATGGACTTTGATGCGCTGCAGGAGTATAACTCTCCCGCAGTGCCCAGCGAGGTGCTGGAAAAACTGGATGCGCTGGATGTGGAAACGCTGACCCCCATTGAAGCGCTGAATTTCCTGTACGAGCTGAAAAAGACCTTGAAGGGCAGCCTGAACGGCTGATTTCCTGAAAAATCCTAAAAAACAGGGGAGGGAACGAATATGGCAGTCATCCATGTTCTGGACAAGCACACGGCAGAGCTCATTGCAGCCGGTGAGGTGGTGGAGCGGCCTGCTTCCGTGGTGAAGGAGCTGCTGGAAAACGCCATTGATGCCGGGGCAAGCCAGATCACCGTGACCATTGAATCAGGCGGCGTGAAGCTGATCGAGATCAGCGACAACGGTTCGGGCATTGAAGCAGAGTATATCCCTACGGCATTCATCCGCCACGCCACCAGTAAGATCCGGACGGAGGATGATCTGAACCATATCCACACCCTGGGCTTCCGTGGAGAAGCGCTGGCTTCCATTGCCAGCGTGGCGCGGGTAGAAGTACTGACCCGTACTGAGAACGACGAGTGCGCCTCCGTCTACCGCATCGAGGGCGGCGAGGATTATCCGCTGGAGCCCGGTGCACGCGGCGTGGGCACTACCATCCGGGTGCAGGATCTGTTCTACAACACCCCGGCCCGGATGAAGTTCCTCAAAAAGGATTCCAGCGAGGGTACCTTTGTGGCGGATATCGTGGCCCATGTGGCCCTGAGCCACCCCGAGGTCAGCTTCAAGTTTGTCCGGGAGGGTAAGCTGCAGTATGTCACCCCCGGTGACGGCAAGCTGCGCAGTGCCGCCTACGCGGTGCTGGGCCGGGAATTCAGCCGTGACCTCATGGAGCTGGACAATCAGGAGGGGGTCTACCGGGTGTGGGGCCTCATCACCCAGCCCAGGAGCTGCCGCGCCAGCCGAAGTATGCAGTATTTCTACATCAATGGGCGCTATGTCCGCAACCGCACCATGATGGCGGCCATGGAAACAGCGTTCAAAGGCACCACGATGCAGGGCAAGTTCCCTGGAGGAATCTTGCTTCTGGAAATGCCCGCCGACCTTGTGGATGTCAATGTCCACCCGGCCAAGACTGAGGTGCGCTTTGCCCGGGAAAACGATATCTTTGACCTCGTTTATCACGCTGTCAAGCTGGCACTGGCCCAACCGGGCACCGGAGAGCGGCGCTTCGCCTTTGAAGAGGACAAAAAAGATGAAGAATCCAACAAATTTGAAATAAATGATAACACGATAGAAAAAGATGTAAAGAGGAATAACTTTACAGGGCTTTCTGCCATCATTCCGGGCCAGGCTGAGCCGGGAACGCTCCATGAGCATACCCCTCAGCCCCAGCGGAGCTTCCGGAGCTTCACTCCGGCACCGGCAGCAGTACCGCTGTCCCGTCCGGCAACTGCAAGCCACCCGGATATCCTGCCTGTGCCGGGCACTTCCGAGGAAAAGCCGACAGAGCACAGCTGGACAACGGTTGCATCGGGCCTGCCCATCCGGCAGGATGCCACCCTGCACAGCCCGGCACCAGCTCCCACGGTGAGTGAGCCTGAAGCACCCGCCTTTGCCGCAGCGCTGGGGGAAGGTGCATTGGACATTGAACCGGACAGTGCAGATCTGCCCGAACATCAGGACCACATGGCGGCATGGGATCCTGCCCCCAAGGAGGAAATGCCTGCCGCCCCGGCTCCGCAGCAGACCTCTGCTGCAGAGGACACGCCGGAACAGCTGGGCTTTGACGTGCAGGAAGGCCCTGCCCCTCTGCGCTATGTGGGTGAGATCTTCAAGACCTACATCCTTGCCGAGCGCGGGGAGGAGATCTGCATCATTGATAAGCACGCTGCCCACGAGCGCCAGCTTTTCGAGAAGCTGGCGGCAAACTATGGGGATGTTCCGGCCCAGCTGCTGCTGGAGCCGCTGGTGGTGGAGCTGTCGGCGGAGGAAAAGACTGCCCTCCTCTCCAACCTTGAGCTGCTGGAAAGCGCAGGACTGGAGATCGATGACTTTGGCGGCAACAGCGTGTTCCTGCGCTCTGTGCCCGCGGATGTGGAACAGGGCAGCGCCGAGGATCTGCTGGTGGAGCTGGCGGATAAGCTCTCCAAAGGCAGCCGCGATGCCTTGAGCGAAAAGACCGAGTGGGTGCTCCATTCCATCTCCTGCCGCGCGGCCATTAAGGCGGGGGATAAGACCTCCCCGCAGGAGCTGATGGCATTGGCTGAAAAGATCCTCTCGGGCGAGGTGCCGCCCTTCTGCCCCCATGGTCGGCCTTGTGTTCTTAAATTGACCCGGAAGGAGCTGGAAAAACAGTTTGGACGGATCGTGTAACAAAAAGCACCCGGTGCTGGCCGTGGTCGGCCCCACGGCTTCCGGCAAGACCGCGCTGGGTGTTGCACTGGCCGAGCAGTTCGGCGGTGAGATCATCAGCGCCGATTCGATGCAGATCTACAAAGGGCTTGATGTGGGCACCGCTAAGGTGACCCCCGAGGAGACTCGCGGCATTCCGCACCATGGGGTGGATATCCTGCAGCCCGATGAACCGTTCAGCGTGGCGGATTTCACCGCGCTGGCCGGAGCGCTGGAGCATGAGATCTCCGGCAGAGGACATTTGCCCATCCTTGTGGGCGGCACCGGGCTCTATGTCCAGAGCTTTTTGTATGGTGTCCGCTTTGCTGCTGAGAAAACGCCGGACGGTTTGCGGGAACAGCTGGCCGCGGAACTGAATGAAAAGGGTCCGGAAGCCATGTATGCGGAGCTGCAGGCGGTGGACCCCGAAGCGGCGGCGGCCATCCATCCGAACAACCATGTCCGGGTGCTGCGGGCGCTGGAACATTACCGCGCCACCGGGAAAAAGCTCAGTGAGCAGAAAGCAGACTCACTCCCGCCCGAAAAGCCCTACCGGTCTCTGATCCTTGGGCTGGATTTCCCGGAGCGCGCCCAGCTCTACCGCCGCATCGACCTGCGGGTGGATCTGATGATGGAGCAGGATCTGCTGAACGAGGCAAAACGTGTGTGGGAACACCGGGACACTTATAAGACGGCGGCCCAGGCCATCGGATACAAAGAATTCTTCCCCTACTTTGCGGGGGAGAGCGCGCTTGCCCCTTGTGTGGAGAAGCTGAAACAGGCTTCCCGCAACTATGCCAAGCGCCAGCTGACCTGGTTCCGCCACATGGAGGGTATCCACTGGCTGGATGCCTCGGCCCCGGATGTCCGGGAACAGGCCGCACGTCTCACAAATGAATTTTTAGCGAAAGGATGAGCGATATGCAGGAAGAGAACCGCGAGGGCATCTCTGGCGCACTGAAAACGCTGGCCGCTGTCGTTATCGTGTTTTTGCTGCTGGCGGCATTGTATGTGGGCTATCAGGCAATGCAGGTGCTGTTTCCGCCCAATACCTACGAGACCGCCCTGCTGGCTACGGTGGAGGACACCGTGGATGCCGAGGGCGTGCTCCTGTTTGAGGAAAGCTACGTTGCGGGCGGCGGCACACTGGGATATCTGGTGGCAGACGGCGAACGTGTTTCGGCAGGCACAGCGGTGGCTGAGATCTACAGCGATGCAGCGCAGGCTTCTCTGCGCCAGCAGCTGACCCAGATCAATGACCAGATCGACCTGCTGCAGCGCTCCCAGAACACCACTTCGGTGCAGCTGGAATCCCTGCGCAAGAACCGTTCCGCTGCTCTGTACGACCTGATGGATTCGCTGGATGCGGGGGACTACGAGGATACCGATGCGGAGAAGGAAAACTACATTCTGGCCCAGAACAAGCTCTGGGTCATCACCGGTGAGGTGGCCAGCTTCTCCGACCAGATCACCGCGCTGACCCAGCAGGCCGCCACGGTGCAGTCCCAGCTGGGCAATCCGTCTCAGATTACGGCCCCGCAGACGGGCTATTTCATCCGCAGCTCCAGCTCCGGGCGGCTGAACGCAGGTTCTGCCGATATCCTTGCCCTGGATGCGGCCAATCTGAAAGCTTACGTCGAATCCTCGCCGGAGATCGCGCTGGACGGCTGCGCAGGCAAGATCGTTTCGGGCTTTAGCTGGTACTATGCCGGGGTGTGCTCGGCCAAACAGGCGGAAAAGCTGCTGGGCAGGGACGGCAAGCCCTTGACCAAGAGCGTTGAGATCCGCTTTCCCGGTCAGGTGGAAACGCCCCTCAAGGCAAAGATCAGCGAGGTGAACATTGATGCGGAAAACGACATTGCCCGTTTCGTCCTCTCCTGCGAGATCATCAACGGCGATGTGCTCCGGCTGAACTGTGCCGATGCCCAGATCATCGTGGGACGCAACACCGGCCTGCGGGTGCCTGCTGCCGCGGTGCACTACCTCAAGGAGGACGGCTCCGAGGCAGAGGGTCAGGGCGAGAACTACATCCCCGGCGTGTATGTGAAGTACGGCAACCTGGCCCGCTTCTGCCGCATCGACCCTGTGGACGATGCCCATCCGCAGATCACGGATGGCGATGACCTCATCGTTTTGCCCAGCGGAACGGCTGGTTCTGTCAGTCAGGTTCGGCTTTATGACGAGATTATTGTCTCCGGACAAAATTTGTATGATGGAAAACTTTTGTAGTTATTGACATCTGCGGCAAAAAATCCGATAATAGTAAAAGCTATTTGCATCTCTTTTGCAAAAGGCGCCAGGCAGCTGCGGCTGCCCGAATGAAAGGAGCAGATACTATGTCTTTCGTGGATAGTCTCAAAAAGGGCCTTTTCGGCGGTGAGGACGATTACGACGATCAGTACATCGACGACGGCCCCCAGATGGTGAACAATAACAGCGGTCTCGGCGTTGGCATGGACGATGCAGAGGAAGAGCCGGTGGAGGGTGCCCAGAAGAAGAACAAGGTGGTCAACATCCACGCCACCACCCAGCTCAAGGTCGTTCTGGTAAAGCCCGAGCGCTTTGAGGATGCCAGCACCATTGCAGACCACCTGAACAACAAGCGCACGGTCGTGCTGAATCTGGAGTCTACCAACAAGGAAGTTTCCCGCCGTCTGGTGGATTTCCTGTCCGGTGTGGCTTACGCCAACAACGGCCAGATCAAGCGCGTTGCCAACAGCACCTTCATCATTACCCCGTACAACGTGGACATTATGGGCGATCTGCTGGACGAGCTGGAGAACAATGGCGCGTTCTATTGATCCTGCTCCCAGGGCAGTGCGGGGCTTTGTGCCCGCCCGCACCGATGAAGAGCGCTTTCTGATGCGGCATGTGGAGGATCTGGCCCGCGCGGCCGAGGGACGCGGCATTGCCCGCTACTCCGGCTTTTTGAGCGACAGGGAACAGGACCTGGCCCGCGCGGCGCTGAATCGTGCCGATGTGCCGGAGAGCGACCATCATTTTGAGGGCGGCTGGCCCGGAGCAGAGCGGAAGCTGCTCTGCCTGGAGCCGGAGGGCTGCTACCCTGCAAGCCCGCTGTGCTGTGTGAAGCTGACCTGCCGTACCCTTTCCGGGGCGGCACTGCCGGGCCACAAGGATTATCTGGGCAGCCTGATGGGGCTGGAGCTGCGGCGGGAAGCGCTGGGAGACATCGTGCTCCCGGCCGATACACCGGGCACTGCCTATGTCTTTGCGCTGGAAACGGCGGGGGAGCTCATCTGCCGGGAACTGCTGCAGGTGGGCCGGACAGAGGTCACCACCACGCTGCTTTCGCTGGATGAGGTGCCTGAATTCCCGCAGGCAGAGCGCAAAACGCAGACAGCCACCGTGTCCTCTTTGCGGCTGGACGCTGTGCTTGCGGCCATGCTCCATTGCAGCCGCGGGCAGGCGTGTGAGTGGATCGCGGCGGGCCGGGTGGAGATCAACCACCTGCCTGCAGAGAGCGCCCACGCCCCGGTGTATGAGGGTGATGTGTTCACGGTGCGCGGCAAGGGGCGTTTTGGCCTGACGGCCCTGCCCGGAAAAAGCAAAAAAGACCGATCGATCATCGAGTTTTTTCAATATTGAATGAAAAGGGAGGAAACCACTATGCTGACCCCGCAGGATGTGCGTGCTGCACAGTTTGAAAAGAACATCCGCGGCTACCGGACCGAAGAGGTGGACCGTTTCCTGGATAAAGTAGAGGAGCAGCTGAAGCAGGATGAAGATCAGGCTGAGGAACTGCGCCGCCAGATCGCTGAGCTGACCGCCGAGAATCAGCGTCTGCACAAGGAAATGGAGAGCTACGAGGCTGACGGCGATATGCTCAAGAGCGCGCTGATCAATGCCCAGCGGATGGGTGAGAATGTCATCCGGGAAGCAAACCAGAAGTCGGAAGAGATCCTGCATCGCGCAAATCTGCGCGGTGATGATATTATCCGTGATGCCAACGAGCTGTTGCAAAAGGCAAGTGACCGCGCGGATGAGATCATCAACGAGGCAAACGAGAAAAAGCTTGCCCAGGAGCGCGAGTATGACCGCGTCCGGCTGGAAGTGACCCGCTTCAAGTCCGATGTGCTGAACCTGTACCGCAGCCATGTTGAGTCTCTGAGCCGCCTGCCTGAGTTCCAGAAGGAGGAGCCCGCTGAGGATGCTCCTGCCGAGGATGAGGCTGCAGCCGCCGATACCACTGCCGCCGCTGTGACCGAGGAGATCGCCGAGGCACAGCCCGCTGCAGCGGATGTGGATGCTGAGGACGAGGCTCCTGCGGATGAAAAGACCAGCGAGGAGTTCTGGGCACAGGACGAGAGCCAGCTCAAGCTCGACCCGCCCCCGGCCCCTGCCGCCGAGGATGAGGCTGCAGCGCCGGACTACGCCGCTTTTAAGGGCGTGAAGTTCAGCGAGTGATCCCAAAGCGTTTTAGTAAATTAGAGGAGTGTGTAACCATTGGCTAAGAATAAGTCTCAGTACGACAGTACCCTGAATCTGCCCAAGACTCTGTTTGAGATGCGTGCCGGTCTGCCCAAGAAGGAGCCCGCCATGCTGGAGGATTGGGAGAAGAACGACCTGTACAACAACCTGATCAAGCACAACGACGGCAAGCCCAAGTTTGTCCTGCACGACGGCCCTCCGTATGCAAACGGCAACATCCACATGGGCACCGCCCTGAACAAGATCATCAAGGATATCATCATCCGCGACAAGAACATGGAGGGCTTCCAGGCTCCCTATGTGCCCGGCTTTGATACCCACGGCCTGCCCATTGAGCTGAAGGCTCTGTCCTCTCTGGGCGAGAAGAAGAAGGACATCTCCAAGCTGGAGCTGCGCCAGATCTGCGAAAAGTTCGCCACTGAGCATATTGACATTATGAGCGACCAGTTCAAGCGTCTGGGCGTTATCGGTGACTTTGAGCACCCCTACCTGACCCTGAAGCCTGAGTTCGAGGCCCGCCAGATCGAGATCTTTGGCGAGATGGCCAAGAAGGGCTACATCTACAAGGGCCTGAAGCCTGTGTACTGGTGCCCCGACTGCCGCACCGCTCTGGCTGAGGCCGAGATCGAGTACGGCGAGGACGACTGCGATTCCATCTTCGTCCGCTTCCACGTTTCTCAGGATCCCAACGGTGTGCTGGCAAAGCACGGCATCCCGATGGATAAGACCTACTTCGTGATCTGGACCACCACCACCTGGACCCTGCCTGCCAACGAGGCCATCTGCCTGAACGGTGCCTTTGAGTATTCCTTTGTCAAGATCGGCGAGGAGTACCATATCATGGCCACCGAGCTGGTCAAGAGCGTGATGGATGCCTGCCATATCGAGAATTACGAGATCGTGGGCGAGCCTGTTTCCGGCGCTGAGTTCGAGCTGATGCGCTATCATCACGTCTACCTGCCCAAGGAGGGCATCGTCATCCTGGGTGACCATGTCACGCTGGAAAGCGGTTCCGGCTGCGTCCACACCGCAGGCGGCCACGGCGTGGATGACTTCAATGTTTCTCAGAAATACAACGTGCCCATCACTGTTCCTGTGGACGACGGCGGCTGCCTGACGGAGCTGGCCGGCAAGTACGCAGGTCAGCGTGTCTGGGCTGCTAACAAGACCATTCTGGCCGACCTGACCGAAGCCGGTGTCATCATGGGTCAGGTGCACATCAAGCATCAGTACCCCCACTGCTGGCGCTGCCACAACCCCATCATCTTCCGTGCCACCGAGCAGTGGTTCTGCTCTGTTGCCAAGTTCCGTGACGATGTCTACAAGGCCATCGACACCGTGAAGTGGATGCCTGACTGGGGCCACGACCGCATGAAGGGCATGGTCCGTGACCGCAACGACTGGTGCATCAGCCGTCAGCGTACCTGGGGCGTGCCCATCCCGGCTTTCTACTGCAAGAAGTGCGGCGCTTACCACATCACCGATGCCACCATCAAGGCTGTCAGCGAGCTGTTCCGCAAGGAGGGCTCCGATGCCTGGTACAAGTACGAGGCAGAGCAGATCATCCCCGCAGGTGAAGTCTGCGAGAAGTGCGGCGCTTCCGAGTGGACCAAGGATACCGACATCATGGATGTCTGGTTCGATTCCGGTTCCACCCACGCTGCCGTTTTGGAGGAGCGCCCGGAGCTGAGCTTCCCGGCCGACATGTATATGGAGGGCGGCGACCAGTTCCGCGGCTGGTTCCAGTCCAGCCTGCTGACCAGCGTGGCTGCCAAGGGCTGCGCACCTTATAAGTCCGTTCTGTGCCACGGCTGGGTCGTGGACGAGCAGGGCAAGCAGATGCACAAGAGCGCCGGCAACGGCGTGGAGCCCAGCGAGATCATCAAGGACTACGGTGCGGATATCATCCGCCTGTGGGTCGCTTCTTCCGACTACACCGTGGATGTGCGCGCCGGTAAGAACATCTTCAAGCAGCTGAGCGAGGCATACCGCAAGATCCGCAACACCGCCCGCTTCATTCTGGGCAATCTGGACGGCTTTGACCCCAACACCGATTGTGTGGCGGATGACCAGCTGCAGGAGATCGACCGCTGGGCACTGGCCGCTCTGGATGACCTGATCGTGAATGCCAAGGCAGGCTACGATGTGTATGACTTCAACAAGGTCTATCACGCCGTCTACAACTTCTGCGTTGTTGCCATGTCCAACTTCTATCTGGATGTGACGAAAGACCGCCTGTACTGCACCAACGGTGTGGGCCGCAAGGCTGCCCAGACCACCATGTACAAGATCCTGGTCGCACTGGACAAGATCATTGCCCCCATCCTCTGCTTCACCAGCCAGGAGATCTGGGACTTCCTGCCCAAGACTGAAGGCATGAACAAGTACGTTGTGTTCGAGGCAATGCCCAAGGCAGGCCAGTACGCTGCAGACGATGCCTTCAAGGCCAAGTGGGCACAGCTCATTGCTGTCCGTGACGAGGTCAAGAAGGTGCTGGAGCAGGCCCGTGCAGAAAAGACCATCGGCGCTTCTCTGGAAGCTTCCGTTACCCTGTACTGCAATGATGCCGTCTATGACCTGCTGAACAGCATTCCCATGGACGAGCTGGCTGACCTGATGATCGT
>OGCM01001328.1_pt1 | contig 30687 bp, 23 predicted proteins | sample 1570151 | NCBI WGS metagenome assembly OGCM01 (sample SAMEA4370582, study PRJEB24528) | human gut metagenome
TTCGCCTGCAGTGTGTCCTGCAGATCCTTCCCAATCTGGATATCTGCTTTTGTGGATGGCTTGGATGGCTGGCCTAAGAAAAAAACGTCTCTTACTATTTGTTTTACCATTTACTTCTATACCTCAACTTACTCTATTTTAATATCGGAATTAACACCAAAACTATCTAGTACAGACTTCATATACTCCTCTTTTGTATGTGTTTTAATTGATTCACCTTCATATGGCTCTGATAAAAATGGATAATACTCATTTGCTTTCTGCCGAAAACACTGTATGTACTCCTCTACAGACAAGACTTTTACAAATCTTGAATCAATTGCCTTCTGTCCATCTTTGGTATGAAATTTTTCAATTCGACGATGATATATTTCTTTCACCAAAATTTTAATACGTTCACCAAAAGATTTCGCCAAAAAGTCTTCCAAATCAGCTTTCTGTAAAAATATTTTTTTATCCTTATTTTCTTCATAACGCTGTTTTCTGTTAAGATCTTCTTTTACTGCAATCTGCACGATTCCCTTCACTTCATCACAGATTCTCCAAATATCATAGTCACATCTTGTAATTTGAATCCATTCAATCCCCATGTTACGCAGGTTTCCTTCATCTTTGATCAGATCTCTTCCAAGATCCAGTCTTTTCAGGTTTGTCAATTGCTCTATTGCTGATACATCTGTTATACGATGATAAAAAAACTCTAATGTCTCAATACTTCTCTGATATTTTAAGTCAGAACAGTCTTCAACACCATGATCAACTATCAGTGTTTTCAATCTGTATTTTGTATTCTTCAACCACTCTAGATTATTTCCATAATTATACGTTAATCTAAGATACTCCAACGTAGTAACATCCGAGAAATCATCCGGTGAAATATCAGGCATATAATAAAGCTCTAGCCTATTGAGATTGTTTAAGCCAGAATAATCCATATGTGCTTCATAATATTCTGGTGCTTCTTTAACTGAGTTATCTTCGGAATAAGATAATATTAATGTTTTTAAATTTGGCAAACATAATTTGGGGGCATAATATATTTGTTTTATATTTACACTCAAAGATTCCAACTTTTTCATATCGAGAGCAACAAGCTCTTCCCAATCAAAATAATATCGTGAAACAGACAATTTTTTTAAATTTTTTGCCACTTTCAAAATGTATGGTATCTTTTTTACAAGTTCGCTATCTTCACATATCATAAACACCGATTCTACTTCATCCCAATTTTCCGGAATATCGGTGAAGTCTTTAATACACAAATGTTTCTTTTTCTGCTTATCATAATCATGTAAGTATGTGTTATATCTCTGTGCCTCTTTGAACCAGTCTAACTTTTCATCATTAATGTCGGTCATACAATGTTCTCCAAATTTTCTATCCCCTGCGATTTTAATAATTTCACCTGATGAATTCAGATTTTTTACCATAACTAGTAATATATGCACCTTTCTGTGCTCTGGTTAATGCAACATACAGCAAGCACTTTTCAGATGTAATTGATTCAGCCTCAGAAATGGTATCTGTATGATTAATAGCAGCTGGCAATGGTACAATTCTATTGTTCACTGCAACTACAAATACATATTTGAACTCAAGACCTTTTACTCTATGCATCGTAGCAACACGAACTCCCATTAACCCTCTATCATCATTCTTATTTCTTTTTATGACAAAGGTGTTAATTCCTTCCCCCTTCAGTTGTCTCACATAATCATCTAACAATGATTTTGTTCTTGCAACAACACAAATATCATTAAGAGCTACACCATTATCTTTAAGCTTTTTAATTTCTTCTGAAATAAAACTCAATTCCTCATTAGCGTCTTTAAAGTTTTTAATTATCGGAGCTGCACCATGAGTTAATGACTGGCACTTATCTCCAAGATCAATATCTTCATCCAAATCATCAAAAGAAATACCATTCAACAATGCAAATGCATATTTACGAATTTCTTCTGTAGTTCTGTAGTTAATTTTAAGAATACTACTTCGTCCTCTTACATTAATTCCACACTTAGATAACGTAGGATGGTTCTTATAGATTCTCTGATGAGAGTCTCCAACAATAAAAATATCATTCGCATGGTCCTCACCCGCTAATGCACGAAGTAACCGGTATGCATTATCGCTGAAATCTTGCCCTTCATCCACTATAATATGTGTATATCTTGGCTTGTTTCCACTAGCTTGAAGAAGCTTTGTGCTCTCATACATAGCTGTATTAATGTCACGAATCTGATTTTCTTTCATCAGATTTTGGTAAGCTTCAAACACTTTCCAAACAAGCATTCTCTTTTTTCGATCAAGTCTAGTTCCACGACCATTACGTGTTGCTTTTACATATAACGGAAGAGACATTGCCTCCTGTGCAATTACGACTCTGTTCCACTCTTCTTCATAGAAATTAACGTCATATGACAAATCTACATTCGCAAGCAATACAGCCTTCTCCCATAGACCATCAATTTCATCATAACTGATCTGCGCTGTAAATCCTGACTCTCTTAAAAACTGATTTACCCAGGCATCTAAATGAATTACTTCAATCTTGCGAAGTTCTTCAACGGTACAAATCTTTTTCAAGTTTTCCTTAATATCCGCTGCAAGGTTTGCCGTAAATGTTGTAAACAGAAGCTTCTCTTTTCCAGACATCTTAGATGCCAACTGTTTAGCACGATGCATAGCAACTACTGTTTTTCCTGTTCCTGCACCTCCTAAAGCTCTGGCAGATCCAGAGTAATTTTTCTTTACAATCTTTCTCTGGGTCGGATGTAAAAATACCCTCCACTTCTCCAAAGGTTCTGCCATAATTTTACGCAATTCGTCCTCACCTTCCACAATAACAAAAGACTTCAGCGAAGATGGAACTTCAAGTGCGGAAGATAAATCTTCTCCGTTATGATGGTTTTCTTTCTCGTCTTCAAGTAATTCTATAACTTCTTTTATTGAGAATCCTTCCACAAGCCACGACAAGTATTCATAGGCGTCATGTGGTATTGATCCTTCCGCATTATAAAAATCATTTTTGCTTGTAAATGATTTAATGTATCCCAACTGAGCTTCTGGAACTCCAAGTTCTAACAACTGTTCATCTGTGATAGATGCAAACAAGGTTTCTTCTTTAGAAACAACAACTTCTTCTTGCACCATTTGAATATCAAAAACCTGAACAGCACCTGTTTTCGGATTGACTTCACATTTTTTTCTCGCTGCCCAATCATACGCTTCATCATGGTGATCTACCCATAATAATAGATACACTCCTGTTTCTGGCTGTCTAACTACAATCCCTCTATATGTATTATCTATTCTTACAGAACAGATCTTCTTATCCTGCGCATTTGCTATTTTTTCATAATTAATGCCCGGAGAAGTTGGATTATTTCTAAATTTATTAACAAACTCTGTAACCTTTCCCTGAATTTGCCGGGGCAACTTCGCAAATGATGTAAGAAAATCTGTTGATATCGCAACTTTTACATTATCAGACATTAGCTTTCACCTCCCTCAAACAATGTTATTGCTCCTACAAGATCGGTAATACTCAATATCTTCCATCCTGCTGATTCTAATGCCTCTTTATCTTCTAACTGATCTGCGGTGAGATAACCAATTTTTCTATCTGGCCAAGCAATTTCAACTGTAGCAACTACTTCCCCATCATTGCCTTCGACCTCATAACCAATACCATCTTCTGTAGGTGCTGGTATCTTCGCATCTTTAGCCATATCAATAAATGTTAGTGTTTCTTCCTCAAACAATTGAGCCATTTCTGATTTTAGCAGTTCACTCCAACCATCACTTACTGCCATACCAACTGTAACTGCGTCAGATGATGTAGAAACCGTATCACCAATAGGTAATGCTAAATAATTCATGTTTTGTAATCCAGTTGATGATACTGCAATAAATTGTTCGGAAAATTGCATGATATTAATAAAATGCCACAGTCCATTCCACTCATTTTCGTATTTATCCGTTCTCTGATCTTTTTCATCATTTAAAACAGCGCATACTGTAACTGGCCCTTGTTTCTTTAACTCTCCTGCAATAATTCCTGCATAGATCTGCAAATGAGCATTGGATGAACGTGGGATCCACTTTCCAAATGCAGTACCAGGGAACACAAAATCTACATCTGTAAAATTTGTTTGATAACTCACTTCATCCATGGTTTCCTTCCAATTCATAAATGCAAGGTTATTTTTCATCAGTTTAGGATCCAATAATGATAAAGCATATGCATAAGCCTGAGTTTTAAAAATTTCCTCTGCATTGGACAATGTAAGATAATCTATTAATAAATCTATAGCATTCTCTGTTGAAGGCGTAATATTTTCTCCTTTAATCTTACCCACAGTATTCTGGTACATTACTTTGCCATATGGCATACGTTCTGATTCCAAAGTTGCTGTTGCATAATCTCCTTGTGGAGCAAATATACTCTGAACATCTTTAAAACTCAAAGACCATACACGGAATTTTCTACTTCTTCGAATTGCTTCTCTCTTTAGAGTATCATCTGAAACAATATCCTTATGATACAAGAAACCATCGGTAAATACTGCCACTGGCAAATGTTCAGATGCCGAAATTGGCCAAAATACAAAATCTGGTTTGCACTGTACTTTCACTCCATCATCTGGTCCAAGCAATACCTGTGGTTCAATTTCCCATGCATGATCATTAATTTTCACATAATAACTGTGTTTTCCATTTCGAATTGTATCACTAACATTTGCAGCCCCAACTTTCTGACGAATAGCTTCCATAAATCTCAATTCCAATTCACTATCAAACAATGGATTTACCGGAATATCATTAATTTTTTGAATCTGTTCAATATTATCTTTTCCAGAAAGAATCGCTTTTAGCATCCGAATTGCTGCTGATCTTGAAATATGGCCAATTTGTTGACTTTGTCTGTAAGCAAAAAGACAATGATAACAACCATCTTTTTGAGGATCATCTTTACATGTACAGCTTTCCATAACATGTAATGCCTTCTCGAAAATATCGATTAGCGCATTTTTTTCATGCATCAGCTGTTTTAGATAACCTGTTCCTCCTGGCACAGAATCGTAAATAACAAGGTATTGCTTTCTATAGTCAGCATCTGGTACTGGCACTTCACTTACCGTTGCACGGAGATGATCCACATTACCAAAATATTCCTTCATTCCAAGCATAAATGCAGCCACAAATGACTCCATCTTCACATGCGAAGAATCCATAGTCGTTGCTGGAACAAGAAGCCTTAACACCTCCGTGCTGAATTCTCTATATAAGAATAAGCACTCTTTAAATGCATCTGATTGCATAAGTGCAGTCATTTTACGAGTTTTGCAAGCAAAAGTATGATTTGCCTTTCCATGGTCAGGCTGAATTTTTCCACAATATTTACAAATTTTAAATCCTTTACGAACATCTTCTACACCTGATACAGACAATTTTTCCCCTGTCATATCACTTTCGCCAAAGTTAATTTCTCTAAGCGTTGCTTTGCGAACAAACTCATATCCAAACGGAAATTCTTCATTATCCATACGATACGCACTGGAGATATCATGCTCTTCATCTACGTCTACCAATAATTGCTTACAATAAAACACATTAGATCGATCATCTGATTCATCACTAATTAAACTCTTAGTATAATCCATATTAGAATATACCATCTGCACTTTTAACATGGTTCTGACCTGACCTGAATCAGCCCAGGCAGGGCTTCCACACTGTGGACACGATGCAACATTCTTTCCAGCCTCTTCAATCTGTGCATGTGAACAATTTGGACACAGTCTCCATTTTGCTGTCTGCGCAGTAGTCAAATCTACCTGGTCTATCGTTAGTTTTCTACCATCTACATAAAAATTATTATTCGGTGCAAACTCACTAATCGCAGAAGACGCAGAACGATTATACTCATATACCATCTTCTCATACTTCTTCTTTGCACCAGTTGCCACTGCAGCTTGTTCTTCCTCCTTGCGATAAAGTATAGCACGAAGAATAATACCAGCTTCCGGAAATGCATAATTCGGAAGCAAGCCCTCATCTGATAAGAAGTTAAATATGTTTTTCTTAGATAACTCCTGCAATACACTAAGTAATGCAGACTCCTCACTCTTTAGTTCCTTAATTTCTTCATCAATAGAACTATCCTTGGGTTTTCCTTCCAGTTCTTTAATCATTTCTTTTAAAGCATCTACGCTCTGTCTTAACGCATCCTGCTGCCTCTTTAAATCTTCAAAAGCATCCAATATTTTCACATACATAGGACTGCTTTCTTTTCCTTTTCCGCGTGCAAATACCTGAAGTTCATCCCGTGCATTGTCATCAAGATACGCTGCAAACATCTGCATAAAGGAATTCAACTGTCTGGACATGGTACTTTGTACGTAATTCAAGAAATTAAATGGAAACATGTCATCCGGTCTATCTTTTAATTTCCTAAGGATAATTCCCACTTTGTCCGGGATAGCTCCATCAGGAATACCTCGTTTTACCCATGAATCCATGCAAAAAGCAACAAATTGTCTTTCCAATACTGCAGACGCACGTAAGAAAATTCTTGGAGGTTCAACATTACCGGCTATCATATCCAATGGATCTGAATAAAAATACAAATCATGTGGTTTCGCATTAGCAACTGCAATTGTCAATGCATTTCCATCTTTACGGCCTGCTCGTCCTGCTCGCTGCAGAAATTGACTCTGAGCCGGTGGCATACTACAAAGTATTACCGTGGACAAATCACCTATATCAATACCCATTTCAAGAGTCGGTGTACATGAAAGTACATTTGGATCCCAAATTGCTTGAGTATCTTTCCCTCTCTTGAAATCAACCTCTAAAGATTCACGATCTGGTCTTTCCAAAAGCCCTGTATGTTCCCTGGCATTGATTCTTGCAAGATCCCCCGTAGAATAAAGACGACCATAATAGCCCATTTCAATAGCGTCATCTTCCTCCAAAAATCCGCCACACGTAGCTCTCTGACAATGAGCCCCTTTCCATAGCTCCGCATTGTTCGCAGACACAGCATAAATTGATCCACAGGATTCACATCTCATTTGAACAACATCTGACGTAACAAATATCTTTTCCTTATTGATGCCGTAAACGATATAATCCATGGAAGATGGAACAACTGCTAATACGTTTGCCCTTGTTGCCTCTTCTAAGATAAACCTACTGATTGCTATAAACGTACTTTCTTCAACGATTACTTCTGAACAACAAGCAGCAATCCAATCCACATATTTATTAGTCGATGGAGAATCACATTCAAAAGATTTCTTTCCTCCACCCGTATGAATAGCCACAAATCGCGGCGTATTTCGTCCAGACTGTCTTCCCGGCAGCCATCTATTTCGATCATTTGAAAGTAGATATCCCTGAAAATTATTAACTGTATATTCATCAAATACAGAGTCTTCAAACGCACCATTCGCCTTCATCAAATTCAGATATCCTAACACCATTCTCTGATATGACATAATTGGCTCCGACGTTAAAACACCAAGTTCATTTACTACTCTTTCCTGGACAGCATCTGCGATATCAGATATATCTCTTGTATCAAATCCCAGAACTGAACAACCTGACTTTTCCAATGTACGTCCAATTTTCCCTGTTAATCCATACTCTAACATTATCTCATAGCGCAAGCGTTGCTCTATCTCATACATAAGAATTTGTGACTGCTTGTCTTTACCAAACTCACGCCTTGAAACCATCTCTTCATAGGCATGTTTCCAGGTCATGTTCGGTGCAATAAAGAAACTAACAAATTCTTCATCTGTCATTTTCTCATGCCAATATTTAATAAATCCATTCTGAAATTCTAATAAAGTAAGGCCGTCTCCTTCTTTTTCACAAAAATGCTGCATAGCTGTGCGAAGACCAAAACGCCATGTTCTAGAATTAAAGAAGCCAGCTCTATGCGCAGCGTCCTGTACATTATCTGAAAATGCAAGCGTCTTCTTGTCATCATTGAACTTAGACGCAAACATCTGTGAAATACTTGCACTGATTTCTGTTGCTGACCGAAGTCCCATCAAAGAAATACCTCGTCTACTTCCGCAACATGGACATACATATTGCTTGTGCTCTTTACTACCAGATGTCTTAATCGGGCTAGGAATCAATACATCAATAGTTTCTGCACCGCAGCTTGGACAAAGATCATTACCTTCATCTCCAAGTTTTACCTGGAGACAGTCTGGGCACAGCTTTGCTGGAAGCATTCCGTTCATACGCTCATCATGAGAATGAGGAAACAACATAGCAATTTTATCATCAGCTTTAAAATACTGATTGTAAAAGCCTTCCAGATTCGTCATGGTTGCATTACTACGTTCATTCAGAATCGTTACCCAACCAGTAATACCACAATCACGACAGTTTACTACTGGAAGATATTGTTTTGCTTGCTGAGCATTCAAATCATGGGCAATTTCATAAGTAATATTTTCCGGATCAACCTTTGCTACTAAACGACGAAGTTCTCTCATCCAAAGTTGAACTTGAACATTTAAAAATGGACGCAGTTTCCCAGCATTTCCTATTCTTGCATGAGAAATCAACGCAAATAAGGATTCCACAATCACGGAAGGAGCTGATACATCTTTCAATTCCGGATAATGATTTTGCAGTTCTTCTACAATACCATTAATTTGATAATAATTGCCTCCAGTCAAATTAATAACTGCCTGCATAAAACTGTGATGTACCAATACTTTTGCAAGAGTTAATCTGCCTTCATCGCTTAGAATATCTTGTGTATATTCTGGCAACCATGCTTTTACTGCTTCTTTCAAATAACTATCTGGATCATCAATTTCCGTACATTTTGTAAGTAATTCGACCTGCTCACGATTTGGAATAGCAAATTCGGTAATCTCAATACCATCAAAGAACTCCTGTGCACTCAAACGATCTTCCGTAATCACAGCATTCTTTTCAAACGGTTCTCCAAAAATCTCAGAAGCATACTCAAGAATATCGCTGTTATTTTCCTCTGATCCCATGGTCGCAGATGTACCCACACAGCACAAATAACCATCATATATGCCAAGACGTCTTTTTAATCGTCGAAGTAAGCAAGCAAGATCTGTTCCCTGAGCTCCATCAAAGGTATGTAATTCATCAACTGCAATATACTTCAGTGTCTCTGAATCATTATCCTGCCAGAGAAGTGCATCCTTCGGACGAACCAAAAGATAATCCAACATCTTATAGTTTGTCATTAAGATGTCTGGTGGATTATTCAACAAAGTCTCATGATCTGTAATAACACCGTGCTCCGTCATCATTCGATTAGGAGTATTTTCCTGACCACCAACGTACATTCCCACAGTCACATTACCATGCAATTCTGGGCTTTGGTGAATCAATTCTGCAATACGCTTCGCCTGATCAGAGGCAAGTGCATTCATGGGATAGATAATCAGAGCTTTTATCCCTCGTTCTCCTCTGTGCTGATAACAATACTCTAGAATTGGATAAAGGAAACATTCTGTTTTACCTGAACCAGTACCGGTCGCAACTAATGTGGATCTACCATCATCTCCAGTCAGTCGCTCAAAAGCTTTCTGCTGATGCACATAAGGAAGATATGCAGAATGTATTGCTTCAAAACAAGTTGGCATACTTTCCGCCACACGGAAAGGAAGACGCACCGCAACATAGGGCTCATGATATACTGAATCCTTGGTTGCGAGCATATTATGTACAGAGCCTTTAAATGGCTTATTTGTCATTGGGAAGGTAGTTTCAATATAATCCCCTAGTCCTTTTTGTAGTTGTTTGGCAAGTATGGATGGTAACATACTGCAATCCTCCTTTGTTTATTCTCTTAGCGTTACTTATCTCTATTAAGTGATATAGGAATTTTTTATTTCTTTAAAAGTCGAAGCTTTCATCAGGTATAAGTCACCACGACTTCGTGTCATAGCAACATATAATTTATTTAGAGTTGAATTCTTTATCTTTTTAGGGTTAAACTTTTCGCTATCAAGGTTATCCAGTCCATCAGTTAGAATCACACAGGCTGAATCAACTGTATCTCCTTTAGAATATGACCAATTAAGCGCCTGAAATGAATAATTCGCTGCTTCCTTGAAAACCAATTTTGTTATCTGGTTATTGTTTAGAACCGATACAGCATCATCGACCCATATCACAGAACCAGCATGATCTCCGTTTGATATAATCTCAATCCCCAGTTTCTGACTGACATAGTTGCATACATCGATTGAACAACGACGAGATTTTGCCAGAGTCGTTGTATCTACTGTAAAGCCTTCCTTGATAATGCTTGCAATAAAATCATCATAGCTGACTTCGCCTTTCTTATTCTTGAATGGTTTTCCGGTATTATTTCTTGCTGAAACAGAGTGCTGATGATAATCGCCAACTAATGTCACAGCATTTAGATGCTTGGCAAGTTCCATAATCACTTCATAATCATACTCTCGGAAATCCTGAAATTCATCTATCAAAATGGCATCGTAAAACATATTCAGTCTTTTTGAAGCTCTTTTAATGATAGATTCCTTACCTTTCTTTACATAAAAAGCTAGCTCAGAAATTCTGTCACAATAGTATTGTCCTCTTTTCGTGACATAGTGAGTGATCAATTCCTTTTTTCTATACTTAGGATTGTACACCATTCTCCCCGAAGCATCTGGAATTCTCGGTTGAGGAGGTTCTGTCATGCAAATTCCTTTACTTGTAAAACGAGGAAGTGCAAAATGCTCTTTGATGCTTGGTTCGTAAGGGAGAATCAAATGATGATATACGAATGCGTGAAATGTCATCACTGTAGTCAATTCCGGTATACAACCATGTGCATCACATAGCTCTTTTTGTATGTTGTGGATATTCTCATGCGTGTATGCCAGTATCAGGTTTTTCTTTGTTGGATCTATCGCATGGCAGATGTGATAGGTTTTCCCTGCACCAGCAACAGCAAGCATCACTTTCTTAGCCATTCAATCGCATCCTTTACATACTGAGGAATTTCAAACACAGTCCCCGACGTCAACATCTGGTATGCAATATCGACTTTATTATTCAGCATTTTTCCTGGTACTGCACCGTAAGATTCCCCGTGGTATTTATATTCAGCCCCTGCCTGGACTTTAATCAGTTTATCTAAGGCAGCTTGATTGGCATGGTACATACAGATTTCCCAGGTCCAGTTATCTATAGAATCAGCCATATAAATATGCTGCAATGTGTTTTCTTCGTTGTATTTCTTTGCGAAGTCTATTCTCTCTTGCTTTTTGTCATTGTCAGTGATGACCGCAATTTTCTTGTCTGTTTTCTCTGCAATTTCAAGATACTTTTTGTACGAGATGCCATTACAGGAGATTACAGAAATTCCATCATCTTCGATGGACTTACCTGTAAGTTGCTGATAGAAATGTGGCAACATCAAAAACTCAGTAGCACCTTCTACAAGGAACACTCTCTTTGAGAGCAACAGCTGTAAAAAACCATTATCGTCTGCTCTGACAAAGAAATTAGCGACCTTTTCATTGACACCTGAGAGGGACTTCACGCCAGATTCTGTAATCCAAAGAACATTGTTGAGGTTCAGGCGACTTGCAATCATGCTGTTATGTGTAGCAACGATGAGCTGAGAGTTTTTCTGTTTCTCGGAGATTCCTTCCAGCATTTTTCGGAGTGTTGTGAAACTGAGATGATTTTCCGGTTCTTCCATCAAGATTACATCTAAGCCATTTGACTTTTCCAATGCAATTTCTGTTTTAATCAGGCTCTCCATACCGCTACCTCTATTTTCGAGTGCAATTTCCCCCTCATAAACAGAAAGTACAGTTTCCAAGACCACTTTCTTGGTATCAATACCAAATTTTCTATCACTACCCAATTCTGGGAGTTCCGTTGCAGCAAATGCTTCAATCAATTTTGTGCGAAAATCATTCTTCGCTTTTGCTCTGGTCTGTTCGTTATATTTGCTTGTAAAGAGTGTCCTATTGTAATAGTTAAAAGATGGGGCAACCGCACTACTCGTTGTATCAATAGCAAGGAACTGAAGTGGTCTACGTATCATCTGATATGGATTATTTGCAAACGTCATCCAACTAAGAGCATAGTACTCATACGGGATTTTTCCTTCTTGAATAGACTGTTCCATACCTGTACCCAACAGCTCATCGTACTTACACTCAAAGCGTATGCCAAACTTTTCGTCCTGTTTTTTCAGTAAACCGTACACTTCTCCATAGAAATAATCTGCATTTTTAGTTTTTGGTTCAAGTGCCAGCTCTACCTCGATTAGAATTCGAGGTAGAGTCTTGAGGCTCGGATTAGCTTCAAAAATGGCTACCATCTGCGTATTGAACAGGTCACGCAATATCGACTTGTCGGCATTACGATACTGCTGATTCAACACAGTTTTGATTGCATCTAAAATAGTGCTTTTGCCAGCTTCATTCTCGCCAACAAGAATGTTCATGTGTTCATTGAACTCCACATCCAGGGAAATGAATTTCTTAAATCCCTCTATGTGCAATGATTTTATATAGTTCAAGTGATTTACCTCCTCGGTGTATCGAAATCATCAATGTTTATCGAAATACGCTTTTAATTTGTCGATTGTCATGTTTTGAAGCTTAGCATCTGTCTGAAGCTGTGTTCTAACACGATGCTCTCTCAGATAATTTGCAATCTCAACATGGCTCATCTCAAACTCATTTAGGTAATCTTTCAGGACATTGACCTGATTTGTTACCTTGACTGTTGTTACAAGCTCCATTGCTTCTGCAATGCTGTCTATACCATAAAATTTACTCAGCAGACGCATAATCTCAGTTTCTGGAGTTTTTATTTCAAGAAATGCAGCAATAGCACAACAAACATCATTCTCTTTCTGGCGAGCCACTGCAAGTGCGATTTCTTCCTCATAGTGAAGATCCATCTCATCACGGAAACAGTCACGTAAAAAAGCGGAACCTTTTTGAAGTATTTCTTTCGTATCCAAACCTACACCTCCCTGTACTTCTCTTCAAAGAACTTCCATGCGATTTCGTAGTCCCGAGCACGATCGCAACGGTCAAACGGGGCAATATACTCAATAGTGCGCTCCACAGGGCCGCCAGGCATAGTATCATCCATAATCGTACGATAAAACTTTTTACCAGCAGGGGCATTCTTCATATTTAGTTCAAACTCTTTCCGGTCGAAGCCAACCCCCACAAGGCTGCGGTTATTGGTAAAAGTGATTCGACCATTGGCATCATACCAAGTATCCGCCTCATAACTTTGCAGAACGGGGAACTGGATGCGGTAGATAGTTTTTAGCTGTTGTAAAGTCATCCCCAATGCCATTGCTGTCAGCACATCAATTTCCACCAACCCATAACGTCGTTCAAAGTCAGTTCTTAATGGGAATCTCTGATTCCATTCTTTACATAATTCTGTAAAATGTGCATTATCAAGCCGTGAGTCTTTCTTCGACCAAGTTACTTCTTTATATTCTTCTTTGAACACCTTGTTCCATATATCACAATAGTTTTTAGTGAGACAATTCAAAAGTAGCGAACGAATAGCTATTTCTCGGTCAAATTTACTTTGAACAATAGGTAACTTACCTGCATTATCACTATAAAGGTTTGCTTTTCCCATAACTTTTATAAAAAAATCAAATGGTATGGACGCAAATGTTCCAGCTGAACAAATCATAGAATCTAAATCTGCAAATTCAAATCCTATTAATCCGTTTGTGTGTGCTGTTTTTGGTGGAACAATAGCACATATAAGAGTTCGTTCTCCTGTAATATTAAGCATCTTTCGTGCTATTAAACGATAATAAATTGTTGTAGGATTACCATCCGAATCTTTAGGCAAACGAGAACAATATTCATCAATAGCACACCTCGGCGAATAATTAATTCTTTGGATGTAATTCTCATCCACCGACGTCAAATCAATATTATCATAGTCACTATTCAATACACATGTTGAGCGAGATGCCTTAAATAACGGGTTTGCAACACCAATATGCGGACCAGAATAAATTGTATCCCTTAAAGTTTCAGGAAAATGAATATTTCTGCGAATAGTACCATCTTTTTGAGCATTCGTTTCATCCCAAATTTGTGAAGAGTAAATTTTGCACTGTGACATTGTTACTTTTTGTCTAGCCATTAGTTTGAGAACATCCATCAAATCTTTAGAATATATTGCAGGCAACCGAGCCTGTTTCCAATTATCTGAACCATCAAACAAATTTGCAAAAATCAATAACTCTTTTTTGGTTATACTTATCACTCGATTAGGATGCCCTTGGACATTCCACTCTCCATTAGTATTCTTAATCTTTGGAATAGGCATCGAACTGTCGCCTTCGTAACACTCAACGATGCTTTTAGCATCATAGAGATTACTGATGGTATCGAAAGATACCATCAGTGGACCACCATACACATTTAAACTAAATTGTGTATGGTGGTCCACTTCGGGAAATAATTTTCTCTCGTTCGCAAACATAAAATGTTTGCGAAGACGAGAGTATAATTTTTCTCGAAGTGCACCACCTTTCGGATCGTCATAAACGCCCTCAGGATGGATGAATGCGCTCACGCCACATTCGGCATTATACATCCAAGCCTGTGGCAAGAAACATTTAAACAAATTTGTCTGCTGTCCTTTCAAATCCGCATAATTTTGAACAGCATTAAGGAAATTTTGTTCACCTGACATTTCCTCAAATTCAGCAAAATACAGTTGACGAATGTCCCCATACTGCAAAGTATCTGTTCTATATTTTGCAGTTTCAGATGCAGATAATTTTTTTACTGCGAACATCGGCTGACGATCAGACAGAACAGATTGCTCATTCCAAGTAATTTTTATCCATGGCGGATTACCAATAACTAAATCAAATCCACCACGCTCCGCAAATAAGTCTGCAAATTCCAATTCCCAGTGCATAAACTTGTTTTTATCGGCAATTTGCGCAGCCAAATCCAGTCTCGGATTTTCCTGACGCAATCGAGGAATATCTACAATGGTATCTGTTCCGTAAGTGTCAATGATATCCAATGCCATCTGCTCCATTTCTGTTGGAAACAATGAAAGCTGACCATCCTTAGCTGAATCGGTAATATTCACAGCTGCCATAGTTCCTTCAAGAATCAAAGACATATCAAACAAAAACTCACTTCTAGTAGGTAGCAAATCTGCTTTATCAATAGGCCAAAACCACAATGCACACCAATAATCCATCGCAAACTTTAATCTTGCATAAGGACCTGCATTTCTCATATGTTCACTCTTATAAAGTTCTTTGAAAATTTTGTCCTTCTGGCGAATCGTAGTACGCGAATCTACTGTATCATCGGTATAACCAAATATAGAAAGAGAATCTTGTGTCTTAGCATCTACTTCCTTGCGTAATCGTATTTGAGCTTCCCATAGTTCATCAATTGCCGTAGAGAGTCTCAGTAAAGTAATAATTTCATCGTCGGTAACTGGTTCAGTAAACTTTTTATTCCACTTCACCATCTCCTTGATTTTGTCAGGCTCAAGGGACTTAATCACTTTATCAGAATATTTACACATTCCCGGATCTCCAAGAAGAAAATGATAAACTTGCTTTCTCGGCATGCGTTTTGTTCCCAAAGATATCCTCTGTGGTTCCATTTCATACCAACGCATTCCTTTAGAAGTAGATTGCATATTTTCAATACGGTACACTTGCCGTCTTGCACCTATCAGTGAATTTCCGTTCACTAACTGCGTACCAAACCAAGGTACAAATCCGCCCTCATAAATGGTATTCAGCCACAGAGAAACCTCTGCCAGTTCAACAGCAACGGGATTCAGATCGATACCATAAACATTACGATCGGCAATGAACATCTTGACCTTTTGCAACTCATTAAATCTCTTTTCATAACTAATAATTTTCCCAGTTTCTTTCTCCTTACGAGAGACATAAGCTTCTGCAAGCTGACTGATAGCTTCATTCAAGAACGCAGCACTACCCATAGCTGGCTCACAAACGGTCAGTTTGAGAATTTCATCTGCAGTTTTTCCCTCAAGAAGTTCCTTTAGGGCATATTTAACCAAGCACTTTGTCAAAACTTCCGGAGTATAATAAGAAGCAGATTTTTCACGCTCTCTTCCCGCTAACCGGTAAATAAAAGTACCTTTTTCATACATACGAAGTTTGCCTTTTTTCTCACCATGTTCATAACGAACACGCTCATCTTCATCATACTGGTCAAGCTCAGATTCAGATATAAAGTAACCAACATCCAGTTCGTTGAAATTGTCCCCAGCCCTCTTTACTTCATATAAATCCTGCTCAGCAATAAAACCACGATAAGATAAAAGTGCTTCATACACTGCCCCCATCTGGTTGATGCCAAGGTTTGCATAAGAAATACGACCACGTCGACTGTTTTTTTTGCCTGTAGCCTTTGTCAAACTCATAAGATCAATAATACGCAGCATACAACTGTTTCGAAGCTTAGCTTTGGTAAGTATTTTGGTATATTCCGGATCAAAGATATGTGCCTTCAGTGGAGCAATCAGAAACATATCATGCAGGCTGTCGGAGGTTGTAGCTTTTTTCAATTCATCTTCTGTTTTCGGGTAACCATCATAAATCAGCTCATAGAGCTTTGCCAATGTCTCATGCAGATAATAGCCGTCTCCAACTTCATCTACATCATCACGAATCTGATCTGCAATATCCCTTAAGCTTTCCAAAGAATATCCGGAATAATAACTTTGCGCCTTAATTGGTGCATATCCAAGTTCTGGACGTGATTCAATAAAAAGCACAAACAGCATACGATACATATAACGAAGACATTCAATTGTAAGCTGTCCTGCATCTACTGGATCTGCTTCTAAATCACGACCAAGTCGTGTTTTCATATCATAAAGGACTTCATTTCCGAGCAGCTCAATGCTTTCACGGAGGGCATACTTCAAGTCTTGCGATACGCCAGAAGCATTTTTCTGACTCTGCTCATCTAGTTCATCTAATAAAACTTTACCATCTTCAGGACATAGCGAATCCTTATGCATAAGAACACTCATCGCCTGAAGCGTAGTGTTTTCGTTTCTGGCAAAGATTTCTTCCAAATCAAATTGCAAGTATCTTTTCTCATTCCATTTATTACGATCCACCAGTGCAATTTGATTCATCCCAATAAACAGCAGAAATCTAGGCGGCTCAGCCTGTCCAAATAAAATCTTTGTTGCCAAATCTTCATTTACTAATTCATGAAGAATACCTTTGTACAAAGTACCTGTTGCATCTTCATCCACTTCATTAGAATCAAAAACATAGCTTTCCAAAATTCCTGCATCAAGTTCTTTGGATGCAGAAAGAAGAACCCAAAGCAATGGAGCTCCATTACTCTTTGTCATTTCCAAATATATTGGTACTGATAATGTATCATCAATTGCTATATTTTCTGGTTTAGCATTCGGATATCCTAAAGATTCGAGATATGCATCTGCCATTGTTCGTATACTATTCAGTGCCTGCATGTTCAGCGATGATCGTGTAAAACGATCATGCACTGTGTAAAACTGCCTAGCATTCTGACGCAGCATAGACCATGGTGTATGTACTTCTTCAGACTCTTTTGCTGCAGTATTCCACGCTGAAATAGTTGCACTCGCATTTTCCTCAAATACGGTAGAAAAATAATGATTCGTATAGTATTCATTTTTATTGGTGATACCCGTTAAATCCATACTCATCTTGATACCCCCATAAGAACAGTCACAATTCGAATATAGGGATTATTCTGAATTGTAAGTGTCTCAGTTACCCAATCTGTAAACTGATTAAATAACACTTCCACACTTCGCTCTTTTTCCTGTAATTTTCTTTCTTTATCAAACAATGTCATCTGATAATATTCTTTATGTCTTGTTTCAAGATCTGCCAACTTATCTAATTCTTCATTAAGCATAGGGCTAATCTTATTTTCATAATTCTTATAACAATCTTCTAAATATGTTTTTGCCTCCGCAACAACACTTTCACGAAGGTTATTTGCTGTACTTACTTCAATCTCACCAATGCTCTTGGTATTCGGAATCGACATATTACTAATTTTTGTTTTCTGAATCACTTCATCCATAGTCAGTGTTTTAATATACTTTCCATTCTGATACAGAAGTCCAAACCATTCATCCACAAGAGGTGTCGATTTAAGATTTGGAATACTCCCAGCTACAACAAAAATCAGTTCTCCCTCATCCAGCATTCCTGGAATTCCCATGATAGGAGCTTCTCCACGGCCGTATAATAAGCCAGCTTTATCATTAACCCACGAAAGTATCGGATGTAATGGCCATAAATACTGAGTTTTCGGCCAAGCAGTCTCAGCCATATTATTTTGCATACTTTCTCGCATCATTTCCATACAAAATTTTTTATCATCAGATACTCGAAGCGTATCTCCTTCCGGAAGTGCTTCTTCCGGCACAAGCGCAGAAAGTCTTCTTCTCATATCATCGGTAATTTTTATATCTAATCCAGATACTGTTTGAAGTTTTTGCACAGGAAGATTTTCTTTTTGATTCAGATAAGAAAGTGCATTTGATAAATAATCAATATCTGAAAACAAAGTATCATCAGTAACAACATCCGACTCACTTTCAACTTCTTCTGTTTCTCCTGCTGCCGCCATCAAAGCTTCAAATGGATCAAATTCTTCTTCTCCTGCATCTAAGATATCTGAAAAAGCTGTTTCATCTGAACCATTTTCAATTGCATCAGCAACAACAAGTTCTTCGTCTTCGATAGAAAATTTCCCTAAAAGAAGTGCCGGATCCCCAATATTCTTTAACGCCTGTTCCTCTTTTGTAACTAGAATCTCAATAATTCTCATATCGCCTTTGATTTGTTTATTGTCACTTTCGATAAGCATATAACGAATATCCGGTCGTTTTTTCTGACCATATCGATCAATACGTCCATTTCGCTGCTGAAATACCATCAACGACCACGGAATATCAAAATGAATCATTCTATGGCTAAGATAATGAAGATTCAAACCTTCTGACGCTACATCTGATGCCACAAGAACACGCATAGGTGATTCTGTACGACCAAATTCTTCCACAATTCTTTGCTGTTCCGCGTCACTCATACTTCCAGAAATTTCCTGAATTGCATTTGCTTTCAATCCCAAATCCTGTCTCAAATGCTCTGCCAAATATTTCATGGTTTCAATTCGCTCAGTAAAAATAACAACTCTATCGCCTGTATCTTTTGGATTCCAAGCGTACTCTTTACTACTCAGCAGATACAATAACTTCTGATATCTCATAAAATCTTTTGGAGTTATCTTTAGCAAAGAATCTCGAAGCTCTTCTAATAACTTAATGTCTTTTATGTCATCAGCAGAATACTTCTTATATAATTTTTTCAATCGTGCATCAATACTCTTTATACAAGCCGCCGGACTAGAGAATAAAGATTTCTCAAGACTTGTTTTAAATAGCTGTCCTGTTCCTCTGCTCTTTCCAAGATCCATTTCAAGCTGCATATCAGCAAAAATGTCATATGATTGCTCTTCTCGTACAGACGCATGACATCTCTCAAGAGTAATATTTCTTTCCAGAAAAGATCCTGAAACCTGATCTTTAACATCCTTCTTAAAACGACGAATGCAAAGACCTTTAATATCTTCCTTTGTATAGTTTTCTGGATCCGCAATTGCAGTCGGATCCAACATATTCATAAGTGATGCGAAACTCTTTGCACGGCCATCATGAGGAGTTGCAGAAAGCATGATCATAGTATCTGATCGATCAGCTAAAAGTTTTGCAAGTCGAGATCTCTGTGCCTGATGATCTCCACGCTCTGCTACATTCTGTGCCTCATCAATTACAATAATATCCCAGTATGCGTTCTCAAGATGAGTTCTATATTCTACATCCCTTTTTAAAGTATCAATAGATACAATCGTCTTATCATAATAGAAAAACGGATTATAATTTGAAGGCAGATTGGCTCTTATTTTTTGAATCTTACTTGAATCCAGTCGAACCAGTGGTATTGTAAAACGATTCCACATTTCCTTCTGAAACTGAGTCATCATGCTTTTAACCGTTACAACAAGAATTCTCTTGCCTTTTCCACGAGCAATTAATTCTGACATCAAAATTCCTGCTTCAAGAGTTTTACCAAGACCCACAGTATCTGCGATTAAAATTCTCTGTCTTGTACTTTTAAGTGCAAGCTTAGCTGGATCAAGCTGATACGGCATAAGATCCATTGCTGCACGATGTCCTACATGAAGACTTAAATCTGTAGGAATCTGCTGTCTCCACTGACTTTCCAGATATAATAACGTTCTCTTATAAAACGGAGAATCATCTGGAATCAAATTAACTTCTGCTGGATTAACGATCTGTATTTCTTCCAGATCTGTCAAAAAAATAACCTCTCGGTCCTTCACTAATGGGGAAATACCAATACAATGAAGGGTCTTATTTCCGAGACTATTTGTTTCTATTTTTTTTACCATCCACTCTTCATCTCGAATGATGGTTCTCATACCCGGAGCGTAATCTACCATTTTACTCTTTCCTCTTTCGATATTTATAATTACCTGAGTTTTTCATAGTTTATTTTTCGTCTTGATGAATAAAAAACCTCAAATACTTTTCAAAGACTCTTTTTATTTTTTTCTGTTGTATGATAAGAAATAAAATCACCAAAATCACAATCGAGTTTGTCACAGATTTTAGCCAGTATCTGTATAGAAACAGGCTCACCTCTGCTCATCTTTGCAAGTGTGCTTGTACTTATTCCTATTTCTTCAACCAAATCCATCTTTTTCATTTCGTGGTCGATCAATAGTTTCCAGAGTCCGTTATATGAAACTTTCATATCCATACCTCACATCGTGGTTTTTAACAATAAACAGTACAAAAATTTTCTGTTCTCATTATACCTTATATATGAGAATTTGTCATAAACAACTTTTGAATTCTCGAAAGTATCTTGCTGATTTTTGCATTTTTTCACCACAAAACAAAAAGTGGATCCTTCAGTCTAGTCAGTTGTAGGACCATTGTTGTAGGACGTTAATTAATTACTGATGAATTAATTTAGCCAATTCGTTCAAAATAGCTGAGACATTCATTTGCCTCAGCTATTTCCTCTTACTGCATTCATTTCAAAAATCAAACTCATCCGGATCCAATCCTGCATCTTCCAACACCCCTCTTCTTTCATCCGGATCCATAAATTCCAACTCATCATAATCAAGTCCGGCATCCGCAAAAGTATCAATCTCATCGTCGTCATCAAAGAAACTTTTTTCATCATCCTTCATCATTTCGTCCATGAACTGAAACTGTGCGGCACGTTCCCAGCTATCCAATTTCCCGTCTCTGTTAAAATCAAACATCTTATCAAATCCAAACATGATTTTTCCTCCCTAGATTTCTTTATTCTTCAACTTCTGTTTCAGTTTTCTTAACCTTCTTTTGATTATCCAGAAGGCTCTTCTTGCTGATGCTGCAGATTGTTCCATGATCTGTAACCAGCACCACTTTTGCTTTTGCCTTATTTCCAATCTTGTCATACAAACGTCCGGCACTCATGGAATCTCCAATCACTGTATAAGAACTGTTCGCCACATATCCGATTTTTCCCAGGCCTTCGTAAGTTACTTTAATTGCTTCCTTGTCATACTCATTGTCTGGTTCTTTTTCTAAGCGGATCTTCGTTCCTTTTTTCAGGAAATCTTTTCCGAAATAATGATTTGTTCCTGTCAGTGTGAAATAAATTTTACTCATTGCCCTTCCTCTTAATCTTCCATAAACTCGAAATATTCCTGTTCACTGACAAATAAAATGTATTTGCCTTCTATATATCCCATATGTCCGTTGCTTGTATCATAACCTTTCATCTGCCAGTCCTCCTTGGATTTTTCTTCTTTTTTGATGTTATCATCTTACAATAAATGGCTGTGCAAAAATCCCGACATCCAACCGGTCCTAGTTACCTTTAATTGCTATTTTAAATGCTTTAATTGCTAAACTTCTCGGATCATTTTTGTATTTAATAGCTGAGAGATAGAGAATAGCAAGGACAAGAAGTGGTTACTCACCTTCCGGACATTCGTCCCAAAACAGGAATCCTACTGGAATACTTGCAGATAGATAAGGAAAGCAGCTTATCTTCCTTTGTCACAGTAAGTCCTGTGTCATAAAGCTGATAAGCTGCCATTTTGTTCTGCAGGTATTCTATTTGTTCTCGCTCAACCTTTTCTTTAACTCAAAGATATTCTCCTCAATCTGCTGTATTACAGCCTTAAAATCATCATCTGATTTCCCCGTTGGATCATCAAGTCCCCAGTTATCATCAAATGCTCTTCCAATAAAAGGACATCCCACATTACAGCCCATTGATATTGCGATATCAACATCTGGGATATCAGCAATCAGCTTACTATACTGACCATTTGCTTCCATGTCTATTCCATAAATCTCTTTCATGACACGAACGGCATCCTGATTAATCTGAGGCTTTGTCTCTGTTCCGGCCGAATAGCTTTCAAATATATCTGATGCCAGATGTTTTCCCAATGCCTCTGCTATCTGACTACGGCATGAATTATGAACACAGATAAATGCGACTTTTTTCTTATTCATGAAACGGACACCTCTCCTTAATACATTGGTTGTTCTTATCAGAATGAATACACTTTATAACAGGCTTTTCCATTTGTATATTGAAATTCTCTGCCACATAGTCAATTGCTGAGATTATGGCTATATAGGAATCTCTTTTACAACATCTTGGTCCACCAATGCTCCCGATTGCGTCAAGTGCCTTAGAAGTCATTTTATTAGCCAGACCCCAAGGTTCATTTTTAAGTGGAGTCGCTCCTGAGATTATTGATATAAACATTCCTGTACTAATTCCAGTACCACAAGCACCCCAGAATCCACATACGCCACCCGGAACAGCTTTTCCTCGATTCATCATTTCAAGCAGAGCTTCCGGCAAATCAATCTCACCACCTGCATTTTTATATGCGGTAAGAAGCGCTGAACCAACCATAACATGATGCTCTGGTCCATGCATATGACAGAATGGCTGCGCCATCATTCTTCTTATAATTTCTATCGGATTCTTAGATGTTTCACTAAGACATATGTCTATAATTACATCCATTCCTTTTGTATGGCATTCATTACATACATAATGGCCCTGCTCACATCGGGTTTTGCTTAATTCCTTTTTATGGCATAACACGCACTCCATCATTTCATCTTTTTCAAGATATATAAGTGGTGCTTTACATATAATACATTCTTCTTTCATTTCCATTTCTTACCTTCCCAAAGCTTCAATAAATGAACTTGCCTCTCTTATTACTTTTTTATTCAGAGAATAATGATGCCACTTACCTTCCTTACGATCATTTACAAGCTCACAGTCGACCAATATTTTCATGTGATGTGATAAAGTAGGCTGCGTGATATTGAATTTCTCCAGAATCTTACATCCACATTTTTCTCCGTCTGACAACATCTGAACAATCTCCAGCCTATTTGTATCCGATAATGCTTTACATATCAGTATCATATCTCTTGTTTCCATTTTTGCCACCTCGCATAGACATTCGTCTATGTATTAATTTATCGTACGCATAGATACCTGTCAATGTATATTTATTGAATAAGAATTATATAGCATTCTTTCCCCATTTTATCTCTCGCTTTTGATTTCTTTTTCTAATGTTATCAGTTTACACCAAATGGCTGTACAAAAATTCCAACAACCATTAGTGTTCAGGAATTAGCAGAACTAAAAAAAACAATGGTGCAGACTGATAACAGTCAAAGCCATTGGTTTTCTTTATCCAAATATATTCTCTGGTTCTTCTACAATTTTTATTTTACTTTTTCCAACTTGTTATTTGCATCAAAGCAAACCTTGTCCCCTTCATTGATGTTACATTCATAGAGCATGGCATCCTCTGCTTTTATCCTTATTTCTTCTCCTGAAGAATTCGTAAGCGTCACTATTGCCATGACTGGCATGCCTTTCGGTCGCTCTTCACAACCGAAGTCCAGGTCTTCATCAATTCGTTTTACTGTGTATATCATAGCAATTCCTCTGAAAATAATATTAGAAATCAGTTCTCCATGTTCCTTCGAATTTTCTCTATCAAAGTGATATCTGCCGGTAACCAGGCAACGCTGTTCAGTTGATCCTTCGTAAGCCATTTTGCAGCTTCCGCTTCTTTTAGTTCCAGGTGACCCGCTGTGACCTCTGCCCAGAAGCAATCCATGGAAAGGTGAAAGGTGGGATAACCATACTCTATAGTGTCAATCAAATCCCCTACCTTAATTTCTGTATCCAGTTCTTCCATGATTTCTCGCTTTAATGCTTCCTGAGGAGTTTCTCCTGCTTCGATTTTTCCTCCAGGAAACTCCCAACCGCCTTTCAGCTCACCGTAACCACGAGCCGTTGCAAAAATTTTATTCTTTTCTTTCATATTGTCGCAGATAACTGCTGCAACTACTTTTATTGTCTTCATTTGTTTCGTACCTCAAATCATTTATGCTGTAATATTTGACTGTAAATACCGTAATAAATCTTCTCTCACTGGATGATGCATTTTCATCGTTACTTTCGTGATCGGCTGCATACGTCCGCGATTATCTTCTTTCCGGGCATTTCTGGCTCCCACCAATCCCATTGTCACTTTCTTATCAAAAACTTTTTCAAAAGATTTTTTAGCCTGCTTCGCAAGTGTCACACGATGAACCAGAAACAACACTCTTTTGAAACCAAGCTCACGCATAGCAAGTGCGGATGCATATATCTTTCCTGTTCCCGAATTTGTCAAGAGAGTACGCACATCTTTTTATTTCTAATCACATAGAATTACAAAGCAATGCTCTTGTTTGCCTTTGGAAGCATATCCGCAGGAATCGAATTATGCAGCTTCCATACGAAACTGACAGGTCTCTCTCCTTCATGCTTCACATAATCTGCATTTCCTAAAAAAGTATATGGTGCTGTATATGAACCAAGCCTTTTAAATTCACGAACAAATAATGATATGATATCACCTGTATTCTTGTGATTAATATATCTCTGTATTTTTGCACTCGCTTGCCTATCCTGACTTTGGCTTTGCCAATGAAAGAGCTTATCGTTAATTGCATAATCCTCATACATAGTAGATGGAGAGAAATCTTTCTCTGATTTGTTCAGATTAATAAAAAAGATATCTGTTTTTTTATCTTCAAAACGTTTTACACCTTCTCTGAATTCCGGTGATTCTGTCTCTGTAAATAATCCAAATGCAGCCATAATCTGATTTGTGTTATAACGGCAGTGTAAATCCAGAGGACAAAGATAAGAGTATTCATTTCTCCCAGCAACAAAACTGATATGCTTACGATTGTATTTCAAAATCTGCAGAACTTCATCTCTTACAAAAGTTTCCTTTAGGACTGACTCAATTCCTTCATCGATACTTTGGAAACCGCATTTAGCCGGATTCTTTTTATAAAATGTATAATAAAGCATATTTCGCATGATGCGTTCTTCTTCGTTATTTGCAACTTTATTACCGTCAATATATCTGATCCAATAATCCAGTAGTCTGGCTGAGTTCACATGGAAAAATCCGGTCATCATACTGTAAATTTTATCATCTACATCTCTGTCATCTTCAATAATGCCTGCCCACTTTTTTAAGCGGAACAAAGATCTGGCACCTGTATTCTGATAGAAATCATACAGAGACATATTATATTCCAGCAAAAAGTTTTCCAGATTAAGCGGTAATCCAGTATCTTCTTCAAAGGTTCTCACCATTTCAATCAGTGCTCTTTTGTTATTATCTGTCTGCTTCAGGTTCTCCAGAATATATTCTTTTGCATACTTTTCAAGTTCGATATAGCAACCTCTTGGCAGATTGCTGAATCCATCCTCCACCTGTTTACGAATGGATTTTCGGCCTTTCCCTACAATTGCCTCAAATTTCATTGCAAAATTATACTTTTTGTTTGCCTGTCCAATAAAATCAAGAACCGTAAGGCAATCTTTCCCTGGACTTAAACGTAACCCTCGTCCTAGTTGCTGTAAAAATACAGTCGCACTTTCTGTTGGCCTCAAGAATAAGACGGTGTCTATAGCCGGGATATCCACACCCTCATTATATAAATCCACAACGAAAATAAAGTTTATCTTTCCACTTAACAAATCTGTTTTTGCATCATTTCGAATATCGTCTGCACTTTTCGAAGATAATGCAATGGACGGGATTCCTTTATCATTAAAATATTTCGCCATGTAATTTGCGTGAGCAACACTGACACAAAATCCAAGACCTTTCACAGACGAAATATCTGTCACATATTTTTTTACACTGTTTAAAATCAAAGCGCAACGTCTTGTATCTGCCGTATATACTTTTTCCAGCTCTGACACATCATATTTACCACGCGTCCATTTGAAATTCCTATAATCTGTGTCATCTGTTACACCCAAATACTGAAAAGGACTTAACAGATTTCGATCAATCGCTTCACCCAACAGTAATTTTGATGCAATACGTCCATCAAAATACTTCAGGATATCCTTACCATCCATTCGGTCAGGAGTAGCAGTCAATCCTAATAGAATCTTCGGCTCATAGTATGCCAGTAATTCCTGATAAGAATCAGCTGCTGCATGGTGGAATTCATCCACTATGATAAAGTCATAATAATCCTTGCTTGTCCACTGAGAAAGCTTTGCAGAATTGAATGACTGGATACTGATAAACAGATGCTCAATATCCGTTGGTTTATAACCATCTACGTACAACTCACCAAAATTAAAGTCATTCAAAACTTCCTGGAATTTCTGAATGCTCTGTTCGAGAATCTCCTTTCTGTGAGCCACAAATAACAAGCGTGCTCTTGGGTTCTTCTCCTTAAAAGCTTTATAATCAAATGCCGCAATAATTGTTTTTCCAACACCTGTCGCTGCAGAAACCAGATTACGATAATGTCCGTATACTTCTCGTTCTGCAGCAAGATTATCCAAAATTTCCTGCTGATATGCATATGGTCGAATCGAAACCTGAAGACTACGTTTTGACTTTCTATCAAATGCAGCCCTCGTTAATTCTTTTTTCAGCTTTTCATGACAGTCTGGGTTTTCAGGGTCAAAGGTTTCAAAAGAGGCATCATTCCAGTAGCTCTCAAAGGAAACCGAAAACTTTTTCACAATATCAAATGACTCTTTCTCAGTCACCTTCACATTCCACTCCAATCCCCCAGTCAAAGCTGGATTTGAAAGATTTGATGAGCCAATATATGCAGTTGAAAATCCAGTGTCTCTTTTAAACAAATAAGATTTTGCATGCATACGTGCATGATTCGTTTCATAATTAATCTTCACTTCCGTATTTGGAAGCTCTGCAAGAGCAACAATCGCTTTATAATCTGTAGCCTGTGTATAAGTCGTTGCAATCACACGTAAACGAACACCCTCTCGTTTCGTGAATGCAGTCAATTCCACAAGAAGTGGACGTATTGCACTCCACTTAATAAATGAAACCAAAAGATCAATAGAATCAGAGGACAAGATTTCTTTCTTCAATTCCGAAAGCATACTTGGCTCATTTTTAGATCCTGTAAACAAGGCATTCTCTACAATTGACGTTTCCGGATGCACAGCTTTGATTGTATTAATGCTTCTTGCTGAATTCATTTTTTCATATAATGAGGTTAATACTTCTCCTTTTTCAAGAATGATATTATCCTCAAATTCAGGTTCATTCGTATGCTCTGCTATTTCCTGAACGATTTCATTACATAAGCGAATTTGTGCCAGTAACGATTCATTTTCTTTAGATGACGGGAAACTGTCTCTTAAGTATTGCAAAGCCTGATTTATGACATATGATATGTATATGGTAAGAATACGTCTTGCATCCTCTCCATCAAGTTTTTCTAATTCTATATCATATTTTTCACGATCAAGCTGCTGCAGTTCTTTATTTATTCTCGTATTAACAATCTGTTCGTATATCCCATTTTTTAACATTAAACCCATCTCCTTGTTATGTATCATTCCTATTTACAACAATGTAAGTCAGAATATACTGTTATTATTAATTATACTACACAGACTCATAATTCGGTGGGAAAATTTTCCGGAAGCAATTCTTCGAAATACATATAATTATAAGGAAAATTCATAATGCTTTCTTCCACTCTTCTGTTCGTGGCTCTGCTGTTTTCTTGTTTCTACTTCAATCTGCTTTGCAGCAAGTGCTTGTAATACACTTGTCATAAATAAGATTCTGGAATTTCAGCTTGTTCTAACAATTTTTCGCTTTGATAGGCATTCTTCGTAAATCCAATATGTTAAATAAAAACGCCAGTAGAATACTCCACTGACGCCTTACAAATACTATTGTTTTTTCTTATTATGTATTAATAACTTTACTTATGATTCCCAATAGCATTTGAATCATTCTCTCAAATGACTCCTTAAATTTTTGTATTCTACCCTATCACACTGGCACCAAATGGCATGAAAGAAAGTCTTGCCATCTTGAAAAACTGCTTTCCAAACGGAATTCCAACTATCGTAATACACCATATACAACCAACTATCAGATTTCCAAGCGCCATTTCCCAACCAAAAAATACAATCCATATGAGATTTACCAAGAATGAAAACATACCATTTCCATACACGATTTCTTTTCCAAACGGCCAGAATGCCAACGTTGCAAATTTAAAGCATTGCAGGCCTACCGGAATTCCAATAATTGTAATACACCATATGCATCCTGCAAAAACCCATGCCAGTCCACCCAGCAATCCTCCAAATATAAACCAAAGGATATTACCTATAGTTCTCATGATAACACATCCCCCTTAAAGTCCTCTGAACATCTGATCAACATGATTTCTACGATTTCTCAACCAGCTTTACGGCAGAATCTCAAGCCAGTATCCATCTGGATCTACAATGAAATAGATTCCCATCGCTTCATTTTCGAAGCAAATACACCCCATCTCTTCGTGCTTCTTGTGCGCTGCCTCATAATCCTCCGCCTTAAATGCCAGGTGAAATTCGCATTCACCCAGATTATATGGCTGTGGATGATCTTTAAGCCAGGTAAGTTCCAACTCAAAATCACTTACATCGTTGCTCAGATACACAATAATAAAATCATCGGTAGTCTTTCTTCTCACCTCGTGCAGATCAAGGGCCTCGTTGTAAAATTTAATAGATCGGTCCAGGTCTGATACATTGTAATTTTCGTGAATCATCTTAAATTTCATAGTTCTTCTCCTTTTGTACATTTTGTGTTTCTAATACGTGACTTAAATGTCAAATCTCCAACCACAATCGCCATGATAAATCATTTGTTTTGTCATACCACCGTCAATACAGATATTTTCACCTGTAATAAAGCCTGCTTTTTCAGAACAAAGAAACAGTACCATATTGGCAATATCCATGGGATTTCCCACACGATGAACTGGCTGCTGCACTGCATCTGCTCCTGTATATTCGGTAAAGTCAGTATCTATCCATCCCGGAGAGATTGAATTGACTCGTACTCTTCCTGCAAGGCTGACTGCCAACGCATGAGTTAATGCTGAAATTCCGCCTTTTGCTGCGGTGTAACTTTCTATTTGCGGTTGACTCATGCGGTCACGGGAAGATGAAATATTGACAATGGCAGCTCCTTCAGAAAAATATGGCTGAAATAGTTTGGCCAGATAAAACGGTGCCGTAACACCTACTTTTAATGCATAATTGAATTCTTCATAAGAGCAGTTGTCAATTCCTTTCATCAACGGTAATGCGTTGTTGATAAGATAATCCACATGACCATATTCAGTAATCACCTTTTGAGCAAATTTCTCCAATGTATCCTGCTGTGCAAGATCACCGGTAAAGTAAACTCCAAGCTGTTTATCAATGCTGCAGATAAGGGCTCCTTGCTTCTGAAATTCCTCTGCAATAGTCTTTCCAATGCCCTGCGCGCCTCCCGTCACAATCACTACTTTATTTTTAAACTCCATATAAAACCCTCCCCAAAAATCCGCTTTCTATTTCTGCTGCCACAACATTGTGTATTCTTTTCACCAGTAACATCATCTAATTATTCAGATGTATTCTTTATTCCAATCTTATTACTGAATTCCGGATTTTTCTCTGTCTTTTCTATTATTCGGATCAATCGAATTCTCTGTGCTGCTTCCATCTGATCACCTCATTTATATTCTCCCCTATCACACGGGCACCAAAATCAACTATTTAATTCCTGGAACATTTTTCTGCATCAATCGCAAGTACAAACATCAGAGCACCCAACGCATTTCCTGGATCCTGCACATCAATAACATATGTATCAGTCATATGAAACAATTCTTTACTAACCCGTGCAATTGAATAACCGCTTCGATCAAGAATGCTATAATCCCATTCCATAATTGTTCCATCAATATGCCATCCATTATAATCAATATTATAATGTGGTGTCAGGAATGAGAATTCTTTGCTTAGGCATCCGATATAACTGCCGTTTTTATAAATGTGAATTAAAAACTTTATCCTCACACGACTGAAGTCGCGTGCTTCCAGACGCTTTAGGCGTCAGACTAAATATCGGC
>OGCM01001330.1_pt1 | contig 30669 bp, 31 predicted proteins | sample 1570151 | NCBI WGS metagenome assembly OGCM01 (sample SAMEA4370582, study PRJEB24528) | human gut metagenome
GCATTTAACGAAGAACAAGCTAAGTGTTGCACTTAGCTTGACAATTCGTCATAAAATAATATGACAACTAAATGACACAAATAAATATTATTATAAAAGAATAAAGTAGTTAATGCAAAAATTAATGATTATTAATAAATCCTCCTTTTTTATATAAGTATGCCTAACACTAAAATCCCACTCAAGTGTTAGGTTATTTTTTTTGAAAATTATATAAAATAATTTGTGTATAAATTTTTCAAAAGTTTGTCAGTAAGGAAATTGTGTGATAGTATATATTAATGCATAGAATAACTAATATGTAGTTAAATAATGAGATAGCAATGGAGGAAATGAAGTTATGTTGCCAAACTGTCCAAAATGTAAATCAGAATATACTTATGAAGATGGAAGTCTTTTAATTTGTCCAGAATGTGGTCATGAATGGACTGCTGCAAGTCAAACTGCTGAAGAAGAAGCTAGAATAATTAGAGATGCAAATGGAAATGTTTTAAATGATGGTGATACTGTTACTATAATTAAGGATTTAAAAGTTAAGGGTGCAACATCAGCATTAAAGCAAGGAACTAAGGTTAAAAATATACGTCTTCTTTATGATGTAACTGATGGACATGATATAGACTGTAAAATAGATGGATTTGGAGCTATGAAGCTTAAGTCATCAGTAGTTAAAAAGATATAGTTAAAATAATATATAAAAGAGTTGTTTACATTAAGTTTAAGCAACTCTTTTTACTGTCTTAATATGTAAATCTCTATTATATGATATAATAATAATATAAAAAATTGGAGGCGATATTTTATGTTTACTAAAGAAGAACTTTTAGTAATTGAAGATGCATTAAAAATAGCTGATGAAAAGTATATAAAATTACTTGATGAGAGTAAAAATAATAAAAATAAAATGGTTGCATTTAATAGAAAACAAAAAAAATTATGGTTAGTTCAAAATAAGTTAAATAAAATATTAAAAGAAGAAATTTAAATATTGAAAAAGGGGCTGTCGCACTAAAAATTTTATACACAATATATTGTTTTAAAAAATAAAAATCAACACAATATATTGTAGTATTTATTCTTAATGCGACATCCCCTTTTTTCTATTAAATATTATTAATAGAGGGAAATAAATATACAAAAATATAAATAAAAATAGTAAAAAATAATATATTAAGAGGAAAAAAGTGTTAAAAATAAAAAGAATAAAAGAAAAAAATATAAATGAAATTTTTTGTGAAAAAATGTATCTCCATCTGTTTTTATATAGAATTTTTAAACTAAGTTAATTATAAAATATTTAAAAGAATTAAATTAATTTTTATAAATCATTTTTTATATTATTAATATAATAAAGAAAATTTTGAAAATTAAGTATCATATTTTGAACATTAAGTTTTTGAAAGTAAAATTATCACTTAATTAAAAATATAGCTAAAAAATTAATTAAAATAAATATTTTAAGAAAAAATAATAATAATATATTAAAAATTTAAAATATATGTAAAATAAATACAAAATATAATGTTTTATATTTTAGATAATAAAATATTTAAAAAATAAGAAAAATGAAATATTTAATTAATTTAATTGCGATAATTAAAAATAAAGACTTATTTACAAAATTAAACATTTAAGTTAAACTTACATAAGTGAAAAGTAAAATTAAAGGAGGAAAATTAAAGTGAAAAAGAAATTTATAGCAATTACATTTTTATTGTTGATAACTTTTGGAATGATAGGTTGTGGAAAAAATCAAGTTTTAAAAAAGGAAAATGTAAATGAAACAAATCAAGAACAAGCAACAGAAAATAAAGAAACTGCTGAAGAGCAGCAAGAGAATACTAACAATGATACAGAAGAACAAAGTCAATCTCAAATTGATTATATAAACATAGCACCAGAAGAAGTAAAAATACCAATTCTTATGTATCATTCTATAAGTGATGAAGATCCAAGTAATAATTTATTAGTACCTCCAGCAATGTTTGAGGAACAAATGGCATGGCTTGAAGCAAATAATTTTACAGCTATGAATATGGATGAAGCATTAGAAGCAATGAGAACTGGAAAGGTACCTAAAAGGCCTGTTGTAATAACATTTGATGATGGATATGCAAATAATTATACTAGTGCTTTTCCATCTTTAAAAAATCATAAATTAAAGGCTACATTCTTTGTAATTACAGATGGAGTAGATAATGGTTATTATATGTCATCTGATAATTTAAAAGAAATGCAAGAAGCAGGGATGTCAATTGAAAATCATACTGCTAATCATTTAGAATTAAATAACTTATCTAAAACAGATGCTTATGAATCCATAAAAAGAGCTCAAGATTACTTAAGAAATGTTATAGGTTCTGATGGAAATTATCTTTGTTATCCTGTTGGAAAATATAATGATGAAACTATTCAAATAGAAGAAGAATTAGGAATAAAAGCAGCAGTTACAACACAAGGTGGTTTTGCATCAATAAATGATGGACTACATACATTAAAAAGAGTTAGAATATCACCAATGAGTATTGAAGGTTTTGCATCAATATTTTCAGAGTACATTAATTAGATATAAGTAATGCTATAATGAACGATAAATTTATTACAGTGGAGGAAAAATAGTAATGGCAAAAATAACAAGTAAAAATAATAGTTTATTAAGGGATTCAAGAAATAAGGTATCTCCTAAGGTGTATAATCTTTTAATGGAACTAGTTAATGATGATAGAGAAGAACTAGCAGAAATTGTTTTAAAAATAGATTATTTAATAGAATATGCTAATAGTGCAGTTAAAGCAAAGGATTATAATACTGCTTTAGAAACTGTTAAAAGAGCAGAAGAAAGAGTGAAATTAATTAAAAGAGAGAATTATGATGTTAGTCATTTAGAATATCTTATTGAAGGTGTTAAATTAAAAATTAAAAAATAAAAAATCCCCCTATAGATGTATAATTACAATGTCTATAGGGGGTATGTATTAGCTTAAAATTAAGCTATATTAATTATTTTTAGATTTTCTATTTCTATTTCTATTTCTGCTTTTCTTTTTGTTATTAGTAGAAACTTCAACATTAACTCTTCTCTTATTAATTTTTCCACCAGTACATTTTTCAAGTACTTGTCTATGAATAGAGTTATCAACATTAACAAATGCAAAGTTCTCCATTATATCAATATCTCTTATTTGAGATGCTCCTACTTTTGCATTATTCTTAATGTAGCTAATTAATGTTTTAATAGTTAAGCCATCTCTTCTACCAGCTGAGAAGAATAATCTAACATCATCTCCCTTAACCTTAGCAGGTGATTCTAATTTGTCAGAAGAATAATCAAAAGATAATTGATTTTTAAATTGGCTTTGAAGTAAAGAAGCTATAACCTTAACAGAATCATGAGTTTGTGTTAATTCTGTTGCTATATCTACAAATTTAGAATAATCTTCAGCTTCAATTATTGAAGAAACTTCTTCTGTCATTATTTTAAATTTAGCATTATAAATTTCTTGAACTGTAGGTACTTGCTTTCTTTCAATATTACTCTTAGTAACATTTTTAATTTGCTTAAGGAATCCAAATTCTTTAGGAGTTATTATGCTGTAAGCAGTTCCTTCACGTCCAGCTCTACCAGTTCTACCAATTCTATGAACATATGATTCAATATCTTGAGGTAATTCATAGTTAAATACGTGAGTAACACCATCAACATCAATTCCTCTAGCAGCAACGTCTGTAGCAACTAAGAATTTTAAAGAACCATTTTTAAACTTATTTAAAGTTTTTATTCTTTGAATTTGAGACATGTCTCCATGCATTCCTTCAACCATATAACCTTTAGCTTGCATTGAAGCAACTAATTCATCAACGCCCTTTTTAGTTCTGCAGAAGATAATACCAGCAGATGGATTATCAAGATCTATTAATCTGCAAAGAGCTTCTAATCTTTGAGAACCATTAACTTCAAAATAATTTTGAGTAATTGTAGAACCAGTTAATTCTTTTCTTGCAATAGCAACATGTTTAGCATCTTCTTTTAAATATTTTTTAGATAATTTCTTTATTTGTGGTGGCATTGTTGCTGAGAATAGCATAGTTTGTCTTTCTTCAGGAATGCTCTTCATTATTTCTTCCATATCATCAATGAATCCCATGTTTAACATTTCATCAGCTTCATCTAAAACTAAAAATTCTACACAAGATAAAGGTAAATTGCCTCTTCTAATATGGTCTAAGACTCTACCTGGAGTTCCTACTACAATGTTAGCTTTTTTTAAATCTCTTGCTTGAATGTGAATTGGTGCACCACCATATACAGCAACGATATTTAATTTTTCGTACTTAGTTAATTTTACTAATTCATCATGTACTTGTATAGCTAATTCTCTTGTTGGAGCAAGAATTATTGACCCAATTGCATTTTTTACAGTTAAGTTATTGATTAAAGGTAAACCAAATGCAGCAGTTTTACCAGTACCAGTTTGTGCTTGACCGATTATATCAATACCTTCAAGTGCAACTGGAATTGCTTCAGCTTGAATTGGAGATGGTGCAATAAAACCTAAGTCGTCAATGGCTTTTACTAAAGTCTCCTTTAAGCCTAAATCAGTAAATTTTAAATTCGTCATATAATATCCTCTTTTTCATATATTTTTATTTATTTCAAATTATTTAAATAATTATCTCTCATCAATCGACTTTATTAAGTATATAGCAAAAATATAATTAATGCACTAAGTATTTATTGTAAAATTAGAAATACTAGTTTATTTTTAAGATAAGTAGCATTGAAAATGTTTTCTAAGGGGAAAATGAAAAATTCCAAAAAAATATAATTGACAATTTGATAAAAATAGTTCAAAATATGCAATGGAAATAGTCATTACTTAAATTTTAAATATTGTGTTATTGTGTCATGGAGTATGTGGGAAGTTTATCTACCTATGTACTCTATTTTTTTGTATAAAAAAAGATGAGCAAGCGCTCATCTTAAATATTAAGAGAGTTTAGATGAAATAATATCTTGAACCTTCTTATGTAATTCTTCTTGTTCTTCTTTATTTAAAGATGCTGTTTCAATAGCAGGATGTATATAAAGATTTACTATTGCAGGTTTAATCCATGGACCATTTCCATGTTCCATAATTTTATATGATCCATCTATAGTAACAGGAACTATTGGAGATTTAGATTTAGTAGCTAATTTGAAGCTTCCTGCTTTAAATTCTTTTATAGGACCACCCTTACTTCTAGTTCCTTCAGGAAATATTACTAAGGAATGGTTGTCCTTTAATAATTTAATACCTTTAATAATTGATTCACTAGATTTTCTTAAGTTACTTCTATCCATAAATACACAATGCATAAAAGTCATCCAAGTTTTTACTACAGGAATTTTTTCAACTTCAATTTTTGAAATAAATCCTATAACTCTAGGCATTTGGGTCATATATATAGGGATATCGAAATTTCCTTGATGGTTACCTACAAATAATACAGTTTTATCTTTAGGAATATTTTCAATGCCATGAACATTAATTTTAACACCAGCTAATTTTAATAAGGATTTAGCCCAGATATTAGTGCATTTATATATTAATGCTTCACTTTCCTCTATCTTATTTTTCTTTATTAAGTATTTTACTCTAAGTGAAAATGGTAAACTTATTAATAAGCTTAAAACAAACCATATGAACCATATTATAGTTCTAATCATAACTTTGTCACTCCTCAAATTTTAAATATTAATTAAAGTATACTATAAAGTATAGCGTTATAGTAGGATTTGTAAGGTAAAAAATAAACTAAATACTAATATATGAATATATTAATTTTAAAATGAATTTTTATATGGAGAAAATAACAATGTATAAATTTAATCCTAATAAATTAAAAGTAATATATAGGCAAGAAATAAATAAAAAATTATTAGAAACTCCAAGAAAATATACTTTAACCCATAGTGATAAAACTGCAAATTTATTTTTAACAATAGGAAAAACTTATGATTATAAAAGTATTAATTATAATATGAGAGATGAAGTTTTTGCATCTTGGGAAAAAGATGATAAATATTATTTAAAAGTTAAGCTAGAAGTTGATAATGGAGAATCACTTGTTAAGGTAATATTGAGAAATAAAATTTTTAGGGAGGAGTTACCCTTAGCACTTAAAGCGATTGTATATGGTGATAGACTTATGATTGAAAATAATAAATTTTTATATTATTCACATGTTATAGTATATTTTAAATCTAAAATTGAAAAATATAATAGTATAGAAGAGTGGGGAGTATTAGGTGATTATAAGTATAATGGTTAATATGTAGAAAAAATTGACATATAATTATAGTTGTAATAAAATATATTTATAGGGTTTGCTCTCATAGTTTAATGGATAGAATAGTCCCCTCCTAAGGGATAGATACAGGTTCGATTCCTGTTGGGAGTACCATAAATAAAAATCGCTAAGAAAATTAATTTCTTAGCGATTTTTATTTATATTATTTAGATTTTTTTTCTAAAATATTTTTAAATTTTTCTAATGCTATAATTAATGCTCCACCTATAATAAAGAATATCCAGTTAAAGCTTGATAAATTCATTGCTGGTTGAGGAACTTCTAAAGTTGTAGGGCCCATAAATACTGCATATAATGATCCAAGCATTAATCCTAATATTAAATAAATCATAGCAGATCTATATTTGCTTAATAAGAACTTAATAAGTTTAATTGTACTTAAAATTCCTGTTATTACACCTAATCCAAATATTATTAATACAGGTAAATAAGAAAAATTAAGATGAAGTACTTCTTTTATTGAGTTTATAATTCCCGTGTAAAGTCCAAATATTAATAATAATGTTGAACCAGATATACCTGGAAGAACCATAGCAGAAATTGCAATCATTCCAGCAACAAATATAAAAATTCCAAGGTCTATACTTAAGTTTTCTAACGAAAGATTCATACCACCATTAGTACCAGATGGATTAAAGTAAGTAATTAATGCAACTAATAATGTACCTATTAATGTAAAAATAATATTTTTATATTTACCAATTAAAGAATCTTTTTCTTGCTTAATTATTAATGGAATTGCAACTATTATAAATCCTGTAAATAAAGAGCTTATGCTATAAATATGTGAATCAAATATTGAAGATAATATTAATACGGATAAAACCATACCAGTTATCCATCCAATACCTAATTTTATCAAGAAGAATATAGCTTGTTTTTTATCTTCTTTACTATTTTTAGAGATTAGAGAATTTAATGAGCCTATGAAATCATCATAGAATCCTAAAATAAATGCAATAGTACCACCTGAAACTCCAGGTACACTATCAGCTAAGGACATAAAAAAGCCTCTAATAAAATTAATAATATACATGATATCACCTCAAAATTAATATGTTAAATATATGATTATAATACTAAATATAAGAAAATAATAAAATGTAAAATTTAATACCTATTTATTGGTAAATTATATCATATAGCATTAACGTATGGTATAATAAATATTAAAATATTTTATTAAATTACTAGGAGAGTGATTTTTTTGGAACCCAGTCAAGTGTGGCAGATAATAATACTTATAATTTTACTTATATTGTCTGGATTTTTTTCAATGTCTGAAACGGCACTTATGGCGCTAAGCAAAATAAGGATAAGACATATGGTAGAGGATGGAGTAAAGGGAGCTAAATTAGTTGAAAAGCTAACAGAAGATCCAAATAAATTGTTAGGAGCCATATTAATAGGTAATAACATAGTAAATATTTTAGCATCATCATTAGCAACAACATTATTTGTATCTTTAGTAGGACCAAGTGGTGTTGGAATAGCAACTGCAGTTATGACTGTATTAGTACTTATTTTTGGAGAAATAACTCCAAAATCAATAGCAAAGCAAAAATCTGAAGAAGTGTCATTAAAGGTAAGTAAACCTATTAATATTATAGTTAAGGTATTAAAGCCTTTTGTTGGTATATTTACATTTATATCAGGTGCTTTTATAAGAATTTTGGGTGGAGATCCAAAGGCTACAGAGCCATTTATAACAGAAGAAGAATTAAAGACCATGGTTGGAGTTAGCGAAGAAGAAGGAGTGCTTGAAGGTGTTGAAAAAGAAATGATTTTTAATGTTTTTGATTTCGCTGATTCACAAGCTAAAGATGTTATGGTTCAAAGAGTTGATATTGTAGCAGTAGATTCTGAAGCAACTTATGAAGAAGTTTTGGAGGTTATAAAGAAAGAACAATTTTCTAGGATTCCAGTATACAATCAAACTATTGATGATATAGTAGGAGTTTTATATGTTAAGGATTTAATTATAGCTGGACAAAACAAAGAAGGATTTAAGGTTTCAGATTATATGAGGGAGCCTTATTATACATTTGAATTTAAAAAGATTAAAGAGTTATTTAATGAAATGAAAAAAACACGAAATCATTTAAGTGTTGTTTTAGATGAATATGGTGGAACTGTTGGTATAGTAACCATTGAAGATTTAATTGAAGAAGTGTTTGGTGATATAGAAGATGAGTATGATGATTATGACAAAGAAATAGAAGTTGTAAAAGAAGATGAATATATAGTGGATGGAAGCGCTAGGCTTGATGATATAAGTGATTTAGTTGGAGTAAATATGGAATCACAGGAATTTGATTCTATTGGTGGATTAATAATAGGCGAGTTAGGCAGATTTCCAGAAAATAAAGAAGAAGTCAATATTGGCAATATAAGATTTGTTGTTGAAGAAGTTGATAAAAATAGAATAAAAAAGGTGAGAATTTACACATAATTAAGAGTTAAGGGTTAATAAGATAAGAAATTTTATCTATAACTCTTAACTCTTAAATTTTAGCTTAAGTAGGAGGAAGATTTATTAAATGGATGATTATATGCATATTGCTTTAGAAGAAGCTAAGAAGGCGTATTTAAAGGGAGAGGTTCCTGTAGGAGCTGTAATAGTAAAGGATAATGTAGTAATAGCTAAGGCACATAATTTAAGGGAAAATAATAAATCTATAATATCACATGCAGAAATCTTAGCAATTGAAGAAGCATGTAGGATATTAGGAGACTGGAGATTAAGTGGAGCTAGTATGTATGTAACAATGGAGCCATGTTCAATGTGTGCATCAGCAATAGGACAATCCAGGATTTCAAAGCTATATATTGGAACATTTAATAAAGATATGGGGGCATGTGGAACTATTTTAAATATTTTGGATTATGATATTTTTAATAGCCACACATCAATAAATTGGTGCTATAATAAAGAATGTAGTGATTTAATAAGTAAGTTTTTTTATGAAAAAAGACAAATGAAATTAATAGAAAGATGGGAGGATAAGGAATGAATCCAGTAGCATTTGAATTATTTGGTTATCCTATAAGATGGTATGGAATAATTATTGCAGGAGGGGTATTAGTTGCATTTTTTATATCTTATATTCTTGCAAAGAAAAAGGGATTAGATTTTGATATTATAACGGACGGATTTTTATGGAGTTTTCCATTTGCAATAATTGGCGCAAGACTTTATTATGTTGCATTTGAATATAAAAATTATCATTCCTTTATAGATGTAATAAATATAAGAAATGGTGGAATGGCCATTCATGGTGGATTAATAGGAGGATTATTAACAGCTTATATATTTACAAAAGTTAAAAAAATTAATTTTTTTGAATATATTGATGTAATAATGCCAGGTATAATATTAGCTCAAGCAATTGGAAGATGGGGAAATTTCATGAATCAAGAAGCACATGGAGGTCCGGTTACAGAGCAATTTATAAGCAAGTTTCCACAGTTTATACAAAATAGAATGCTTATAAATGGAACTTATTATCATCCAACATTTTTATATGAATCTATATGGGATTTAATTGTATTTTTAATATTAATATTTATTTTATATAAAAAGAAACAGCAACATGGAATTATAATAGGAAGTTATATGGTGCTTTATTCTTTAGGAAGGTTTTTTATTGAAGGATTAAGAACAGATAGCTTAATGTTTTTTGGATTAAAAACAGCTCAAATAGTAAGTTTAATAGGAATAATAATTGGAACAATTATTATATTTGTAGCAGTTAAGTTTCAAAAAAATAAAAATATAAATTAAAATAAGTAAATTTAAGAGACTAACAAATATTAATGTTAGTTTCTTAAATTTTACTTAATAATATTTTTGTAAATTTATGATGAAATGTGAAAGTAAATCTTTCTATTGAACTACAATAATATTTGTGTTAGAATGAAAAAGTATCAAAAGTAAATAAGATTAAATAATTTTAATTTTATTTATAAAGTACAATATGGAGAGATGTCTGAGTGGTTGAAGGAGCACGCCTGGAACGCGTGTATAGGGGAAACTCTATCGTGGGTTCAAATCCCACTTTCTCCGCCATAGCCGTACTAGATGGGGAGTTAGCGGTGCCCTGTAACCTGCAATCCGCTATAGCAGGATTGAATTCCTCACAGAGGCTTTTAATTTGTTTGGTCTGCCCTATGCAAGTGGTGTTGATGGCCGGGTCCCATGCGACGTAAGACTGTGAACCTCGTCAGGTTCGGAAGAAAGCAGCGATAAGCAGCCCCTGCGTGTGACATGGATAAATCTTGCTTGAGTTAACTACATAGGTAACGCTTAGAGGTTACTGTCGAAGTGAGGTGTACGGTTTTAATTTTATCCTTTCTTTTAGAAAGAAAGGCTTTTTTAATGTTTATAATAATTTTTATTAATATGAATATTGATAATATAGAAAATGACTTTTCATTTTTTATAATTAAATTTTATTATTAAATTACGGTTACTCTTCAATAGGATTAACAATATAGGACAAAAAACAATAGGACAGAAAAATAGGGAAATTCTTTTTGGAATATCCCTATTTTTCTGCCCTTTTTTAATTTTCTTATAAAAATAAATAGAAATTTTAAAAAATATAAAAAGTAAATAAAAACCAAATGAAATTTAGTGTAAGTAAAAATTGCAAATTTTTAATAAAACACTTGTAAAAATGTTATTAAATGAAATATAATAGAAGTGTAAAAGTCAAAATTTTTAAGGGGGTTATTTAAATGAGAAAATTTCCAGCATCAATGATGACACAACATCCTGATAATGTAGAACAGTATATATCAATTCAGCAAGAGCCGGAGGAAGCAATACAAGGACTAACAGCTCAGAATGAAGGTGGACTTGGAATAGAAGAGATTATGATAGATTTTGAGGGGAAATTAACACCTTATCATCAAACATCGCAAATTGCTATTGGGTTAATAAGCAAAAATATAATACCTGGTAAAGATGTTAGAATAACGCCAAGAATACCAAATGCAAATAAGGAATCTGTATTTAGACAATTAATGAGTATAATGTCTATTGTTGAAACTAATGCACAAGCTTATCAATTAACAGGCATACAAGCTATAAGAGAAGTTGTTGTTCCTATGGTAGAGACAGGGGAAGAAATTGCAGAATTTCAGGAAAGGGTAAATTCAGTTATTGAGTTAGGAAATAAAAATTATCCTGTAAAATTTGAAGAAAATAGTGTAAGAATAATACCGTTAGTTGAAGATGTTCCTGCGCTAGTTAATGTTGATAAGATACTGAATGATTTTTATGAAATTTCAAAAAAGAAAAATTTTAATATAGAATATTTAAGGTTTATGATAGCTCGTTCTGATACAGCTATGTCATATGGGCTTATTTCTGGGGTATTATCAGTAGTAATGGCTATAGATAAAGCTTATAAATGGGGGGAAGAGCATGGCATAGAGATTGCACCTATATTAGGATGTGGTTCATTACCGTTTAGGGGTCATTTTACTGGTGAAAATATAGATAAGATATTACAAACTTATGCCGGAGTAAAAACTTTTACTTTCCAATCAGCATTAAGATATGATCATGGTCAAGGTGAAACTAAAAAGGCAGCTAAAGAACTTAAGGAAAAAATGGGAATGTATGAACCTAGAAAATTTTCTGAGGAAGATATAGCGCTTATGAAGGAATTTATAGGTATATTATCAAAGCATTATTTAACTACATTCTTGAAAATAATAAACACTGTTTCATTTGTATCTGATTTTATACCTAAAAATAGGGATAGATTAACTAAGGCTAAAACTGGATTAGAATATAATAGAGAAGTTGCTAATCTTGATAATATAGCAAATTTAGTAGTTGATGAAAAGTTAAAAGATGAAATATTAAGTATAGATAATTCAACAGAATATGCTGTTCCAAGAGCTATTTCATTCACAGGTGCTATGTATACATTAGGAATGCCACCAGAATTATTAGGAATGGGGAGAGGACTTAAAGAAATTAAGGATAAGTTTGGTCAGCAAGGGATAAATAAATTAATTGAATTTTATCCTATGTTAAGAGATGATTTAGGATTTGCAGCTAGATTTGCCAATTCAGGGGTTAGTAAAAAGATAATAGATGAAAGTGCAAGGCAAGAGTATAAAGAAGACATGAAATATGTAAATGAAATACTAGATCTTGGATTAGATTATGAATTTATGAATGATAATGAATTTTACCATACGTTATTAAAAACGACTAGACCTATAATAATGCATTTAATAGGATTAGAGGATGATATAATTCAAAGTAAAACAGAAGAATTAAAAATTCTTAATGAATGGATTGTTAGAATGGGTAAAGTAAGAGGAAGTATAGGATAAATTTAATACTTAAAATAAAAAGTCGGCAATACCGACTTTTTTATTTTCTAGTTAAATCTATAAATTGATACTTTAAATTATTTTTTTCACTAGTATAAACTTCAGACTCAAATTCAATATTAAATTCATTAAAATCTATCTGTGGAAAAGTAGTGTCACCTTCAAATGATTCATAAATTTTTGTTAAGAAAATTTTATCCACAATGTGGATAACTTGTTTGTAAATATCTCCTCCACCTATTATAAATGCGTGTTTAGATGGATTTTTATAAGTGTTGATAACTTGAGATAAGTTGTGGATAACTTCTACATTAGGGTTATCCACAGAATAATTTTCATCTCTTGTTATTATTATATGCTTCCTATTAGGTAATACCCCTGGTAGTGATTCAAAAGTTTTTCTACCCATTATTATTATATTTCCAGAAGTTATAGATTTAAATCTTTTAAGATCTTCAGGAACATGCCATAAAAGCTTGTTATCTTTTCCAATAACATTATTTTCAGCCATAGCAACTATGATTGATAGCATTTAAACAGATACCTCCATTTTGATTGCTGGATGATATTTATAATCAATTAATTTAATATCATCTGCTGTAAAATCATAAAAGTTAGTTATTTCTGGATTAATCCAAAGTTTTGGAGCTTCATATTCGTCATTAGCTCTAGTTAACTGAAGTTTCATTCCTTCTACTTGGTTTTCGTATATGTGAGCATTATTAATTACATGAGTAAATAAGCCTGGTTTAAGACCAGTTACTTGTGCAATTAAATTAACTAATACGGCATATTGAGACGTATTAAAAGGTACACCTAATGGAATATCTCCACTACGTTGAATTAACATACAGTTTAATTTACCATCTGTTACATCCCACAGAGTCATAAAACAACATGGTTGTAAAGTCATGTGAGGTAGATCTTCTATGTTCCACATAGTCATAAGCATTCTTCTATCCTGAGGATTTGTTTTTAATGTTTCGATAAGTTTATCGATTTGATTGAATTTAGCTATTTGATAACCATATCCACGACCGATAGTGTTATTTTCATCAACCCATTCATCCCAAATATGAACATTTTGTTCTTGTAATTTAGTAACATCATTAGATTGATCTCTATAAATCCAAAGCATTTCCTTAACTGCAGTTTTAAATGCAACAAATTTAGTAGTTAATATAGGAAATTCTTTTTCTAAATTAAACTGCATTATTTGATGTGGTAGCTTATATGTAGGCATACCTGTTCTATTGTTATCATAATATCCATTGTTTAATATGTCTTCAACTATACTTAAGTATTTTTTATCATAAAGACTCATATGAATACCTCCTAAAAATAAAAAATATATATGGATATTATTTTACTATAAAACATTAAAAAAATAAAAATGAAATAAGTCGAGAAAAACCTCTATTTGCCTAAAGGTTAAAAAAATAACAATATAATGCAAGGGATACGTGAGAAAATGTTAAAAAAATAACGAATAGAAATTTTAAAGAGTTTGTGAAATTAAAAGATAATTTAAGGCTTTGCAAAAATATGCAAAGAATATGCATAATAAAAAATAGGTATATTCTATAGAAAGACACAAAACTAAAACATGAATCTGGAAAACGGGAAAAATATTTAACTATTAATATAATTTGGTTATAATAATTAATAGAAAATACCACAAGGAAAGAGGTGATTGTATTGACATATACAGCTTTATATAGAGAATGGAGACCTAAAACATTTAATGATGTTGTGGGGCAAGAGCATATTACAACAACTTTAAAGAATCAAATATTAAACAACAGAATTGCTCATGCGTATCTTTTTTGTGGAACAAGAGGAACAGGTAAAACTTCTACAGCAAAAGTTTTTGCAAAAGCTTTAAACTGCCTTAATTTAAAAGAGGGAGAGCCATGCAATGAATGTGAAATGTGTAGAAAAATAAATGAAGGTTTAGCAATAGATGTTACCGAATTAGATGCAGCTTCAAATAATGGTGTTGATAAGATTAGAGATATTATTGATGATGTTAAATATCCACCACAAGAATCAAAATATAAAGTATATATAATGGATGAAGTACATATGTTATCAGCTGGGGCTGTTAATGCATTTTTAAAGACATTAGAGGAACCTCCTAATAATGTTATATTTATTTTAGCAACTACAGATCCTCAAAAGCTTCCTATTACAATTCTTTCAAGATGTCAAAGATTTGATTTTAAAAGAATAAATAATAGTGAGATAACAGCTAGACTTAAAAAAATAATAGATGATCAAAATATGTTAGCTGATGATAAAAGTTTAAATTTAATTGCAAGAGTTTCTGATGGAGCCATGAGAGATTCATTAAGTATATTGGATCAAGCAATATCTATGGGAAATGGAAATGTAGATTATAATACTGTAGTTAGTATGTTAGGACTAGTTACAAATGAGCATTTATTTAATTTAACCAATGCAGTAATTCAAAGAAATGTAGAAAAAAGTATTAAAGTAATTGAAGATGTTATTTATTCAGGGAAGGATATATATTTATTTATAAAAGATTTAATTTCACATTATAGAAATTTACTTATGGCAAAAGTAACTCATAATCCAGAAGAAGTTTTAGATATGTCTGAAGAAAATATAGAATTAATCAAAGAGCAAAGTTCTAGATTAAGAGCTGAGGAAATAATGAGATGTATAAGAATACTTCAAGAAGCAGAAAATAATGCTAAGTTAAGTAAACAAGCAAGATTATATTGTGAATTAGCTATAATTAAAATGTGTAAAATAGAATATGATACATCTAGTGAAGTTATGTTAACAAGATTAAATAAGCTAGAAGAAAGCTTAAGAAATGGAAGCATAAAGGTTTCTACAGTAGTGCCTCAAGAAAATAATAGTAAAGATGTAAAGAAAAAAGATATAGTTATATCAAAGCAAGAAAGTAATATAAACCAAAATGAAGACTCTTATATTACTGGAAATTCAGATTCAAAAATTACTATAAATGATGTTCAAAAAGCTTGGAGAGATATATTAGAAGGGTTTAAGGCGAGAAGAGCAATGGTTATTGGTTCTTTACTTCAAACTGGAAGACCAGTATCATGTTCAAATGGAATAGTTACTGTTGAATTTGAACAACAATATAAATTTGGAAGAGATAGATTAAGCGAAAGTAAAAATACGCCTATTATAAATGAAGTTTTTTCAGAAATTTTAAAGGAAAATATTAAGGTAAATTTTGTGGTTGAAGAGGGTAATAAAATTGGAAAAAGCACAGAAGATATCTTAAGAGAAAAACTTGGTGAGGATTTTATTGATTTTATAGATGAATAAATATATGTAATTACTTTATTCTAGTAAATATGAGAAAAATACTATATAATAGAAAATAGATTTATTTGTTTTAAGGAGGTCATTTTATGGCAAGAGGTGGATTCCCAGGAGGTTTTGGGGGAGCAAACATGAACAATTTAATGAAGCAAGCACAAAAGCTTCAAAGAGATATGGAACAAGCACAAAAAGAACTTGAAAGCAAAGAATTTGAAGCTTCAGTTGGAGGCGGTGCTGTTGTAGTTAAGGTAAATGGTAAAAAAGAAGTTTTAGCTATAAATATAAAAGAAGAAGTTGTAGATCCAGATGATGTTGAAATGTTAGAAGATTTAGTGCTAAGTGCGATTAATGAAGCATTAAAGAAAGCAGATGAAGAAACTTCAAGCAAAATGGGTAAATTAACAGGTGGATTAAATATACCAGGAATGTTTTAATTAATAATGGGGCTGTCGCACTAAAAATTTTATACACAATATATTGTTTTAAAAAATAAAAATCAACACAATATATTGGAGTATTTATTCTTAATGCGACATCCCCTTTATTAATGGAAAAGGAGTGTAATTATGGATTTTTATCCAGTTGCTATAGAAAAATTAATTGAAGAATTTGCTAAGTTACCAAGTATTGGTCAAAAAACTGCTCAAAGGCTTACATTACATATTTTAAATTTACCAGAAGAAGAAGTTAAAGAATTTGCTTCAGCTTTAGTAAAGGCAAGGGGAACTATTAAGTACTGTTCTGTATGTGGAAATTTTACAGATAAGGATCCTTGTGCAATATGTGGTAATCCAAATAGAGATAAAAATATTATTTGTGTTGTTGAACAACCAAAGGATATTATGACAATGGAAAAGGTTAAGGAATTTAATGGAGTATATCATGTACTTCATGGAAATCTTTCACCAATGCAAGGAAGGGGCCCTCAAGATATAAAGATAAGAGAACTTGTTGCAAGAATGAGTGCTGATGTTAAGGAAGTAATAATTGCAACAAACCCTAATGTAGAGGGAGAAGCAACAGCAATGTATATATCTAGAATTCTTAAACCTTTAGAAGTTAAAGTAACTAGAATAGCATCAGGACTACCAGTTGGTGGAGATTTAGAATATGCTGATGAAGTAACACTTTCTAAAGCATTAGAAGGAAGAAAAGAAATTTAGAAAACATAAAATTATTTATAGGCTAAGATACTATTGCAATAGTAAATAAAAAACTCCTTCTTGTAATAATTGCTTATTTAAATTATTGCTAAGAGGGAGTTAGTTTTATTTAATTTATACAAATTTTTTACATGGCCTGAAATCTAAGAAGAATTTATTTCTTAACTTGTAAATTGACACTTAATATTTTTTATTATATTTAATAATGATATGCTACTCCAATACTTCCAGGTCCAACATGAAGTCCTATAAGTGGGCCGATTGATTGAATTTTAATGTTATCAATTCCTAACTTTTCTTTAAGCCTATTTGCCAGCTCTTTACCTTCATTTTCACAATTTATATGATGAACTATTAAGCCCTTTAATGGAGTTTTAGAATTTTGTTCTACAACAGTATCTATTATTGCATTTACAGCCTTTTTCTTAGTTCTGACTTTATTAAGCACAGTAGTTTTACCATCTTCAATTGTTAAAATTGGTCTTATTTGAAGTAATGAACCAAATAAAGCAGCTGCTCCACCAATTCGCCCACCTTTTTTTAAATAATCTAAAGTATCAGGAACAAATATAAATTTACTATTTTCAATAACATGTTTAGTTATAGAAACAACTTCATTTAATGATTTGTTTTCAGATGCCGCCTTAGCAGCTTCTAATATAGCATATCCTGATTGCATACAATTACTCCTAGAATCTATCATAACTATATTAGCATTAGGATATTTTTCTAAAATCATTTCTTTAACTAAATTAGAGGTTGAAAATGTTCCACTCATATCAGAAGATAAGAAAATTCCTACTATATCATGCCCCTTTTTTACTTGAGTTTCTATTACATTATAAAAGTCAGTTATACTTGGTTGAGAAGAAGTTGGAATTGTTGAAGATTTAGCCATTTCTTTATAGAACCAATCATTTTCTAAATCAATTTCTCTATAGCTTTTTCCATTTAATAAGACATTAAGAGAAACTATGGAAATATTATATTTATCTATGTATTCTTTAGGCAAATAGCAAGTACTATCAGCTATTATTCTTATACTCAAAAAAACACCTCCCAAATAATTCATATTATTTAAGGTATTATATCAAAGAAATTCAATTAAGTACACAAAGCATGTCCTTTATAGATTTTAAAATTTTGTTAATAAATATTTATTTTATGATTTTATATGAGTGTATATATTTTTTATTTTAAATTTAATATATTAAGAATTAATTCAATTGAATAATATAGTAAAAAGTGGATATTATTTAAGATAAATATTTTTTAGGAGGCATAGTATGAATATAAAAAATGTTTTAGATTTAATATTAATGCATTATAGGGAAGATGATTCAATTGATCATAAAATATTAAAAGAAATGAATGAAGCAGTGATAGAACTTGAAGCTGCAGAATCAATGTTTAACTTTGTAAATGATCCTAATCTTATAGATGCTGCAATTTATAGGGAAGAAGCAGCAAAGAAAAAAGTTGATTATATATTATCTATTGCAAAACAAAAGTATTCTAATGAAGAAAATGAAATAAAAGATGAAATGGAAATATAATGAATATTCTTATATAATATAAAGTAATATAGTAATGATAGGAAAGTTATTTTATATTATGTAAGGAGTGATAAAATATGGAGCTAGAAATGATTATATATGCTATAGTTGGATTAGCTTTATTATATTTAATAATAAAATTATTAAAATGGCCTATAAAGTTATTAATAAATGGAATAGTAGGTGTAATTTTATTATATGTTGCTAATTTTATTGGAGAATATTTTAATTTTTATATTACTATTAATCCTATAACTGCTCTTATTGCTGGTTTTTTAGGTATTCCAGGAGTAATATTCTTAGTGATTTTTAAATTGTTTTTTTAAATAGAAATAGGGAATCTTCAGAAAATGAAGATTCCCTAAGTTTATATAGACGGGAGTTAGAAGATTTTCTTAATTGCTATAAGCGAAAAGCTTCTTTATACTTATATACTATTAAATTTTACTAAATTTGTTACAACTATTTAAAATAAGTTAGGGTGTAAACACTACATCCGTTTACACCCTTTTTTATATAAATAGTACAATTAAATAAATTAATTTATTTAATGTACTGTCTATATTATTAATTTACCCAGTTGATATATAAATATGTATGTAAATTGTTGTTAAAGATGAGATAAGAGTATATAATTTTTTTTATGTAATTAAAAATAATAAAATTTAAATTAGTATTTTATATCTAATAGTTATATTTAAAGGAAGGTGTATTAAATGCCAGCTGGTAATGGTGTAAATTGTAGATACTGTCCAGAACTTGAATTAGGAAGATGTGATGGAACAGATGAAGGATGTTTATGCTATAAGTGTCCAAGACATTTAGGACAATGCAAATGTGTTAAATATTGTAGAGAAACAGAGTCAATATTAATATTTGATGATGAAAATGGGAGCTATTAAAATAGAGGGCACTGAAAAACATTAAGTTTTTCAGTGCCCTCATTAAAATACGGCTTCTTTTTTTATACCATTAAATAGAATTAATTTATGTAATCTATATAATAAAAAGCAAAATAGTAAGAGTATATAGTTGTAAAAAAAGTAAAAAAGTAGTAAAATATCAAAAAGCAATAAATAAAAATATAATATTTGGGGGCGTAAAAATGATTAAGGTATTAGCAAACGATGGTTTGCAAAAAGAGGCAATTGATAAGTTAACTTCAATGGGGTTTGAAGTTGTTAATTTTCATTATGATAAGGATGAGCTAGGCAATATTTTAAAAAAATTTGATGTACTTATAATAAGATCTGCAACAAAAGTAACATCAGATGTAATAGATATTGAAGCAGGTGGAAAGCTTAAATTAATTATAAGAGCTGGAGTGGGAATAGATAATATTGATGTTAAATATGCTAATGAAAAAGGAATAATAGTGAAGAATACTCCTAATGCAAGTTCAGATTCTGTTGCAGAATTAGCCATTGCTCATATGTTTGCAGTGGCAAGGTTCTTAGGAGCATCAAATTATACAATGAGAATAGGTGAATGGAACAAGAAAAAGTATGAAGGAATCGAGTTAAGTGGTAAGATTCTTGGAATTATAGGAATGGGAAGGATAGGAAGAGCATTAGCAACTAAGGCAACTGCATTGGGAATGAAGGTTGTTTATAATGATATTTTTGGAAAGCAAAATAACATTCCATATGAATTTTTAGAATTTGATGATTTGTTAAGTAAATCTGATTTTATTTCATTACATGTACCTTATGATAAAAATAAAGGTCCTGTGATAGGAAAAGATGAAATAGAAAAAATGAAAGATGGAGCATATTTAATTAATTGTGCTAGAGGAAAGGTTGTTGATGAAATAGAATTATTAAATGCTTTAAATACTGGTAAGATAGCAGGGGCAGGAATTGATGTATTTGAAGAAGAGCCAACTAAAAATAATGAATTAATAAATCATCCTAATGTTAGTGTTACACCGCATATTGGAGCTTCAACTAAGGAAGCTCAAAAAAGAATAGGAGAAGAAGTAATAACAACTATAATAAATTATTTTTCAAGTGATATTTCTTCTATTAATGCTAAAACTATAGAATCTATATAATTACATTAATTTAAATTAAAAAGCAAATTAAGGAGGATACTAATGGCAATTATAAAAGCATTTAAAGCATATAGACCTATAGAGGAATTAGCTTCAAAAATTGCAGCATTACCTTATGATGTAATGAATACTGAAGAAGCACGTGAAATGGCAAAAGGAAATAAATATTCATTTTTATATGTTGATAGAGGTGAAATTAATTTCCCAGAGAAAGTTAATATATATGGCGAAGAAGTGTATAAAGAATCAAGAGAAGTATTAGATAAAATGATAGAAAATAAATATTACTTTCAAGATAAAAATCCGTATTTTTATATTTATAGACAAACTATGAATGGAAAAAGTCAAGTTGGATTAGTAGTTTGTGCTTCAGTAGATGATTATATAAATAATGTAATTAAAAAGCATGAAAAAACTAGAGCAGATAAAGAATTAGATAGAATAAATCACGTTGATTATTGTGATGCACATACTGGTCCTATATTTTTAACTTATAGAGAAAATAATGATATTTCTAAAATAATTAATGAAAGTATAAAAGAAAAACCTGTTTATGATTTTATATCAGATGATGGAAATGGTCATACTGTATGGGTAATTAGTAATAAAGAAAAAATAGATAAATTAATTAGGTTATTTAATGATGTAAATTATATGTATATTGCAGATGGACATCATAGAATAAAGTCTGCTGTTGAGGTATGTTTAAAAAGAAGAAGAGAAAATCCTAATTATACTGGAAAAGAAGGATTTAATTATTTTTTAGCTATAGCATATCCTGATAGTGAACTTGATGTTTTAGATTATAATAGAACTGTAAAAGACTTAAATGGACTTTCAAAAGAAGAGTTTTTAAAAGCAATACAAAAGAAATTCATTATTGAAAAAACACCAAATAATGAAAGATTTAAGCCTAATGAAAAGCATACATTTGGAATGTATATTGATAATGAGTGGTTTAAATTAAAGGCTAGAGAAGGAACATTTGATAAAAATGATCCAACTGATAGGTTAGATGTTTCTATTCTTCAAAATAATTTATTATCTCCTATATTAGGAATTGATGATCCTACAAAATCAGATAGAATTGAATTTATAGGTGGAATAAGAGGATTAAGAGAATTAGAAAAGAGGGCTAATACTGATATGAGGGTAAGTTTTGCAATGTATCCTACTACAATTGAAGATATAATGAGCATTGCAGATGCAGGAAAAATAATGCCACCTAAATCTACTTGGTTTGAACCAAAGCCTAGAAGTGGATTATTTATTCACAAGCTTACAGAAATTCATGAATAATAATTAATATTAAAATAAGAGGGCTATATTAAATAAAATATAATAAAAAGTTGGGGAGGCATTTTTATGTCAAGAGTATATAATTTTGCAGCTGGGCCAGCTGTTTTACCAGAAGAGGTTCTTAAAGAAGCTGCAGATGAAATGTTAGATTATAATGGTACAGGAATGTCTGTTATGGAAATGAGTCATCGTTCTAAGGATTTTGAGGTAATAATTCAAGATGCGGAAAGAAATTTAAGGGAATTAATGAATATTCCTAATAATTACAAGGTATTATTCCTTCAAGGTGGGGCATCAATGCAATTTGCAATGGTGCCTATGAATTTAATGAAAAATAGAGTTGCAGATTATATTATAACAGGACAATGGGCTAAAAAAGCAGCAACAGAAGCTGAGAAATTTGGAAAAGTTAATGTATTAGCAACATCAGCAGATAAAACTTTTTCTTATATTCCTGATATGAGTAAAATAAAAGTTAGTAATGATGCAGATTATGTGTATATATGTCATAACAATACTATTTATGGAACAACATACCATACTTTACCAGATACTAAAGAAAAAATTTTAGTTGCTGATATGTCATCAGATATATTGTCACAACCAATTGATGTTACACAATATGGATTAATATTTGCAGGGGTACAAAAAAATATTGGACCTGCTGGAACTGTTATTGTAATTATAAGAGAAGATTTAATTACTGATGATGTTCTTAATGGAACTCCAACAATGCTTAAATATAAAATACACTCAGATAATAATTCTTTATATAATACCCCACCAGCTTATGGAATTTATATTTGTGGAAAAGTATTTAAGCATCTTAAAAAACTTGGCGGCTTAGAAGTTATGAAGGTAAGAAATGAAGAAAAGGCTAAAATACTTTATGATTATTTAGATTCAAGTAAATTATTTAAAGGTACAGTTGTAAAGGAGGATCGTTCTTTGATGAATGTTCCATTTATAACTGGAAATAAAGAGTTAGATGATAAGTTTATAAAGGAAGCTAAAAAAGTTGGAATTGAAAATATAAGGGGGCATAGAACTGTAGGTGGAATGAGAGCAAGTATTTATAATGCAATGCCAATTGAAGGTGTTAAGTATTTAGTAGAATTTATGAAAAAGTTTGAAGAGGCAAATAAGTAAAAAAAGGGGATGTCGCATTAAGAATAAATACTACAATATATTGTGTATAAAAGTTTTAGTGCGACAGCCACTTTTTTATTATTGAAGTTTATTTAACATTGTTTTTAATATGAATGTTGAGTTTTTTACACCGATTGGAGTAAATTTTTCAAAATCCATGTGAGCTCCGTTATTAGCATTATCAGAAATAGATCTGATAACAACACAAGGAATATTATTTAAATAACAAACATGAGCTATGCTTGCACCTTCCATTTCACAAGCTAAGGCATTAAATTCTTTTTCTAACCAATGAATTTTATCTAATGAAGCAACAAACATATCACCGGAAACTATTCTTCCAGAAAAAGTTTTGAAATCAGAGGCTTCGGCACATGCAGCTTTAGCTGTTTCAACTAATTTTTCATCACATTTAAAGTCAAAAGTATCAAGTCTAGGAATTTGTCCAATAGGGTCCCCGAAAGCAGTAGTATCCATATCATATTGAACTAAGTTTTCTGCTATAACAACATCTCCAGGGAAGATATCTTTTCCGATTCCACCTGCAACACCAACGTTTATTACAGAAGAAACATTGTATTCAGATACAAGTATTTGAGTACAAACAGCAGCGTTTACTTTACCAATTCCGCATACTACAGCAACAACATCGTGTCCCCATAATCTTCCTTTATGGAATTTCATTTTTGCTTTTTCTTCAACCTTTTCTAATTCCATGTCCTTTAATAGAATTTCTAATTCTTCAGACATAGCGCCTATTATTCCTAAAATCATATTAGACCTCCATATATATAGATATAGTTTTACATAAAATATATTATATACTTTCATTTAATTATTTGATAGTAGGGAAATATAAATATAGAATAAAACCATTATTTTAGTTACTTGTATAAATAGTTGCTATAGTTTAAAATAAGTAACAATATATTATAAATAATTATTAAAGGAGAAATTTAAAATGCCATTAAATGAATTTTGTAGAACTGAATTATTAGTTGGTGAAGAGGGAATAGCTAAGTTACATAATTCAAAAGTTATTGTTTTTGGAATTGGAGGAGTAGGAAGCTTTGTTGTTGAAGCATTAACAAGAGCAGGAGTTGGAAACTTAATATTAGTAGATAATGATACTATATGCATTTCAAACATAAATAGACAAATTCATGCAAGACAATCTACAGTAGGGATGATAAAAGTAGAAGCAATGAAAGAAAGAGTTATTTCTATAAATCCAAATTGTAATGTAGAAGCAAAACAAGTATTTATTACAGCAGAGAATATATCAGAAATTATCCCATCAGATGTTGATTATGTGGTAGATGCAATAGATACTGTTACATCAAAATTAGCTTTAGCTGAATATTGTTACAAAAATAATATAAATATAATAAGTTCAATGGGTACAGGAAATAAAATAGATCCAACTCAATTTAGAGTTTCAGATGTATTTAAAACAAAAGTATGTCCTTTAGCAAAAGTTATGAGATATGAATTAAGAAAAAGAGGAGTTAAAAAGTTAAAGGTTGTTTATTCAGAAGAAATGCCAATGACTCCAGATAAGGGAAGAGCAGTACCATCTCAAAAAAGACAAACTCCAGGAAGTATATCATTTGTACCTCCAGTAGCAGGAATGATAATAGGTGGAGAAGTTATAAAGGATTTAACTGGATTAAATAAATAATAATTTAACATAGAAATGAAAAAAGGGAGAATTACTATTTTAGTAATCTCTCTTTTATGTATTTAATTTATTGAGATAATATTAATGTTATATTATAGTGTTCTCCTGTTAAATTAAAAAGAAGAGCTTCTAATGATTTTTGTGAATTTTGGAGTGTTTGATTAAAAAAGTTTTGATTATTCATTTGCTTGCGAAACATATCATTAGCACTTGAGTAAAGTTCATTTATTTCTTCAGAAGAAAGTTTTAAATCTCCAAATCTAAAAAAACCAACTTCTGTATCACCATAAATCGTTTTATTTTCATCAATATCAATGCTAAAAATATCAATTTTAGGAACTGTAATTTTTATGTCTTTAGTAGAATTATTTATTTTTATATTATTATTAGATAATGATGAAAAATCGATTGAATAGGAACAATTAGCAAAGAAGGTAATTTTCTTTGATTTTTTAAATATATCTAAATTAAAATAAGTATTATCAACAGTTAAGGTTTGACTAAGTTCTATTTCTAGTGGAATTAGTTTATTAACATCTTTTATTTTATTAATTATAGTGTCTTCAGTTAAAATATTATTAGATTGTATATTTAATGATTGTGGCAATAATTTTTGTATTTTAGTTGGATATTTAATATATATAAACACTAACAATATTAATAAAACCAAAAAAATTTTTTTAAAAACATTAAGAGTTTTTTTCTTTATATATATATAAATAATACTCACCTCATTTAGCTTTAATATAATAATTTACAAATTAATATATTAAGAGAAATAATAGGATATTCCATTAATTAAGAGTTGAGTTTAACATAAAGATTAGTTGAGTTTTTTATTAGTTTATTTGTATAATAATAATATCTTAAAATATGGGTTAGGAGAATTAGTATGAATAATCAAAAGGGAGTAAATATAGAGCTTATAAAAGGTACATTAGATGATTATATAATTAAAGATAAAGATAAAATAGTAATAGGAAGATTTACTATAACAGAGCTTGATAAAGAAAATAAAAAATGCAATTTGAAGTTAAGGTTTTATAGAGAAGATAATTATGATTTATTAAAGGTAACTTTAGAAGCAATATTGAAAGCTATATTTAAAAATAATAATATTTTTAAGGTTAATATAACGGTTAGTGAAAATATAAATTTAAAACCATTCTTAGATAGTGGATTTGTACTAGAAGCTATTTTTACAGATAATATATTTATAAAGGGAAGTTTTTATGATGAATTAAGCTTTGGAATTAATAGACATGATTATTTAAATTCAAATAGAGCTAATATAGTTGAATTAGTAGGTAAAAATGTAGTAGTTAGAAATTTTACACCTGATGATGCACAAGAATTATTAGAGTATTATATAAGAAACAATGAACATTTAAGAGAGTTTGAACCGGTAAGGGATAATAGCTTTTTTACTTATGAAGCTCAAAGGGAGCTATTGCTAGAAAGTTATAGACAATTAATGACTGGAGTAGGAAGTGATTTAGGAATATATCTAGATGGAAAACTTATTGGAAAAGCTAAAATTTCAAATATTGTTTATGGAGTATTTAAAAATGGAATATTAGGATATTCTATAGATAAGAATTATGAAGGAAGAGGATATATGAAAGAATCTATAAACCTAATAATAAATTATGCAAAAGATTATTTAGATTTACATAGATTAGAAGCTTCTGTATTAACGACTAATGAAAGATCAAAGGGAGTTTTATTATCTTGTGGATTTGAAGAAATAGGTCTTAATAAACAGTATTTGTATATAAACGGAAAATGGAGTGATCATATTACATTTTATAAAATTCTTTAAGTTCACTCGGAGGTAATTGCTATGGGAGTTAATATAAAAAAAGGTATTGTAATCAAAGCCTTAAACAATAATATGGTTCTTATTAAGGAACAAGGAGTAGAAAAGATTTTATTGGCTAAAGGAATCGGATTCAATAAAAAGTTTGGAGATATTTTAGAAGATAATTTAGAAGTAGATAAAGTTTTTTCAATTGAAGATAAAAAAATCAAGAAAACTTAAAGGAAGTTTATAATAGGGTTGATGGTGAATTTGTAGCTATTTGTGAAGAGGCATTGGCTGAAATATCAGAAGAATTAGGTGAGGAGCTTAATGAAACAATACATATTGGATTAATAGATCATTTAGCTATAGCAATGAAGAGGTTAAAAAACAAAGAGCAAATAAATAATCCTTTTATTGTAGAAATTGAAACATTATATAGTGTTGAATTTGAAATGGCAAAGAAGATAGTAAATAAGTTACAAGACAAATATGAAATAGATTTTCCAGAAGGAGAAATTGGATTTATAACTTTACATATACATTCTGCAAGAAATGGAAAGATGCTTTCTAATAGTATTAAATATAGTTATTTATCAAATAAAATAATAATTTATATAGAAGAAAAGTTTAATTCTAAAATAGATAAGAGATCTTTAGATTATGCTAGATTTTTGTCACATGTTAGGTTTACTATTGAGAGAGTGTTAACAGATACAGTTTTAAAAAATGATTTAACTGAAATTATTAAGAAGTCATATCCTATATCTTATGAAATAGCAGAAGGGGCTTCTAAGATAATAGAAGAAACACTTGATAAAAAAGTATGCGATGATGAAGTTGCATATATAGCAATGCATGTTGAAAGGTTTAGAGTAGCATTACAAAAATAAAATAGCTCTAAAGCAGCTTTATGTTAAACAGCCCCCTGTCACTTGAACAGAGGGCTGTTTGGTTTTGGGGTTTTATTAACTATTTTTTATTTTAAATCTCGAAATTTAAAACTACATCTTTACCAGCAGTAACTGATCCGGATTCAACTGCATTAATTGATTTAGCAGCATCTACATTAGTTATTAAGACTGGAGTAGCAAGAGATAATCCTTTTCCTAAGATGAATTCTCTATCAATTTTGATTATAGGAGTACCAGCTTTTACCTTTGTACCAGCTTCAACTAATTGTTCAAAACCTTCACCATTTAATCCAACTGTATCAACACCTATATGAACTAATAATTCTAATCCATTTTCTAATGTCATTGCAAATGCATGCTTAGTTTTGAATACTAATGATAATTCTCCATCAGCAGGAGCAACAACTGTATCACCAGTTACCATTATAGCAGCTCCATCCCCAGCCATTTTACCAGCAAAAACTGGGTCTGGTACTTCAGATAAAGGAATTAAATCTCCGTTTGCAACTGCAACTAAAGCATTTTTTGGTGCTTCAGAAGCAATGTTTGATTCTACTTTTGTTTCAGATTTTCCAAATAATTTCTTGAAAAAATTAGCCATAATATTTCCTGATTAAAATCAGGGTTCACATCCTTTCTAAAAATAAGATTACACAATTTTTATAGGTATAAAATAAAAAGGCATAAGTATATCTTTAATTAAAGATTAACTTATGCCTGATTTAACAGTAACACGTTTCATAATAAATTATATATTTTTGATAATAATATGTCAATATGTCACAGTAAATAATTAGGAAATCAAAAAAAAGAAAACGTTGACAAAAGTGAATAATAACTTTATAATAAAAAAGTAATAATTAAATTTACGTTTAAGTTATGAGGCGTGCAACCATGTAAAAATGGGCATTAGCTGAAAGGAATGTATTATATTCTTTTCAGCTTTTTTTATTTGTAAAATGGCATTTTTGCAAGTCTTGTAAAATTAACAAAAGAGGAGATAGGAGGAGCTCTATTATGATGAAGTATTTACAAAAGTTGGGTAAATCATTAATGCTTCCTGTTGCATGTTTACCAGTAGCTGCAATTCTTATGGGGATTGGATACTGGATAGATCCTACAGGATGGGGAGCAAATAATATTGCAGCAGCATTTTTAATTAAAGCAGGGAGCGCATTAGTAGATAATATGGCAATATTATTTGCTATTGGTGTTGGTGTTGGTATGTCAGATGATAATGATGGTACAGCAGGATTAGCTGGGCTTGTTTCATGGTTAATGATTACAACATTATTATCAACAGATGCAGTTGCAATGTTTAAAGGAATAGATGTAGAGTTAGTACCAGCTGCATTTTCAAAGATTCAAACTCAATTTATTGGTATAATAGCAGGGTTAATAGGTGCAGGATGTTACAATAAGTTTAAAAACACTAAGTTGCCACCAGCTTTAGGATTTTTTAGTGGTAAGAGATGTGTTGCCATAGTAACTGCTGCAATGTCATTAGTTGCAACAATAATATTATTATTTGTATGGCCAGTTGTATATGGAGGATTAGTTTCATTTGGTGAACTTATAGTTTCTACTGGAGCAGTAGGAGCTGGTATATACGGTTTTTCAAATAGAATATTAATTCCATTTGGTCTTCACCATGCATTAAATTCAGTATTTTGGTTTGATGTTGCTGGTATAAATGATATTGCTAAGTTCTGGGGAACTGCAGAAGGTGGAATTTTAGGTCAAACAGGTATGTATATGGCAGGATTTTTCCCAGTTATGATGTTTGGGTTACCAGCAGCAGCTTTAGCTATGTATCATACAGCTAAAGATAATAAAAAGAAAGCTATAGCAGGTTTATTATTAGCTGCAGGATTAGCATCATTCTTTACAGGTGTTACAGAACCATTAGAATTTGCATTTATGTTCTTGGCACCAGGATTATATGTAGTACATGCAGTATTAACTGGTATTACATTTGGTGTTGTTGCTGCACTTCCAGTAAGAGCTGGATTTAACTTTAGTGCTGGTTTAGTAGACTGGGTTTTAAGTTTTAAGGCTCCATTTGCTGAAAATCCACTTTGGTTAATAGGAATTGGATTAATTGTTGCAGTTATATATTATGTAATATTTAGATTTGTTATAACTAAATTTAACTTAAAAACTCCAGGTAGAGAAGATGATGAAGAATTAGGAAATGAAGAAACAAAAATTTCTAATAATGATTTTACTAAAAGAGCAGAAATTATTTTAGAAGGATTAGGTGGAAAAGATAATTTAGTTAGTATTGATAACTGTGTAACAAGATTACGTTTAGAGGTTAAAGATTATGAAAAGATAAATGAAAAGACTATAAAGTCATCAGGTATTTCAGGAATAATTAGACCCGGAAAAACAAGTATACAAATAATAGTAGGTACACAAGTTCAATTCGTAGCAGATGAATTAAAGAAATTATGTAAATAAGTTTGATATAGAAGGTCGTACATTAATTAAAGTGTACGATCTTTTTGTATTTAGTTAATTATATATTTTTTAGAAAGTTAAGATTTTTAAAATGTAATGCTTATAAATGTAAAATGCTTATATTATAATAGTATTTTTTTATGAAAATACTATTAGGTGAAATAATTTTAAAAAAGTAAGTAAATTATAAAATATAATTATGTACATTGTTTTTAATATAGTGATAATGCTTGAATTTTTTATAAATAAAAGATTAACTTATCCAGGTGTATCAATTGACGAAATATAGAGAAAAATAATGAAAAATAAAGAAATATAAGAATATATTCATTATATAAATAAAAAATAAGTTTAAAAGTAAAGTTATTATGATATTATAAGTTATGTCCTAAGGGACAACAAGTAAATCGAAAGACAAAGTTTTTAAAACATCTAAACAAAAAAATGTTGAAAAAAGATGTTGACAAAAAAGTTTTTCGATGATAGGATAAAGAAGTCGCTTCGGTGCGACAGAGTAAATGGTCTTTGAAAATTGAACAGAATATAGTTAAAGTAAAC
>OGCM01001340.1_pt1 | contig 30516 bp, 25 predicted proteins | sample 1570151 | NCBI WGS metagenome assembly OGCM01 (sample SAMEA4370582, study PRJEB24528) | human gut metagenome
AAAGCTTTTCCCTCCCTTCCCCAAACCCCATCCCTCCCTTTCCAAAGACTTTTGATCTTATCGAATCCCTGTTCACAGTTTTTCTTACGCTATTCTCTTTAGGATAAGGGAAGTTCAACTTTGGTGGAGGGCCGTGCGGCAGGAATTTCGTTGGATGACGGGCAACTCAAAACAGCACGTTCTTTTTTTGGATTTACTCAAAAGAAAAACTCCCGAAGCAGAGTTGCTTCGGGAGTTCTTTTCAAAGCCGTTTTTACAAGGAACAATGTCGATTTTTTCCCCTCACCATAAACAGGGATTCGATAACGTCGAAAGTCTTGGGAAGGTGAGAGGAGGGGGTCCGGGGGAGGAGAGAGGAAACCTTTCTTCAGAAAGGTTTCCTCTCTCCTCCCCCGGTTCATCCCCTAATCCCCACAAACCTTGTCGGAAACAAGGGCCATAAAACCAAGGGTCTTCCTGAGGCTGTCGAGCTGCGGATCAATGCCGTAGCGATGGGCAAGCCACAGGATGTCGGGCATGAAGAGCATCGTCCCTTCGCCGGGGACTTCGGAAATCACGATGCGCAGAGGCAGCTCGAGGGCAACCTCGGGGCGCTCCAGCATCAGATGCGTCCCGACCGCGGGCTTGCCGAAAAAGGCCACGCGGGTTTCGGGCATGAACAACCCGGCGGCACGCGCGTTGGCGGCGTGGTCCACCGTAGCGAACAACGGAACGTTCAAGGTCTTGAGCGTTTCAAGCAAACGATTCCAGACTGTTTCCACACTACCCGCACAGGGCTTGGACACGAGTCCTTCCGTGGTATGCATGACCATTCCTTTTTTTGAAGGTTCGTTGGAGAAGTCCCTTCTCCGAAGGCGGCTTTCCATGAAAACGTTCCGAATGAAACAGGGCGGAACATCAATGATGCTCCGCCGCCTTCCTTTTCCTTTGGGAGGTATCCGGCGACGGTCGGGATGCCCCTCGCCGGATGCCGGTTATTCGACAGTCACGCTCTTGGCGAGGTTTCTGGGCTGATCCACATCTTTGCCGAGATAGTCGGCCATTTCATAGCTGAACAACTGCATGGCCGGGAGCGCCAAAAACGCGTTGAACGGGCCCCACGCGGAGGGAATCGTCCACAGATGCTCCACATGCAGATCCGCTCCGGGATTGGCCAGCGCGATGACCGGCCCGCGGCGGGCCTGCACTTCCACGATATTCGATTTGACCTTCGGAAACAACGCATCATTGAAGGCAAGCGCAAAGGTTGGAAATTCCGGTTCAATCAGGGCTATGGGCCCGTGCTTCATCTCTCCGGAGGCATACCCCTCCGCGTGGATGTAGGAAATTTCCTTCAACTTCAGAGCGCCTTCCAGCGCGAGGGGGAAGGCATGGCCGCGCCCCAGATAGAAGAAGCTGTGCGCGGACGCATACAGCGGGGACAGCATCTGTGCCGTTTCCCGCATGGCGGGCAGGGCATCCTCGATCTGCTTCGGCAGGCCGTGCAGGGCGGCGAGCGCTTCATGGCGGGTCTTGGCGTCAAGCAGCCCCTTACGCTGTCCGTAATAGAGCGCGATGAGCGCCATGATGACCATCTGGCTGCACATGGCCTTGGTGGATGCCACGCTGATTTCCGGTCCGGCCTGCGTATAGATCACCGCATCGGCCTCGCGCGGGATGGACGATCCCACGACGTTGCACAGCGCGATGGCGATACAGCCCTTTTCCTTGGCGAGCCGGAGCGCCGCAAGCGTATCCGCCGTTTCCCCGGACTGGCTGATCACAAGGACCATGTCGTCAGGCTCAAGGATAACGTTGCGGTACCGGAACTCGGACGCAATTTCCGGGACGACCGGCATACGCGCCCAGTTCTCAAGCAGGTGCTGCCCCCACATGCCCGCATGGTACGAGGTCCCGCAGGCAATGATCCGCAGGCGCGAGGGGACGGGAAGCCCGTCGAGCTCCGGCAGCACGACCATACCCTTCTCTTCGTCCACCCGCCCGGCAAGGCAATCCGAGATAACCTTGGGCTGTTCAAATATTTCCTTGAGCATGAAGTGCTTGAACCCGCCTTTCCGTGCGGCCTGCATGTCCCACTGGACGGTCTGCACTTCCTTCTGGACGGGCTCGAGCGTATCGAGAGACAGTACCTGCCACGTGGCGTCCGTGATGCGGACGATTTCTCCGTCCTCCAGAAAAACGACGTCACGCGTATAGGGCAGGAACGCCGGGATATCCGAAGCAATGAAATGCTCGCCCACGCCCACGCCGAGGATCAGGGGAGCGGACATGCGCGCGGAAAGGATGGTCCCCGGCTCATCGGGGCAGATCACCGCCACGGCATACGCGCCGTGGGCCTGACGCAGAGCCCAGGCAAAGGCTTCAAGCAGCGTGGGGTTGTGCTTGCGGCCTTCCGCGATGAGATGGGCCAGGACTTCCGTATCGGTTTCGGATTTAAAGACATAGCCCTTGGCGAGCAGGCCTTCCTTCAGCTCCTGAAAATTTTCAATGATGCCGTTGTGGATGATGGCGAGTTCGTTGTCGCCGCCGATATGAGGATGGGCATTGCGTTCGGCGGGCACGCCGTGCGTGGCCCAGCGCGTATGCCCGATACCGTTCATGGCGACCGTATTGGGGTAATGGGCGAGCTTTTCTTCCAGAGCCGCCAATTTGCCCTCAGCCTTGATGACCTTGAGCTCCCTCCCCTGAATAAAACCGACTCCAGCGGAGTCGTACCCGCGGTATTCAAGGCGCCGCAAGCCTTCGATGATGACCGGAACTGCCGGACGATGACCGGCATAACCAATAATTCCGCACATGCAGTATTGCTCCTTCCGTTCACGGGAGTGCCGTCGGGGCCCCATGCGCCGCCGAGAGCAGTGGTTTCTTTTTACAGCCTGTTTTCAGGCAGGGTTCCAGTGTGATAGAAAAAAGGCGTGTTGTAAATACGTCCCGATACGCTTCTGAAATCACCCAACTAGGTTATTATCAAGATGATTTTCATTGATGTCCCGTAGATTCACCGTATATTCCACTACACGGAGAGAAAAAGCCATTTTCAGCCTGCTGTTTCAGAGTTTTTATTTATTTCAGGAGGATACTATGAATACCATGTTGAAGACCGCCATTTTTGTCACTGCCCTCCTCATGCTCGGCGGCTGCGCCACCAAGGCCCTTACCCCTGAAGAACAAGCCTTTCAGGATGCGCAGCGTTCCTGCACCGAGCAGACCAACTCCATGATCGGCGGGAGCCGCTATTCATGGAGCGATCAGCTCCCGTGGAGCAACTATTTCGAATGGTGCATGGAAGGCAAGGGCTATACCAAGGATCAGCTAAAGAGCATTTGGTATTAAATTCCCATATAGTTATAAGTAGATACGACAGCCGCGGCGGATGGCTTCGCCGCGGCTGTCGTCGTCCTGCACCTTATCTTTTGGAGCCCTCCTCAAACCTCCCCGCGCAAGCTCCCCTTCAGCACTTTTTTCGGGAAAAATCACGTAATGCTACGGCATGTTACGTATAAAAAAAAATCTATTGACTTATCAAAGGAAGGGTGACAAAAGCCGCGCCCAAGGAGTACCTTTTATGAAAAAAATGATTGCACTTTTGGCTCTCGCGTTCTTTGGTATGACTGCAACTTGTGGAACGACCTTCGCTGCTGAAGCCAATAACGGCATGGCAACTGCCAATGAACAGGCAGTACAGGACCCTGCCACACATCAGCAAAAGAAAGCTCCTCACGCCGTAAAGAAGCAGGAAAAGAAAAACGCTCAACATGCGAACACAAAGCAGCAGAAAAAAGCCACTAAAAAGCACGATAATGCTGCATCTCAACAGAAAAAAACGTCTGAATCCCAAGAATAACATGTAACCCGTCCCCATAGAACAGATTCAGAACAGAACAGTCCATCTGTTGTGCTTACAAAAATCCTGATGCGATTCTCTCGCATCAGGATTTTTTACGTCTCCCAATTGAAAAAAGAGAAAACTGGAGAAGGCAAACATCTGCTGGAGAAATGTGTTCCCTTCCCCTGCCCTGCCAGCACGGCTCACACCATCCCTTCCTCTCCAAAGACGCCAACGTCATCGAATATCTGCTGACGGTTTCAGGGAAAATGAAAAATTCCAGAAAAGCCATTGCCCTTGAGCCCCTCTCGCAACTGCATAAAAAAAGTTCCCGGAATATTCCGGGAACCTTTTTTCATAACAGGAACTCCTGCCGCATGACCTCCCCACCAGTCAACATTTTTGCGTGGGGGGGCCGGGGGAGGGAGCTTTTTGTAAAAGCTCCCTCCCCCGGTTCTTACCCCCCCGCCTTACTTGTTGCGATGGGCGGCGATTTCTTCAAGATATTCGGGGCGCACATCAAAGCCGAATTCGATGGCCTTGTCGGCATATTCGGCGGCCTTGTCGTAATCGCCCTTTTCAAACCACGCGAGAGACAGATTGTTCCACGCGGGCGCGAATCCGGGCTGCTTTTCAATGGCCTTTTCGCTGATTTTGATGCTCTCGTCGTACTGTCCGTTCATGTAGTAGGCAGCGCCGAGAGTCGCCATCGCCTGAATGAATTCGGCATCCCATTTCAAAGCCTTTTGCAGGGCGCTGATGGCCTTTTCGGGCTCGCCGCGCTGCAAATGCACAAAGCCGATGTTGCTCCACGGCACGGGGAACTTGGCGCGGCAATTGGCCGCTTCCTCATTGTAGCGCAGGCAGCCTTCGAGATCGCCGCGCTGCAGACAGATGCCGCCAAGCTGCACGTAGGCTTCGGCAAGATGGGACGAATTGCGGACCGCGGCGAGAAACGATTCTTCCGCCGCCACAAAGTCGCCCTTGCTGAGCAAGGCTACGCCAAGATTGTAATGGTGATTGGCGCAACCGTCGTTCTGGCTGAGCGCGGCCCGCAGGTCGGCGATGTACTCGTCAAGATTCTCGTACCGGTCCTTCATCGATCAGTCCCTCTTTCTTCAGGAGTTTATAATACCATACGCAAAACTCGTAGATGCCGAGGTAGCGTTCGTCTCTGTTCACAATCCCGAGCGCGCAGTCGAGAGCGCCTTTGTTGAAGTCATTGCCCTCGGTGCGTTCGCCGAGCGAATGCATGAACCCGCGGAACAGCTGCTGCGTGGTGCGCTTGCTCGGATCGACGCGGATATCCATCGGGTCGTTGGGCTTCTGGAAGGGATCCCATTCATCGTAGCCGATACGGTCGATGAACTTCCTCCGGCGGGGATTCATGCGCTCGTAAATTTCGCGCTTGAGCTGTTCCTGCTCCTCGGTCAGCTCCTGCTTGGTGCTGTCTCGAAACATGGTGGCGGAAATCATCAAGACTCCTTGGGCGCCGGGCCTATACCCAAATAAGCGTCGTCGTAGTTGGTGAGAAGCGCCATGGACACGGGCACGAAGACCTCATGCAGCTCCTTGAACCGGGACTGCACGCGATCCCGGATTTCCACGCTGAGGCGGTCCAGCCGTTCCTGAATCTTGTCCAGATGGACGGTCGGATAGCTGGCTCCGGCAGCGAAATTCGACTGGCCGCACACGTGCCCCTTGCCGCCTATCGCCGTAGGGATGCCGTAGAGGCGGCAGGTGATGGGGCGGTAGTCATAAAGCACGCACTGATCGTTCGAATCGAGGAGCGGACAGCGGATGCGGGCCTTGGCGGCCTCTTCCATGATGTGCTCCATGGCGTCTTCAGAACCTTTGGCATCGCGCAGCTCGCGGAAATAGTCGCGCTTCATACGAGTCAGCTTGCGATCCACACTCCCGGCGTTCTCAAGGATACGGGAACGCTCGGGGCCGAAGTCGTACTTTTCGATGAACCGCGCGTTCAGGTACATGGCTTCGACAAGCGAAAGGTCAAACATGGCGTGGCAGCAATCACTGCAACCGGGCTTGCAGGTCACGCAGTCCGGGTGCATCTCGCCAACGCGGGCAAACACCGCGTCGGCTTCAGCAACAAGTGCCTCGTACGCAGTGAACACAGGGGTAAGCTCGGGCATGATGTTGATCATAGGATCTATAATAGGTAAGAGTGTAAAAAAAGGAAGGGGCCTCTTGAAAAAAAGCTCCTTCCTCTCGCACAAACCGCCGCCCGCAATCGCGGACGGCGGCATTTCAATGCTTAGTTTTCTTCAACATTGATGGCGTCGTGTTCGCACACTTCGACACAGGACTCACAGCCGAGGCATTCTTCGGCATGGGCCGGGCTGGATTTGCCGTCGGTCATTTCGTACACTTCAACAGGACAGACGTCCACGCATTCGCCACAACCCACGCACTTGTCAGCGTCAACAGTAACATTCCAAGACATTGTCATTTCCTCCAAGTTTTGGATCAAACGATCCTGAGTTTCTCGACCACAGGCACTGTCGTGCCGTCATCCTTGCCTTAGCGTCCGAACAGGAGGGTGTCAAGTGTTTTGAGAAACGACGGGAAAGCCTTGCGGCCCTTGTTTCCACGCGCTGCCAAGCCTCTCCCGGCAACGGCTTTTCTCCCGTTTCGACACCGCCCTGTCCAGACAATAATCATTTTCCGGCAAGTTCCAAGCGCTCGGCGACAGCCTTTGCGGCGGCCCGGGTAAACTCCTCAGCGGAGAGCCGCGCCTTCTCGGCGGCATCGACCACCAGCGAAGGCCGGTTGGCGAGGCTCGCGTCGGGCGCGACGCCGTATTCCGGCGGGAACGTGTCGGTAAAATACATATTCTGGAATCCCGCAAATTTGAGCGCGTGCGCCGTCGAATCGAGCACCGCCTTTTCTCCGGCGGCCACCCTGCCCTCTTCGCGGGCCTTGAGCAGACCGGCAAGGCATTCGCCTCCCTGCGTGCACACGATATGCCCATGCCGGTTGGCGAGGATGGTCGCATCCATGATGGCCTGCTCGGTCACCTGAACCACGCCGAATTCGCCGCCCGCAGCCTCGTAGGCGTCGACGAGCGCCTTCACGCGGGGGAAGGACACCGGGTTGCCGATCATGGCTGCCTGCGCCACGCTCGGGCGGACGGTCACGGGATTGTACACACGTTCGGCCTTGGGCTTGCTGTAGTAACGCCACACCGGGTCGGCGTGTTCGGACTGCACCCCGAACAGGCGCGGCAAATCGGAAATGATGCCAAGACGGCGCATCTTGAGCAGGCCGGACATGACCGCCGTGATGTTCCCGGCGTTGCCCACCGGAACAAACAGGACCTTGCCCGCCAGATCCCAGTTGAACCACTGAGCGACTTCATAGGCATAGGATTCCTGCCCAAGGATGCGCCAGCTGTTCTTCGAATTGAGCAGGGCCACGCGGTAGTGCTCGGCCAGATGCTCGACGACCTTCATGCAGTCGTCGAATACTCCGGGCACCTCAAGCACGGTCGCACCGGAGCCGAGGGGCTGGGAAAGCTGCTGAGGCGTCACCTTGCCCTGCGGCAGCAACACGGCGGTCTTGATGGGATGCCCCACATACGCGCCGTACAAAGCCGCGGCAGCCGACGTATCCCCGGTAGAGGCGCAGATGGTCAGCACCTCATCCCATCCGTGCTTGCGTACAAGCGCACGCAAATAGCTGTACGCGCAGGCCATACCGCGATCCTTAAAGGAAGCGCTCGGGTTCTGTCCGTCGTTCTTGAACGCGAACGAGGCATTCAACTTCTTCTGGAGTTCGGGAGCGCCGTCCACGACCGGGGTGTTCCCTTCGCCGAGGTACAGGATGTCTTCCTGCTCCAGCACGGGGGCCATCAGCTCATAAAACCGGAACACGCCGCGCAGGGCCGTGTTCCGGGTGGCAGCCCGGCTGTCGAACAGGTTGCGCCAATATGCGCCGCCGTGTTCCTTCAGTTTGTCGAAGGTCGTGTCTTCAAGCAGGAATACGCCACCGCAGCTCGGGCACGTATACAGCAATTCATCAATGGGGTGACGGGCCCCACAGCCGAGGCACACGTATTCCATCTGCGCCCGGTAGGTCGGAAACTGATCGGACATGGTCGCTCCGTATTGAGGTACGCCTCCGGCGGCAAGGGACACCCCTTACCCTGTTTTAGAGAAATCGCTTGCGCTCCCCGTAAAGGCCCGCAAGTCCGCCCAACGGCCACGGCGTCGCCGTCCTTTGGGTCGAATTCCCCCAAAACGCCCTCAGTACCGCCGGAAACGTGAAGGGCTTTACCCTTCCTCCGGAGGTTCTGCGGGATTCGGAGATTATGTTCTTTTTCTGAGGTCCTAAGGAAAAAAGCAACGGGAGGCAAGCCTTTGTTGTTTTACCTTCCCTCTTCTCCCTTTGCCATCTAAAAAAATGCGATTCTCTTTCCACCAAAAGAGAACCACACCCTGCCTTTTCCCAAAACGCCCCCCCTCTTTCGGCCCACACGAAAATCCCTGCGAACAGGGATTCGATAACGTCGAAAGTCTTTGAAGAGGATGGGGTGGGGTTTGGTGAGGGGAAGGGGAAACTTTCTGAAGAAAGTTTCCCCTTCCCCTCACCAATGCCTTTCTCCTCTCCAAAACCGGCCTGTACTAAAACACTATCGCCAGTTTCGCTTCAAGCTTCCAACGCTCGCCGAGGGAGGCGGCGGTGGGGTAATCGACGTTCCCGATGCGGGCCACGGCATCATAATTCTGATAGAGGCTGAACTGGGCGCTCACGCCGAGCGAGGCATTGTACTCGGGCAGCTTCAAGGTCACGGACGGCCCGGCAAACCATGTCGTGCTGGCGTCATTGTTGGAACGTCCGTAGCGCCGCGAATCCGTGTTGTATTCAAACTGCGTCTCAACGCCCATGTCCCAGTGTTGGGAGAGCGCATAGACGTAACGCCCGTTCAGGCGGAATACGTCGCTGACGTCTACGCGGGACGTGTGCCCTACCCCGCGATACAAATACATAACCTCGCCTTCGACGAACTGCCGCCCGCCGTCAAAGGCGTGCCCCACGCCGAGGCCCGCCATCGCGCCCCAAGCGCCTGTGCCCACGCCGTCGTCGGACGTGCCGCCCGTGGGCGTCCAGACGCCGAGGTCCCACGCCATGTCGACGGGGGAACCTTCCCGCTGGCTCAAAAACTGCTTGTGCAGGACAAACGTGGTGTCGCCGATGCCGTTCTTGCTGCTGACGCTGTTGGGCGTGAGGGTGCTGTGGGCACGGAAATTGTTCATCACAATGGGCGTGGCGAAACGCACGTCGTAGCCGTCGCCAAGCCCGTAACGCATCTTGAGGACAAACCGATCGTGCAGATTCCGCTGCGTACCCTTATTAAAGGGATACTTGGCCGTGTGCCGGGAACCATTTTTATACCACGTGTGCTTGTCGGCGTGGATGTAGTTGACGATGGTCGCCAGCTTGCCCTTGGGGATTGTGCCGGACGCGGGCCCCATGCTCTCAATAACGACCTGCCCGACGCGCGGGACCGGCTGTTTCGCTTCGTCAGCCAGCGCGGGAACGCCCAGCAACGACAGGCCGAGCAATACCCCGGCGACGCCCAAATACTTCATGCGCCAATCTCCTCTTGTTTTGCAATGAACACACAACGGCGGACAGAGGCCATGCAAAGCGTACTCCGTATGGCCGCAGCATCCTCCAACTTCACAGCAAGAGAGCCCCTTTTTTCGGAATAACCGAAGCAAGGGGCCCTCTTTTCAGGATGTTTCTATACCGTCAGGCATTTTTTTACAAGGCTTCTTCGCCTTCCGCATCCGCGTCGGAGTTGACCGTGTCAAAGCCGACCACGCGGGCGCCGTCGTCCAGCTTCACCAGACGCACGCCGATGGTGGCGCGGCCCACGGAACGGATTTCATCCACGCCCATACGGATGATCTTGTTGGTGGAGGTCAGCAGCACGAGCGCCTCGTCATCAAGCACCGACTTGGCACCGATGACCGGGCCCGTCTTCGGCGTGACCTTGAAGTTGATGATCCCCTTTCCGCCCCGGCTCTGCACGCGGTAGAGATCCACGTTGGTACGTTTGCCGAAGCCGAGCGCGGAGATGGTCATGATCGCCGGGCTGTCTTCCTTGAGCACGAGGCAAGCCACCACCGTATCGCCGTGGCGCAGGGCAATGCCCTTCACACCGGTGGCCCCGCGTCCCATGTTGCGGACGTCGCGGCAGCTGAACCGGATGGCGATGCCGTCAGCGGTCGCCAGCACCACGAAATCGTCGTCCGTGATCTCGCGCACCATGATGAGCTCGTCGTCCTCACGCAGGCCCACGGCAATAAGGCCGCCCTTGCGGCTCCGGGCATAGAGCGCGGCGCTGGAGCGCTTCACCATGCCCCGGCGGGTGGCGAAGAGGAACGACTTGTCCTCGGCGAATTCGCGCACGGTCAGGATGGTGTTGACCCACTCGTCCTTTTCCATGGGCACGAGGTTGGCGATATGCACGCCCTTGGCCGTCCGGCTGCCTTCCGGCACCTGATGGACCTTGAGCTGGTGCATACGGCCCTTGTTGGTGAACATCAACAAGAATTGGTGGTTCGTCGTGGTGATGAATTCCTGCACGAAATCGTCTTCGCCGGTATGCACTCCGGCCACGCCCTTGCCGCCACGGCGCTGCTGCTGGTAGATGCCGAGGCTCGTGCGCTTGATGTAGCCACGGCGCGAAAGGGTGATGACCACGTCGTCGTCGGGCAGCAGGTCTTCGATGTCGATGTTCGAAAGCGCCTCGCGGATAACTTCCGTACGGCGGGGCGTCGAATAGGTCTGCTTGATGTATTCCACTTCATCACGGATGACGCCCCAGAGCACGGAGGCGTCGCCAAGGATGGACTGGTACCACGCGATCTTTGAGAGCAGATCCCGCAGTTCTTCTTCAATCTTGCCGCGCTCAAGCCCGGTCAGGCGCTGCAACCGCATGTCGAGAATGGCCTGCGCCTGCACTTCGGACAGTTCGAAGCGCTGCATGAGACGTTCCTTGGCCTCCGGCGGCGTCGCCGAGGAGCGGATCAGGGAAACAACCTCATCAATATGATCGAGCGCCTTGAGGAGGCCTTCCAAGATATGGGCACGGGCCTCGGCCTTGCGCAGTTCGAACTTGGTACGCCGGACCACCACTTCGCGGCGATGGTCGAGGAAATAGGCCAACGCGGTCTTGAGGTTCAGCAGCACGGGGCGGTTGTCCACCACGGCCAGCATGTTGATGCCGAACGAGGTTTCCAGCGGCGTGTACTTGTACAGCGAGTTGATGACGATCTCGGGCATGGTGCCGCGCTTCAGCTCGATGACCACGCGGATGCCCCGGCGGTCGGACTCGTCGCGCAGGTCGGACACGCCGTCGATCTTGCGGTCGTTGATCAGCGCCGCGATCTTTTCCACAAGGCTCGACTTGTTCAGGCCGAACGGGATCTCCCGGATGATCAGCGACTGGAAGCCCTTCTTGCGGTCCTCGATCTCGACCTTGCCGCGTACCTTCACGGTACCGCGCCCGGTGGTGTAGGCGTCGTACAGCCCCTGACCCGCGTAGACGTAGCCGCCCGTGGGGAAGTCCGGCCCCTGCACGACGTCCATCAGGTCCTCGACGGAACTTTCCGGAGCGTCGATGAGCATGAGCAGGGCGTCCGACAGCTCGCTCAGATTGTGCGGCGGGATGTTCGTCGCCATGCCGACGGCGATGCCGGAAGAACCGTTCAGTAACAAGTTGGGAACCTTCGTGGGCAGGACCACGGGCTCGGCCAGCGTGTTGTCGTAGTTGGGCCGGAAATCGACGGTTTCCTTGTCGATGTCGTTGAGGAATTCGCTCGCCAGACGGGACATGCGGACTTCGGTGTAACGCATGGCCGCCGCGGCGTCGCCGTCGATGGAGCCGAAGTTGCCCTGCCCGTCTTCCAGCGGATCGCGCATGGAGAAGTCCTGCGCCAGGCGGACGAGGGCGTCGTACACGGCGGAGTCGCCGTGCGGGTGGTACTTACCGATGACGTCGCCGACGATGCGCGCGCACTTCTTCGGAGGGCGGTTGTAGCTGTTCGCCAGTTCCTGCTGCGCGAACAGGATGCGCCGGTGTACCGGTTTCAGGCCGTCGCGGACGTCCGGGATGGCTCGCCCGATGATGACGCTGAGCGAGTACTCCAGGTACGATTTGCGCATTTCGTGTTCGATATTCACATTCTGAGACATAGTATCCTCGAAGGCAGCGCCTCCGGCGGCCGGGGGGAATGATTCCCCCCGGACCCCCTCGGGGCGGTGGACGCAACGGCGTAGCCGCTCCGTCCACCGCCCCGAGCGCGTCGGAACAGGCCGTTTCCGGCATCGTTCCGCCACCCAAGTACCTGCTTGTCAAATATGCACGAAGGATGAAACCATCCCCTATCGCCGCCCTTCCCTCGCCCTGAACGTAAAAGTCTTAGGAGGGAGAGAGGAGGGGGTCCGGGAGAGGAGAGAGGGAAGCCCTTCTCCAGAAGGGTTCCCCTCTCTCCTCTCCCGGTTTCACTAAATATCCAAATCCCGCACGGTGAGGGCGTTGCGCTCGATGAACTCGCGGCGCGGCTCGACGCGGTCGCCCATGAGCTGCTCGAACGTATCGCTGGCGGCTTCGGCGTCCTCGACGGTCACGCGCAGCAGGGTACGGTTCTCGGGGTTCATGGTCGTTACCCAGAGCTGTTCGGGGTTCATTTCACCGAGGCCCTTGTAGCGCTGGATATTGAGCCCCTTCCGTGCTTCCTCAAGCGTCAGGGCGTGCAGGTCGAAAATGTCCGACGCCGCGTACTCCTGCTCCTTGTTGCGAAGCATGAAGCTGAGGCCGCCGCACTTCTGCCGGATGGCGTCGAGGGCTTCCCATGAGTTGAGGTACATCTTGGAGATGAAGAACTCGACGGATACCCGCGTGCGGTGGCCGTTGGCGTTCTCGATGAGCGCAAAGACGCGATCGCCGTCTTCGTGCGCTTCCGTCTCCGTCGTCAGCTCGTAGCCCCGCTCCTTGAGGAAATCGTAGCAACGCGTTCCGGAAGTGAGGCAGTCCGGGGTGACGCGGTCCTCCACGTCGACAAGGGCGAGGAAAAGATCCCGGTTGATGCCCGCCAGCTCGGCGTCGCGCACACGGTGGGAAATGTTTTCGATCTGCCCCATGAGGGCCTTGATCTCCTCACCCCGGAAGAGCGTGCCGTTAGGGGCCTCCACTTCCATGTCGTCGCTCACGCGCTGCATCAGGAAGGCGTTCAGCTCGTAATCGTCCTTGATGAACTTCTCCATCCTGCTGTTGTGCGCCCGGTACAGCGGCGGCTGCGCGATGTACAGGTAGCCGCGGTCGATGAGCCCCGCGTAGTTGCGGAAGAAGAAGGTCAGAAGGAGCGTACGGATGTGCGCGCCGTCCACGTCGGCGTCGGTCATGATGACGATCTTGTGGTACCGCAGCTTATCGTAATCGGTGTCCTCCTCGCCGATGCCCGCGCCCATCGCGGTGATGAGCGCCTTGACTTCCTTGTTGGCGAGCATCTTGTCGAAGCGGGTGCGTTCCGTGTTCAGGATCTTGCCTCGCAGGGGCAGAATGGCCTGCGTGTTCGGGTTGCGCCCCTGCTTGGCCGAACCGCCTGCGGAGTCACCTTCCACGATGAACAGTTCGGAATCCGCCGGGTCCTTGCTCTGGCAGTCGGCCAGCTTGCCGGGCAGCGCGTTGTCCGAAAGGGCGCCCTTGCGGCGGACAAGCTCCTTGGCACGGCGGGCCGCATCGCGGGCGCGGGAGGCGTCCACGGCCTTGTCGATGATCAGGCGGGCGTCTTTGGGGTTCTCCTGAAAATAGGTGTCGAGCTTGCCGTACACCACGCCGCCCACGATGCCCGCGACCTCGCTGTTGCCGAGCTTGGTCTTGGTCTGGCCTTCGAACTGCGGCTGGGGGAGCTTCACGCTGAGCACGGCGGTCAGCCCTTCGCGGACGTCGTCGCCGGAAAGGGCCTGCCCCTTCATCTTCTTGGTCAGATCGGGCTGGCTCTTGATGTAGTTGTTGATGGCGCGGGTCAGCGCGGTCTTGAACCCGGCAAGGTGCGTACCGCCTTCCTTCGTGCGAATGTTGTTCGCGAAGGTATACATGTTTTCCTTGTAGCCCGCGTTGTACTGGATGGCGAACTCTACGGAAACGCCGTCGGCCACGCCTTCCCCGTCGACGATGGAGTGGATGCCCACTTCGCCGGAGTTCAGATCCTTCACGAACTGGTGGATACCGCCCTCGGCATGGAACAGATGGACTTCGCTGGTGCGCTCGTCGCGGCACTCGATCTGGAGGCCCTTGTTCAGATACGCCAGCTCCTCAAAACGCTTCTTGAGGGTGTCGTAGGAGAATTCCGTGGTCTCGAAAATGGTTTCGTCGGGCTTGAAGCGGACGGTCGTGCCGTGGCTGTCGGACTCACCAATGTACTGGAGCTCCTCTTGCGGCACGCCCCGGCTGTACACCTGCTTCCAGCGTTTCCCGTCCCGGCGGACGGTCACCTCAAGGCGCTCGGAAAGCGCGTTGACGCAGGAGACGCCCACGCCGTGCAGGCCGCCCGACACCTTGTAGGCGGAGTTGTCGAACTTGCCGCCCGCGTGGAGCTTGGTCATGACCACCTGAACGGCGGGGACCTTCTCCTTGGGGTGGATGTCCACGGGGATGCCGCGCCCGTTGTCGCGGACCGTGACGCTGTTGTCCATGTGGAGCACGACTTCGATGCGCGTGCAGTAGCCCGCCATCGCTTCGTCGATGGAGTTGTCCACCACTTCGTACACGAGGTGATGCAAACCACGGTAATCCGTGCTGCCGATGTACATGGCCGGGCGTTTCCGCACGGCCTGGAGACCTTCAAGAATAGTGATTGAATCAGCTGTATAAGCGTTCGCGTTGGCTGTCATAGGCTCGTGAATCCATATGTTGGTTGTGGCGCCTCCGGCGGCAAAGGGCTGCCGCAGACGGTCCGCAAACGCGGCCTCCGCGAGGCCACGCCCCTTCGGCCTTTACCCGGGAAAAGCCCCCGGGCCCCTCAGAGGCCGCCTCATGCCGCGTGCCCGGGAAGGTATGCGGCATGAGGCGGCTCCTGAAGATGTCCCTCTTCAAAGCTGAACGTTCCAAAGCGGGGATAAAGGTTGTGACTAGAAAGAAACAATACCATAGACGGAATGAGAGGACCATCCCCCTATTCCAAGCATTCAGGAAAAGAGGAATTGAGGAGCGCTTCCATCCCGAAGCGCTCCTCCAGTATAGCACGCTCTAGTTTTCTTCGTAATAGCTTTCTTCGGCGATTTTCATGGGCATGATCAGCACGGTGTAGTCGGGATCTTCCGTACCGTTGATGCCGCAGGGCCCCTCGGCCCCGGTGAGGGTGAGGGTAAGTTCGCCGGACTGGTAATGCGTGAGAATTTCCATCAGGTTCTTGGTCGGGAACGCGATGCGCCCGATGGAGCCGTTGTAGGAGACTTCAAGGGACTCGTTGGCCGACCCGGTGTCCTGCCCCTGCGCGGAAAGCATGGCCTCGGCGCTGGACAGTTCGAAATACGTACACCGATCGCTCTCCGTGTTGAAGATGCTGATACGATCGAGCGCGTCGAGGCAGTCCTTCCGGCTCAGCTTGAGCAGGGACACGTCGGGGCTCGCCAGACGGGTCATGAACGGCGAGTAATCGGGGTAGGCGTATCCGGCGCGGGGAAGGCTGAGGGTTTCATGCCCGTCGCCCGAACGTACGAAAAGGCGCTTGTCCGTCAGGTTGACTTCGATCTCATCGCCGCCGAGCCACTTCCGGAGTTCGCCTACGTACTTACGCTGGATCAGCACACCGTCTTCGGGAAGGCGGGCGGACAGATCGTCGTGCGTGAAGCGGGTCAGGGCGAACTGATGGCCGTTCAGACCGCACACCTCGATATGGCCTTCGCCAACGGGCTTGAAGTAGAGGCACGCTATGGCGTCGGAAGATTCGTCGTCGCTCACGCAGAAAAACACGCGGTCGATGATCTCCTGGAAGAAATCGCCGGACCACACCACGGCGCCTTCGCTGGAGAACGGCGCAAGGCTCTGGAACCACGTGGGGTCGTTGGCGGGGAGCTTGTAGGTACGGCGGCCTTGTTCGAGGATCACCGTGCCCGTAGCGTCGTCAAGCCGGATACGCAATTCACCGGCGGGAAGACGGCGGACGAGATCCACAAAGTTCCGGCCGTTCACGCCGACGAGACCGGGTTCCTTCACCTCGGCGGGATACGTACCGGTGAACTCGATGTTCGCATCGGTCGCCATGATGGTCAGGACTTCCCCCTCGGCCTTGATCCAGAGCGAACGCAGATAAGCCGCACCCGCTCTCGTGGGGATGATGCCCGCCGCTTTCTGAAGGCCTTCGATGATGTTCTCTTTCTTTACGGTAAAAAGCATGTAGAAGATCCTTGTTGTAGATTATTAAGAGACGCGCAATGTGCGTATCCTGATTAACTTCGTGGAATCGCTCTGGTTTTTAGTTACAGTTCGTTCGGCTGGTTAGGAACGGCGGGAACAGCTTCCGTGTTCGTAACCTCAGCCGCGGTGTTCGAGGCACGCTTTTGTCAGCTCTGTCACCATGCTGTGCGCAAGTCGATCACTTTCCTGTAATAATTTGATTTTTTTTACCCCGTGCATCACCGTGCTGTGATCCTTTCCGCCGAACATGCGCCCGATGACGGGATAGGAATGGCCAAGCAGTTCGCGGCACAAGTACATGGCGAGCTGGCGGGCCTGCACGAGATCCGGGCGGCGCTTCTCACCGAGGATTTCCTTGGCCGGGACGCCGCAGTGCTCACCGACGATGCTGACGATAAGCTGAGGGGTCAGTGCGGAGCTGTCGCCGCCCTGCCGCACGATGTTGAGCATATCCTGTTCGGAAAGATCGCGGCCGAGCAGGGAGCGGTGGGACGCCACCCGGAGGATGACGCCGGAAAGCCGCCGGACATCCGGACAGTGCTGCGCGATGAGCAGCAGCTGCTCTCTGGACAGGGGCAGGCGGCGGAATTTGGCCTGTTGCTGGGCGTAGCGCAGGCGCACGTCGAGATCCGGCTCGGGGAGTTCCGCCCAGAGGCCGGTTTCGAGGCGCGAAAGCAGCGCCTTGCCGAGGCTCCATTCCTTGGGGCGCCCCACGCCCGCCACGATGACGGGTTTGCCCTGATCCATGAAGCGATCCAGCAGGAGACAGAGCTCCTCGCGCACGGACGGCCCGGCGGGCTGCTCCGGCTCGGCGACAATCTGGGCGCGGAACCGGGACGCCGTGGTGGGCGTCTTGTCGGGAATACGGCTCAGGTGCTGGAAATCATCGATAAGAATGGCTTCTTTGGAGAGCAGTTCCTGACGGGCGGCGAGGACCGAACGCCCGGCGAACAGCAATTCCAAATCGCTCAGGGAAGCGTAGTAGAGATCGCTCCCGAGCGTGCGGAAGAGTTCATTGCCAATGGCCCGGAGCAGATGGGTCTTGCCGGTCCCGTGAGGGCCGCAGAGCACCAGCAGGCCCGGGGCTTCGCCTATGTCGTCGAGCGAAGGCGCACGGCCATGCGTGGCCCGGTAGACGGCGCGCCGGGTGATGTCGCGGGCAAGGCTCAAGGCCCATTTGTGCTTCCCGTTGCCGATGAACGTGTCGAAGGTCCATTCTTCCCCAAAAGGCATCGGGTTGGCCACGGCGGGATGGAGGGCGTCCTGCCGGCTTTCGGGAGCGGGCTGGACGAAGGGCACGGGGGGCGCCGGAGTGAACTTTCCCGCGCCGTACGTGATGGAAAGCCCTTTTCCCCAAAGTTCACGGGCCTTTTTTTCGAACAGTTTCTGGAACAGGCTGGAGAAGCGTATGCCGAAGAAGGCGTGGGGGAAACGGACAGCCAGCGTTCCCGCTTCTTGATCCAACAGGATTTCAAGAGGATCAAACCAGCTCTGCAATGCGGTTTCCGAGCACGACTCCAACGCTTCGCCGGCGGCGGAAAGGCGATCCTGAAGCTGGGGTTTGGGGTTCTCGGCGTTGGTGAAGCAGGAGAGCAGGGACGAGCGCGCTTGAGGGATCGCTTCGGCTGAAGACGTGAGGAGGTATTTGCGTAACGTTTCTTTGGACACGGCGTTGCGAAGCTCCACAGGGGGCCAGAGCCTGAGTCAGGCTGAAAAAGATGGTGAAAAACGGAGGCGAAAACGCTTTGTTTCCAACGGAGAAAACATATCAGAAAAAAGTACGTTACACAAGCAAAGAGCCCCTGTGGATAAGTTGTTGAACCTCCCCTGAGAAAATGTGGAATTCTTACAGGAAACGGGCCTGGCGTTTCCGGGGCGGGATGCCTTCATCCATGCTCCCGGGGGAGGGGGGAACCGGCCCCACCGGAAAACGTTTCAGCGCAGAAGAGAGCGGAGACAGCCCGGAAGCTCCCCGTATTGCAGGGCATGTCTCCTGCGGACCCCGGATCTGGACAATAGCGTAACAGGTTGATACAATACAAGATAAGAGTTTTTCTCATACAAAAAATTGAACTGTGTCGTATCCCGGCGTATGCCTATCCACTTCTGACAGCGTGGTTCTTCCCTTGCGAAATACCTTTTCCGCAGGCACCATACTCATCAGTTTTATCTGCCTCTTCCTCGTTGTGGGAGCGATGTATCTTGTCAACAGTCGGCGGGAAGCCTCTCTGCTGATTCCCGAGAGCCAGCCCGTCGCGGTGTCTTCTGTGGCGCAACGCCTCCAAGATCAGGTGACTCCTTCCCTTTTTGCCTTATGGGAAAGGGCAAAGAGCGCTGTTGCGGTGCTTCCCGAGGAGCCTCTCGCTCAGGAGATGCCGGAAGGTGAAGCCGCCATCGTTTCCGAGATGCAGCAGGTTCCGCTGGAGCAGGAACCGCCGTCCGATCCTTCCGTCATCAACGGCATCATCGCCAAGGGCGACAGTGCCTCAGAACTGCTTTCACCATATATGTCAGCAAGTTCAGTGCAACAGCTTCTGAGTGTGACGCAAAAGCTTCACCCGCTCAACAACCTCCGCACAGGGCAACCCTACACGCTGGTCTGCTCCCCGGACGGCAAGGACATGGAGCGCTTCGAATACGAGATCAACGATCGCAAGAAGCTCATTGTCACGAAAACGGATGAGGGGCTTGTCGCTCACGTCGAGCCGATAGTCTATGATTTCAGCCTGGTGCGCGTGAGCGGAACCATCCGCTCCAGCTTGTTCGAGACACTGGCCTCAACCGGTGAATCGCCCATTCTGGCCGTGCGCATTGCGGATATTTTCGGCTCTGAGATCAACTTTATTAAAGACTTGCGCGAAGGTGACAGTTTTTCCCTGTTGATTGAAAAGCGGTTCCGGGAAAATGATTTTAAGGGCTACGGCAAAGTGCTCGGGGCGACGTTCACCAATCAGGGGAAAACGTACGAAGCCTATAACTTCGCCACGGAAGACGGCGAAGCCTTCTTCAACGCCAAGGGCGAAAGCCTCAAAAAGACCCTCCTGAAGGCTCCGCTGGCGTTCACGCGGATTTCCTCAGGATATTCCATGAACCGCAAACATCCGATTTTTAAAACCCATAAGCCGCATCAGGGCGTCGATTACGCGGCTCCCACCGGAACCCCGGTCAAGGCCGTCGGCGACGGCACGATCGAAAAGGCCGGGTGGGGGAACGGTTTTGGGAACATGGTCATCCTCAAGCATTCCGGCGGGCTGGAGTCCATGTATTCGCATCTTTCCGGGTTTGCGTCCGGAGCCAAGCGCGGGGCGCGGGTCAGGCAGGGGCAGGTCATCGGCTATGTGGGCGCAACCGGGTATGCCACCGGCCCGCATCTGGATTTCCGCCTCAAGCAGAACGGTAAATACGTGAATCCCGCCAAGGTTGTGGCGCCGCGCGGCGGCAGTATCCCCCGCAACCGGATGAATGATTTTAAGAACAGGAAAGCTTTGATTGGAGAATACTTGAGCGGCAAGCGCAGCCTGTCCGACTATAAGCGGTGATGCGGCAAGGGCTTCCCGGCATGTTGAAGGCGAATCGAGGTTCGGCGGAAGTCCACCAATGCACAGATTTCTTCTTGGGGATGAGGCTGAAATAGAATTGTTACCATACAGTATAATATTCAGCGAGTCATATTTAGTTCGTAAAAGAGAAAATATTTAAAGTAGATAAAAAAGAACTTTTCTGGAAGATGATACAAAAGGGAACCGAGAGGTTCCTTTTTTTAGGTCTTCCGCAAGTACGGCTTGGGTGATAAAATGCATCTTTCACTACGCCATGAAAGCCTTTTTGAAGAGTGCCCCGCATCAGGATGCCGCTCTAGGAGCGCGCCCACCACACCTGCCGGCTACCGTTTTTCAAAGATAAAATATAAGGATTTCAATGTATTCCATCCAACAGTCCGAAGCCGATTTTCTCCTTTCTTCTTATCGTTATGAATTGCCTCCCGAGCGTATAGCCCAGCATCCCGGTGAACGTGGAGCGTCGCGGCTTCTCGTGCTGGACCGCGAGACCGGGAAGCGCATACATTCCCATTTTTCCCATCTGCTCGAATACTTGCCGAAGGGTACGCTGCTCATAGCCAACAATTCCCGGGTGGTCCCCGCGAGGATGATCGGCCAGCGCCCCTCGGGCGGCAAGATGGAATTTCTGTTGCTTACGCCCATGCCTCTGCTGGAACAGCATGGAGAAGGGGACGGCTGGCATTGCGCGGAGGCCGACGGGCTGATCAAGCCCGCCAAGAATGCCAGGATAGGGGATCATCTTGTTTTTGGCGATGATCTGCGCGTGGAAGTCCTTGCCAAGGGGGAATTCGGGCGGCATCGGGTACGGCTGCACTGGACAGGCGATATCCGCGCGCTTTTCGAATCCCGGGGGCATTTGCCGCTGCCGCCGTATATCAAGCGCGAGGATACGAAGGATGACCGGGGAACGTACCAGACCGTTTATGCCCGGGACGACAAGGCCGGTTCCGTGGCCGCGCCTACGGCGGGCCTGCATTTCACCCCGGAATTACGCGCGCAAATGGCCTCTGCGGGCGTCGAATGGGCAGAAGTGACCCTACATGTCGGATACGGCACGTTCAGCCCCGTACGCTGCGAGGATATCCGCGAGCACGTCATGCATGAGGAGTTCGTGGAAGTGCCGCAAGCCACGGTGGACGCCATTGGAAAGGCAAAGGCCGAAGGACGGCCCGTCATAGCCGTAGGCACCACTTCCGCCCGGACACTCGAAGGCGTGGCTGGCGCGCATGGAGGTGAGCTAACGGCGCATCAAGGTTGGATCAACTGTTTTATCTGGCCTGGATACAGGTTTCATGTCCTTGATGGCCTGATCACCAACTTCCACCTGCCCGAATCCACGTTGCTGATGCTCGTCTCGGCGCTGACGGGCCGGGAACGGATGCTTGAGACGTATACCGAGGCCGTGAAAATGGAGTATCGCTTTTTCTCCTACGGCGACGCCATGCTCATCCGCTGAATTTGCCAAAATGTTTCCCTGAGTTATCTTTTGGAAGACCAGTAACCTGTCACAAGGGAGGCCCGTATGTGGGAAGCGCTTTTTTTGATACTGGCTATCGCCGCGGCGCTGGTGGTGCTGCGGCTGGCAAAGAAGGCGGGGTTGGATATCATGCCCTGCGGCTGAGGCGTCCGGGCGGTTCCCCGTGCGGAAACTGAGAAGAAGGATGACAAGCATCTTATCGTCAAGTAGGCGTCATGGTAGAGAATATAATTCTTGTTATTGTGCTGGCCGTTACTGTGGGGATTTTGTGGCTTGCCAAGCGGCACGGCATTGTAATGCGTCCTGAGGCAGACGGACTTGAAGCCCTTCCCAAGGAGCTTCACGAAGCAGAACTACGCAATAAAAATGATGATAAAATACTATAATTTTTAAATAGTTATTTAAGTTAAGAACAGAATATAAACAATATTATGCACAAAGCTAAAAGCCCTCCCTTTATAGAAAAAGGGAGGGCTTTTTTTGAGGTTAGTATGGTCTCAATGGGTAGTTTTTTATAAGACTGTAAAAAAATATTATTTATTCTGCATAATTGTTGCAGTTACGAACAGAATGTGCTCAGGATTATGAACAAAAAATGAGCAGAGCCTTTCCTCAAAATACTGTATGCTTCATGAAATTGTAAAATTTATTATTTTATTTCAGTATGATTGATATGTTATACACAGAAAAGGAACAGGGTTACGAACAGAAGGCGGAGTGGCATTTTTTTCTGGGAGTGGTGTTTTTCGGAAATGCCGGAAGAATGCAACAACATAATATATAATTATATCTTTTTTATTTTAGTATGTTATATGTTTTACGAACAATATATGAACAGCATTATGCACATTAGTGGAGAGTAAGGAACAATATGGCGTATCCCACCGTAATAAAAAAGCCTCCATACGGAGGCCTTTTTATTTCATGAAAGGGAGTGGAAAATCGGGATGGTCAGCTCTTCCTTTCCCACCAGCTGCGATCGGGGCCGAGATACCACCAATCCGTATGATCGGTTTTGAGGATCGTCTGAGCCAGTTCTTTGGCGATATCCGTGCGCAACCGCTCTACGGCGCTTTCGAGCCATTTGTCGGCGTAACGGTTCCCGAGATCGCTTTCGCGTTTCAGATTGAGGATCAGATCAAGCTGGTCAGCATCATGGGCAAGCAGCGATTCGGGCGTGGTCCGGCACGCATGTTCGTCCCATATGGACATGATGTCTTTTTCCAGCCCTGTGCCTTCCACCGCGTCTTCCAGCGCGTCGCGCTCGCGTGAGGTATCGTAGAGGCGGTTTACGTAATTGAAATCGCCCGTACGGGCTTCCGGCAGGTCATGGAAGAGGCAAAGCATGACCGTGCGGGCCGCGTCCGCTCCCGTCTTTTTTGCCAATACGTAGCCGATGACGGTCGTCCGGTGCGAATGTTCGGCCACGGTTTCTTGGCCGGACCCAAGAAACTTGTAACCACTCCGAGGCGTATGGCGGAGCATCCCTACCTCGTTGAGAAAATCCGTGAGCCGCTGCATGGCGTCCCGTTGTTTGAGCTGTTCTGCTGACATGAAGCAACACTCTGATTGAGATCCGAATGGTGGAAAATATTCGGAATAAAGGTATACAGGAATATACTCTGGGAGAGAAAAAGGGAAGAAATGAACTGTTCGGTTCAGTTTACTTCTTCCAGCTTTCTCCTACGGCCTTACCGGACGCCCATGCCCAGTGCAGATTGTAACCACCTAGTAACCCTGTGATGTCGAGTACCTCTCCGGCGAAGTATAGGCCGGGCTGTTTGCGGCTTTCAAGCGTGCGTGGGTTTACGTCACTCGTATCCACACCCCCGGCTGCGGCTTCGGCGTGTCCCATCCCCTCTGAACGTGTTGGTGTTACCGTGTGGTCGTGTATTGCTAGTGCGAGGTATTCCCTGTCTTTTTTGGCAAGCTGAGCGACTTTTTTTGAAGCCAGCGATTCCGGTATGAGCCGTTCGGCCAGACGGGTAGGGAGCACCTTTTTGAACAGCCCCAAAACCGTACTTTTGCCGTGCTCGGGTTGGTGCATAAGCTCTAGGGCGGGATGGTCGGGCAGAAAGTCGATATGCAGCGCTTCGCCCTGCCGCCAGAAGCAGGATGCTTGAAGGATAGCGGGGCCGCTGAGCCCTTTGTGGGTGAACAGGAGCGGGTAGCGGAAAGTGCGCCCGCCCACGGATACGGCGGCGGGCAGGCTGACGCCCGCGAGGCCGTGCAGATGCCATGACTCGGGGAGCAACAGAGGAGCCAGTACCGGACGTACGGGAACGACCTTATGGCCCCATTGACGGGCCAAGCGCATCCCCCCATCCGTTGCCCCGCAAGCGGGCCATGCGGGGCTCCCTGTTGCGATGACAAGCCGCGGGGCCTGTAGGGTGCCTTCGGACGTTTCCACAGAGAACAGGCCGCCCTCGTGCCGGATTTCGCCGAACGTACGGTTGAACAGCAATTCCGCCCCCGCATTGCGGCAGGCGGCTGCCATCGACTCCACGAGCCGGGCCGCCTGTACCGTGCAGAAAATCTGACCGTACTCTCGCTCTTCCCATTCGATGCCGAATGACGCCAACATGCTCAGGACAAAGTCCGTCGAACAGCGTTTAAGCAGGGTGTCAGGGAAGCCTTTCTGCGTGCCTACATACCACTCCGGAGATATATACCGATTAGTAACATTTCCTTTGCCTCCTCCGGCAAGGCGCACTTTGCGCCCCGCAACCGGGCTATGGTCGATGACGGCGCAAGAAAAGCCCCGACGCCCGGCGGTCATGGCGCACATGAGCCCAGCGGCCCCGGCTCCGAGAATGATGGCGTCACGGATCATTGTTCGGCAGGGATGCTTTTGAGCTTGCGGAACAATGCCCGATAGGCGTGCGGAGGACGGCTGTATTCGCGTTCGTTGCGGGCCTTTGCCGTGAGATCGCGGATCTCGGCGGCGTCTTCGGCTGGGAAGGCGGCAAGCAGTGTATCCATTTCGGCATCGGTGGCGCTCATGAGGTCATCCCGCAGTTTCTCGGAACGCTTGAAGCTGGCGGTTTCCCCCGTGTGTCCAAGTTTGATGGCGTCCAGCGCGTCACGCACGGCCTGCGGATCCGCCTCTTCGCGCATCAGGCGTCCGATGTACTGCATTTGTCTGCGGCGGCCTTCATGTGAGCTGAGGCGCTGCCATTCGAGGATGGCTTCGCGAATATTGGGAGTGAGCGGCATCTTGGCGAGCACGGATGAGCCGAGGGTGGTGAGTTCTTCACCCATACGCTGGAGTGCTGTGCTGTCGCGCTTCTTCTGTGAGCGGCTGGGGCGGTCATCCTCAAATTCGGAATCTTTTGTGTCCCACTGGTAACGTTTTTTCGGCGGCATAGTGTGTCGGTGAGGTTGAAAGTTGCGGAGGAATACGCTTTTTGGAAAAAGCGTCTCCTCCCTGGTCCCCACCCTTAAAAACGCTGACAAGTGGGGAGGATACGCAAAGAAATTTTTGTTAGGTACATAACGTGACTATGTAGTCACGTTTGACGGGAAAAACCTCTGATAGAAAAAGGGGCTGCCCCAAAAGGCGAAAGCTTTTGAATGGGGGAGAGGGTATGGGAGGGGCGGGAAAAGCCTTTCTTCAGAAAGGTTCCCCCGCCCCTCCCAACTTAACCAGTCAATGAATTACAGTTGCAGGGTGCCGCGGAACTCGGCGAGGTTTTTGATACCAAGTTGCTGGCACAGATGGGGAAGTTCTTCAGCTATCCGGAAGGCGGCGTCGGGGCGGACGAAGTTCATGGTCCCGATTTCCACCGCGTGCGCGCCGACGAGGATAAATTCCAGAACATCCTGCGCACAGGTGATGCCGCCGATGCCGATAACCGGGATCTTGACCGCATTGCAGACCTGCCAGACGCAGCGCAGGGCCACGGGTTTCACGGCGGGGCCGGAGAGCCCCCCCACTACATTGGCGAGCAGCGGCTTGCGGGTCTTCACATCGACGCCCATGCCGGTGATGGTGTTGATGCAGGATATCGCGTCGGCTCCGGCTTGCTCGGCGGCCTTGGCGATGGCGGTGATGTCCGTCACGTTGGGCGACAGCTTCACGATGACGGGCAGGTTCCCCGCGTGCTTCTTGACCGCTTCGGTCACTTCGGCGGCGAGGGCCGGATCCTGTCCGAACAGCACGCCCCCGTTCTTCACGTTGGGGCAAGAGATGTTCACTTCCAGACCGGCGATGCCTTCCTCGGCGGCGAGGATGCCCGTCAGTTCCGCGAATTCAGCGGGAGAGGTGGCGTACAGGTTGGCGATGACCGGCGTTTCATGCCACGGCAGGCGGGGCAGTTTGTTCTTGAGGAAGGATTCCACGCCGTCATTCTGCAAACCCACGGCATTGAGCATACCGCAGGGGGTTTCCGCCACGCGGGGCAGCGGATTGCCGGGACGCGGCTTGAGGGAAAGCCCTTTCACCACGATGCCGCCGAGATGCGTGAGATCGCCGTAATTGGCGAACTCGACGCCGTATCCGAACGTGCCCGAGGCCGTCAGGATGGGGTTCTTGAAGACGAGCGGTTTCGTGTTTCCGGAAGGCTTATGGGCGGAAGAAAGTCGTACGGTGAAGCGATCCATGACTAAGCCTCCAGGGTGATCTGATCGGCCCAGAACACGGGACCATGGGTGCATGTCTGCACGGGCGTTCCGGCCTTTTCTTCGACGGGCCACTTTTCCGTCGTCTTGGTGACGCAGCCGAGGCAAGCGCCTACGCCGCAAGCCATGCGGCTTTCCAGAGAAAGCTGGCAGCGTGCCTTGGCCGCCAGCGCGAATCCCTGCACCGCCTTGAGGAACGGGGCCGGGCCGCAGGCGAGCACGAGGCCGTTGCGTTCGGCATAGGCTTCGATGCGCGAGCGGACATGGTTGAGGAACCATTCAAGGTCTTCGCTGGTGTTCTCGTGGAAGGATTCCACGTCGATGCGCTCCCCGAGGCTTTCCACGGGATAGCAGTCTTCAGGCAAGCGGTGGCCGAAGACCATTGAAAGGACGCCCGGCGTGGGGTGGCGTTCCGCATACCCGACGAAAGGCGCGATGCCGATGCCGCCCGCGAGGAGCAGCGTCGGGGTCCCGCCTTCCACGGCGAAGCGATTGCCGAGGGGCCCCCAGAGGTGCACCTTGTCGCCGCGCCGGAGCTTGGCCATTTTTTCGGTGCCTCTGCCGGCCACCTGGAAAAAGATGACGAGCTCGTTGGTGCTCACCCGGCAGATGGAGAACGGACGGGCCCAGGGCATATCGAGCGCCCAGCCCTGAGGACGGAGCATGACGAATTGTCCCGGCGCCCAACTCTTCCAATCGGGCCGTTCGAGGCGCAGGGCAAAAAAACGTCCCTGCGATCCGGTGAGCCCGAAGGGAACATTATCAATAACCGCCAGGTCGTAAAACGCGGACTGACTCATGTGCGAACTTCCTGTCTGATACAAGTGCTTTGGAGTTTTGTAGTGTGTATGCCCCCCTACGGTCAAGGGGCTAGAGAAGTCTTTTGTAATTCCCTTGAATTTCGCCGGGATAGATGCTCCGGTTTTGTTTGATTGTGGGATGCAAGCGTGGCATACTTTTGTTTTATACCTATCTGTTTGTGAGGATTGCAACATGTCCACCGCTCCCAAAGGCTTTCGTTTCGCTACCGCGTGTGCCGGATTCCGTAAGGAAGGCCGCGCGGATCTTGCCCTTCTCGTCAGCGATGTCCCCGCCGTCGCCGCAGGGACGTTTACGCAGAACCGTTTTCCGGCGGCACCCGTTCTCGTCGCCAAGGCCATGCTCGCCGAGCGTCCCGCCGCTCGTGCCGTCGTGATCAATTCCGGCCAGGCCAACGCCTGCACCGGTGATGAAGGTATGCGAAACTGCCGCACGACCCAGGAGCTGGTGGCTGGCGCCCTCGGCCTTGAGGCGTCGGATATCCTGCCCGCGTCCACGGGCGTTATCGGCGCGCAGCTCAAGATGGATCTTTGGGAGAAGGCCGCCCCCGCCCTCGCCGCCAACCTCGGCAAGGCGACCCCGGAGGATTTTGCCAGGGCGATCATGACCACGGATGCTTTCCACAAGATTTCGCACCGCGAAGTCTCCCTTCCCGGCGGCGTGGTGAAGCTTGTGGGCATGGCCAAGGGCGCTGGCATGATCTGCCCCAACATGGCGACCATGCTGTCCGTCGTGCTGTGTGACGCGCAGGTGGAAGCCTCTGTCTGGCAAAAAATGTTGCGCGACGCCGTGGAGCTGACCTTCAACCGGGTGACCGTGGACGGCGACACCTCCACGAACGACACGCTGTATGGCCTTGCCAACGGCGCATCCGGCGTGTCCGCCTCCGACGAGGAATCGCTCAAGGCGCTGTCCGCCGCCCTGACCTCCGTGCTCGGGGATTTGGCCTATATGCTGGTAAAGGACGGCGAGGGCGCGTCTAAGGTCGCCCGTATCCATGTGACTGGGGCGGCATCCGATGCCGACGCCGAGCGCGTGGCCCGGACGGTGGGGCACTCGCAGCTGGTAAAGACGGCCCTGTACGGGCGCGACGCAAACTGGGGGCGCATCGTCGCCGCCGTGGGCCGCAGCGGGGCGGACTTCAACCCCGACGATGTGGTGGTGACCCTGTGCGGCGTGGAGTTGTTCCGCAAGGGGCAGCCCACCGATCTGGATTTCGACGCCCTGCTCCAAGAGCCCCTCAAGCAGCGCGATCTGTCCATCGACATCGTGTTGGGTTCCGGTTCCGACAGCTATACGCTGCTCGCTTCCGACCTCGGGCATGAGTATGTGAACGTCAACGCCGATTACCGCAGTTAGAATAGAGGGAACCGGGGGAATACTCCTTTTCACGGAAGGGAGGCCTTCTCGTTAAGGGCCCTCATCCTCCAAAGCGTTTGTAAGCGGGCATCGGATCGGTTTCGATTGTGAGCCCGAGCCGATCGGATGCTTTGCCCAATCTCCCGCCCGTCAGAAGCGTTATTGGCGGGCGGGAGATTCCGGTTTGCGCGCCGCACGAAAATCCGCCCTCAGCTTTTCCTGAGCGGGCACGGCGACACGAAAGACATGAAGATCTCCCCTCCGTAGGGGGAGAGGCCGTATTTTTCAAAGGAATGTCATGCCTGAACCATTGCAAGTGACGGCGGCGGAAGCCGGGCAAAAGCTGTTGCAGTTCCTGTCCCGGCGTTTTGAAGAGCCGCAGAGCGTCCTGCACCGCTGGATCCGTACCGGGCAGGTCCGGATCAATGGCGGGCGGGCCAAACCGTTCGACCGGGTGGAACTGAACGATGAAATCCGGGTTCCGCCCTTTGCCGGGGCCGGAACGAAAGCGGAACGCGCCCCCGCGTCGTCGGGCGGCAAGGAATTACCCCCCATCGTTGCGGAGACGGATGATGTCATCGTGTTCTGCAAGCCGTCCGGCCTGCCCGTGCATCCGGGCACGGGACATACGGACAGCCTGACGACACGGCTTGAAGCGGCGTTTGCCAGATCGCCTTTTATCCCCGCTCCGGTACACCGTCTGGATAGGGATACCTCCGGCCTGTTGCTCGTCGGCAAGACGTACGCCGCCGTACGCCGCCTTTCGGATGCACTGGCGGCTCATGATGGGAGCGTCGCCAAGGACTACCTTGCGTGGGTGCAGGGCGAATGCCTGTGGAGCCGCCCGAAACGCCTTGAGGATCATCTGGCAAAACGCACAGTCGGCGCACAGGGCCGCGAAAAGGTCGTTGCCGGGAAATCCCGTACGGGTGAGCCCGACGAGAAGCCCGCGAGCCTGACGGTCCGTTGCCTGACCGTGCGCGAAGGCCGGAGCCTTGTTCTGATCCGCCTGCACACGGGGCGGACGCATCAGATCCGCGTACAGCTTTCGGAGCGGGGTTTTCCGCTTGTGGGGGATGTGAAGTATGGGGGGCCGCGCTGCGAAGGAGGGCTCAAGCTTCACGCTGTGCGGCTGCGGGTGGGAGAGGAAACCTATACGGCCTTGCCGCCGTGGGCCGGTCCGTGGCGCGTTGCGCACCTGCCGCCCGAATGGGAGGATGTCTGAGATGTATTTCCCCACTGCGGAAATCGAAGTTTCGCCGTTCGTACCGCCGCTGGTCGCGTTTGTAGTCTCCTTCTTCACGTCGATGGGCGGGATTTCCGGCGCGTTCCTGCTTCTGCCTTTTCAGATGACTTTCCTCGGCTACACCAATACCTCGGTCAGCGCGACGAACCAGCTCTACAACGTGTTCTCCAATCCGGGAGGCGTGTTCCGCTATTACCGCGAAAAACGGATGCTCTGGCCTCTGTCGTGGATCGTCATGGCCGGGGCCGTGCCGGGGGTCGTCATCGGCGGTCTTGTCCGCATCAACTGGCTGGCGGATGTCCGGCCTTTCAAGCTGTTCGTGGCGCTCGTGCTGCTCGGCATCGACCTGGAGATGATCCGCGACCTGTTCGGCTGGATGCGTTTCAAGCCCGCCCCAAAATACGAACAATCTCCTCCCAAGCCCTATGTCGAGGTCGTGGAGCAGAACCTGTCCCGCGTATCCTACACATTTGACGGGTATCTCTATTCCTTTTCCGTGCCGATCCTCTTATTTTATTCCATTGCGGTCGGTCTTGTCGGCGGCATCTACGGCATCGGCGGCGGGGCGATCATCGCGCCGTTCCTCGTTTCCGTCTTCCATCTGCCCATCTACACGGTGGCGGGGGCGACGCTGGCGGCGACCTTCGTCAACGCGCTGGCCGGCGTTCTCTTCTACATAGCCATTTCGCCCCTCTATCCCGACCTGAGCATCGCCCCCGACTGGGGCATGGCCCTGCTTCTCAGCCTCGGAGGGTTGCTCGGCATGTATTTCGGCGCGAAATTCCAGAAGTGCATCTCGCCCGTGCTTCTCAAGTGGATGCTCGTTGTGATCCTTTTTGGGACCGTCATTGCGTATTTTGTGGAATTTGTGAGGGGGTAGGAAGAGAATATTGGGGAGGGGGGAGGGGGCCGGTTTGTAGAAAGGGGCGCCATTCCCTCCCCAAAAACCACCTCCTCTCCTCCCAAAACTTTCGACTGGTGGGGAGGCCGCGCGGAGGGAGTCCCTGTCGGATGGAAGGATAACGCCAGAAATGTATTTTAGTCCTGTGTTGTTCTTGAGCAGAGGACGAAAACGAAAAGCCCGGAACATGCTCCGGGCTTTCGTGTTTGGAAAAGACGTCAACAGGGATTCGATAAGGTCAAAAGTCTTTGGGGAGG
>OGCM01001350.1_pt1 | contig 30315 bp, 29 predicted proteins | sample 1570151 | NCBI WGS metagenome assembly OGCM01 (sample SAMEA4370582, study PRJEB24528) | human gut metagenome
CACATGCTCTGGAACTGGCTGATGGCCATGTCCTCCTTGCTGGTGTGGGCGGTGACGTCCTTGTTGGTAAAGATGGCTCCGATGGTGTGCCGGAGCCAGTAGCCCATTTTGCGGAACTGGAAAAATCCGGTGCGCACCGACATGATCAGGCCGGTGCCGAACAGCAGCGCCAGACCCGCCGGGCCCCAGACCACTCCGTTAACTGCATTGTTGATCTGCGTGATCCATTCCAGCATGGTAAATTTCCCCCTCTTACACAAAACAAAAAAGCAGACAGAACCCACCAAAGGCTCTGTCTGCAAAATTCAGGCGCATTCATTTTCCGCTGCCGGGCACACTGCATTCCCGGCGGTGCCCTTGTGCGTATCAGACGATGGCTCTGTCCTTTTGCCTGAGAGATACAGCCGCCTTTCCCTGCGGCCTTACACCTTCGGCACCCGCTGCTGCGGGCTTCTCCAGAGTGCAGGGCAATGCTTCCCCGCACGTCTTTCCAGTTCTTTCTCCGTGCACAGCTGTGCGCGATAGAAAGACTATACCATATTTTGCCCCCATGTGCAAGCTCTTTTTTCCATCTTATGCCGCACGCACCGCCAGAATGCAAAGCAGAACGGCCGGAACCGCCCCACAGGCCAAAAACACCACCGCCCCCGCCGCCGGGGGATAGGGTCCGGCAGACGGGGGCGGCAGTGCTTGTATCAGGGGAGAGAGATGGCTTAGTTGGTTTCGCCCTTGGGCAGCAGCCCGGCACGCTCCAGTGCCGGGCGCAGGGCCAGGTACAGCACCACCACGCACACGGTGGAGGCCACGCTGTTCACAAAGGTGACGCCGCCTGCGATCTTGGTCAGGGCCTGTGCCACGGTGTATTCCTGGCCAAAGATGTACACATTGCGGAAGTAGCCCAGGAACGGGTCCGTAAACACGTTCAGCAGCAGGCCGGAGGCCGCGGCCACGATCACCTTGACGAGGTAACCGCTGCTGTGCTTGTCCAGCTCCCGCAGCTTGAAGGCCTTATGGGCCACCGCGCCGCAGGTGATGCCGATGATGAACTTGAGCACAAAGGTGGTGATGGCGTAGCCCGGGTCACCGGCCAGGATGTCGGCCAGAGCCAGACCGATGGCACCGGCCAGACCGCCGGACACACCGTCCAGCAGCAGGGCGGTCAGGGCCGTGAAGGTGTTGCCCAGATGGAACGAGGAGCCGCCGTAGAATGGCACCCGGAAAAACAGGTAGGCCACCAGGCTCAGCGCGGCCATGACGCCGGTAAGGGCCAGTTCCTTGGTGGTAAAGGTGCGCTTGTACAGCACACTGCCAAACACGATGGCAACGACAACGACTGCCAGCAGCAGCCACATTGCAGTAGTAGACATGATTGCTTTCCCTCCAAATTTCAACATCGCCGGACTTTTCCGTTTCAAAGCCCCACCGGAGTTTTGATCGCTCACGCAGCCGCTTACCCACCATCCTACTTGACATTTGGGTGTCCGGCGGGTATGCTCCTATTATACGCGGAACTGACCTCATGAAAATACCCAGAATAAAGTTTTTTTATGGGGTCAGTTTGGCATTCTGCAAAAAGAGGAGGACACGATCATGGTCCATTTGACCACCGCACTGGAACCGGGCTCCGGGGTTCCGCTGTACGAACAGCTGTACCGCAGTCTGGCCGGAGAGATGCGCACCGGGGCCCTGCCCGCCGGTACCCGGATGCCCGGCAAGCGGCGGCTGGCGGCGGAACTGTCTGTCTCGGTAAACACTGTGGACACCGCCTACCAGATGCTGGCTGCCGAGGGCTACCTTGCCGCCCGGGAGCGCAGCGGCTTTTATGTACAGGAATATCTGGCGCTGCCGCAGGTCGGGCCGGATGCACGGGGCCCGTCGCCCACCCCGGCCGTGCCGGAGCCCGCCGCGCCGGAACCGCCGGTGCGGTACGACCTGTCCACCCGGGGCGTGGACCCGGGGCTGTTTCCCTTCCGTACCTGGGCGCGGCTGCAGAAGGAACTGCTGTACTCCTCCCCGGAGCTGCTGACCAACGGCGACGCCCAGGGTGACCTTGCCCTGCGGCAGGCGCTGGCGGATTATCTGGCCGAATACCGCGGCGTGCAGTGCGGTGCCCATCAGGTGGTGGTGGGTGCCGGTCTGGAATATCTGCTGGGCCTGCTGGCCCCGCTGTTGCACGGCACCGCCGCCGTGGAGACCCCCGGCTACCCCCGCGCTTTGCAGGTGCTGGAAAACACCGGCATGCGCTGCTGCTGCCTGCCCGTGGACGAGGGCGGCCTTTCGCTGGATGCACTGGACCGCTCCGGGGCCGCCGTGTGTTACGTTACCCCCAGCCACCAGTTCCCCACCGGGGTCACCATGCCGGCCGGCCGCCGGGCCGAGCTGCTGCACTGGGCTGCCCGCCGCCCCGGCCAGCGCTACATCATCGAGGACGACTACGACTCCGAGTTCCGCTTTGACACCCGCCCCCTGCCCAGCCTGCAGGGCATGGCCGGGGCCGACGGCCCGGTGGTGTATCTGTCCACCTGTTCCCGCAGCCTTGCGCCTGGCATCCGCATTGCCTACATGGTGCTGCCGGAACACCTGCTGCCCGCCTGGCACGCCAAATACCGGCTGTATTCCGGCACCGTGAGCCGCTTTGAGCAGCAGACGCTGGCTCGCTTCATCACCGGGGGCTACTTCACCCGGCATCTGGCCCGGGAGCGGGTGGCCTACAAGGCCCGCCGCGACGCCCTGACCGCTGCCCTGACCGCTGCCTTTGCCCCCGGCGAACTCACCCTCACCGGCCTGCACACCGGCCTGCACCTGCTGGCACACCTGCGCAATGCCCCGCCGGATGCAGCCCTGCACGCGGCAGCAAAGGCGCAGGGGGTGCGGCTGAGCCTGCTCAGCGACTACGACCTGACCGGCAGCGGCAGCACCGCCCCCGGCACCTTTGTGCTGGGTTACGGCTCGCTGGCGGATGACGCCTGCCCATCGGTGGGCGAAACGTTGAAAAAGCTCTGCACCGCCGCAAGGGACTCCTCGTTGAGGGTGTAACGCCCGGCCTGCTCGTCGCCCGGCAGGACCTGCGTCTCGATCTGCGCTTCGTTGTTGGCCAGAAATTCCAGCGTACGGTCCAGTGTGTCAAGGTCCAGTGCGGTCAGGTCGGTCAGCAGCGAGGCACTCACCGACCGCAGCGCCTGCGGCAGGGCCCCGGGCAGCAGGTCGAGGTTCTGGCGGAAAAAGGCATCCCACACCGCGCCCCGCGCCGCGGCCCGGTGGGCCTGCGGCACAACGGCGTCCGCGTCCATTCCGGTCAGAAAGCCGTGGGCTTCTGCCGCCGAAAGCCCCTGCACCCGGCTGTCGCGGCCATAGCGGGCCAGCTCCCCGGCGGTCATCGCCCCGGAAAAGCCCACCCGCACCGGCCCGTACCGGGCCGTGATGCGCTCCAGTACGGCCTCCGACAACGCCAGGTATCGGGTATCCTCCGGCAGGGGCAGGCACTCCATCAGTGCCTGTCGGCAGCGGGCCGGCCCCGCCGCCGTGTAGCAGTCGGCCAGCGCCGCGTCCTCGTCCGCAAAGGTCACCTGCAGCCCGGCGGGCACCGCCAGCAGATGCACACCGTTCTGGCTGGCGTTCAGGTAGGCCAGCACAAAGCCCGGCTGTTCCCCCGCCGTGCACACCAGCACGGTCAGGCGGTCGCTCTCCCGCGGGAGCTGCACCGCAATGCCCTGCTGGCTCCGGGCCGCCTGCCGCAGCTGGCGGCTGAGCTGCTGCCGACTGAGCAAGACCGTGCCGCCCACCAGCGGCACCAGCACCAGAAGCGCCGCCCCCAGTGCCGCCCAGAAGGGGTTCCACCCCCGGTGCCGGTCGTGCTGTGCATGCATCCTGCTCCCCTGCCTTTCTGCAGGGAGTATGGGCCGCTGTGCCGCAATTATGCAGCATGCGGCCTTTGCTCTTGTGTCCGGCCCGGTTTTGTGTTATGGTAAAAGATAGTTCTCATCCACTGCATCGAAAGGAGATCTCCCGTGGCAAACGCCGTTGAAACCCCATCCCAAAACAATCTGATGACCGAGGGCAGCATCGTGAAGAGCCTGCTGCTGTTCGCCCTGCCGCTGATCTTCGGCAACCTGCTGCAGCAGCTGTACAACACCGCCGACAGCATCATCGTAGGCAACTTTGTGGGAGCCAACGCCCTGGCGGCGGTAGGCTCCAGCGGCTCCCCCATCTACCTGCTCATCGGCTTCAGCCAGGGCCTGGCCGTGGGCGCGGGCGTGGTGGTGTCGCAGTTCCTGGGGGCCAAGGACCACCGGGAAGCCCAGGAGGCCGTGCACACCTCGCTGGCCATCGCCGTGATCATGGGCCTGCTGCTCACCGTGGGCGGCATCGCCTGCGGCCGGGCCCTGCTGGTGGCCATGAATACCCCCGCCGAGGTGCTGGGGGATGCCGTGACCTACATCCGCATCTATTTTGGCGGCGTGCTGTTCAGTGTAGTGTACAACATGACCGCCGGCATCCTGAACGCCGCCGGAAACTCCCGCCGCTCCCTCATCTATCTGGCATGGGCCTCGGTGACCAACATCGTGCTGGATCTGGTGTTCATCGTGATCTTCCGCATGGGCGTGGCGGGGGCCGCCATCGCCACCGATATCAGCCAGCTGGTGTCCTGCGTGCTGAGCCTGCGGTTTCTGATAAAATCCACCGACGACTGCCGGGTGATCCCCCGCGAGATCCGCCTGCACAAAAAGATGGCCGCCCGCATCATCCGGGTGGGCCTGCCCACCGGCATCCAGAACATGGTCATCTCCTTTTCCAACGTGCTGGTGCAGGCCAGCGTGAACAGCTACGGTGCCGCCGCCATGGCCGGGTTTGCCGCCTACATGAAGATCGACGGCTTTAACATCCTGCCGGTGAGCAGCATCAGCATGGCCGCCACCACCTTTGTGGGCCAGAACTACGGCGCAGGCCGGCTGGACCGGGTCAAAAAAGGCACCTGGGTCACCCTGGCGGTGGGGGTGGTGTACACCCTGATCACCGGAGCCTTGCTGCTGCTCGGGCAGGACGTCATCATGCACCTGTTCACCAACGACGAGACCGTGGTGTTCTTCGGCGAAGCCGCCATGCACTGGTTCTGCCCCTTCTATTTCCTGCTCAGCATCCTGCACGGGCTGGCTGGTGCGGTGCGCGGCACCGGAGCCAGCATCCCTCCCATGGTGGTGCTGCTGGTGTCGCTGTGCCTGTTCCGCATCGTGTGGATCCAGTGGGTGCTGCCCCTCTTCTCCGGCATCGAAGGGGTGTTCATCCTCTACCCGGTGTCCTGGGCACTGGGTGCCGGGCTCATGATCCTCTACGCCTGGAAGGGCAAGTGGATGGAATATCACGCATGAAAAAAGCTCCCCTGACCTGTGGTCAGGGGAGCTTTTTGGTCACAGCTTCTCAAACAGCAAGAACCGGAATGCGATGTCGGTGGTCAGCTCCGGCAGGGCGGCCAGACGGGCCGCACCGTCGCGGGGCGTTTTCCAGTAATAGGGGGTCATGGCGAACAGCGCTTCCAGCTGGTCGTGGGGCACCGTGATGGTGCCCTGTACTTCCCGCTCGCCGATGGCCCGGAAGCCCGGGTAGGCAACTTCCTGCACCGGGTTCTTGTAAGGCGTGTCGTAGAGCACGGCCTTCATCTGGTAGAGGTGTTCCGCGCCGGGCACCACATAGATCATGCGTCCGCCGGGGCGCAATACCCGCTGGAACTCTTCCTGCGCAAAGGGCGAGAAGCAGTTCAGCAGCAGGTCGGCCCAGCCGGTGCGCACCGGCTGGCTGAAGCTGGAGGCCACCGCGTACCGGGCGGCAGGCAGTGCTTTGGCGGCCAGACGCACGGCAGGCTTGGCAATGTCGAACCCGGCCGTCTGCAGCGGCCTGCCCGCCTTGGCAAACTGCTGCGCGATGCAGCGGTCATACCAGCCCTCGCCGCAGCCCGCATCCAGCAGATGCAGTGCGGCACCCGGGGCAGCAGGCTGGCCGTATTCCAGGCACAGCTCTCCCGCCGCCTGCCCGAAGATACCGTAATATCCGGCGTTCAGGAAAGCGCGGCGAGCCGCCACCATCTCTTTGCTGTCTCCGGGGGCTTTGGTGCGCATGCTCTGCACCGGCAGCAGATGCCAGTAGCCCTCTTTTGCACGGTCAAAGCTGTGGTTCCGGGCACATTTCAGGGACACATCCCCGGCAAGCGGCGCGCCGCACAGGGGGCACTGCCAGGGGGCAAATTCGTTCAGGCTCATACCTCGTCGCTGTGGTCCTCAATGGGGGCGGTGGCACCGCCGTGGGCGTTCATGTACTCCTCAAAGTTCGTGAACTTCTGCTGCGGCGGGCGGCGGCTGATGAGCACAAGGCCCGGGTCCTCGTCCTTTGCGGCGGGCTGACGGCTGCGGCGGCCGGTGTCGGCCTTGGGGGCGCGGCCTGCGCCGCCGGCGGCACTGCGGGGGCTGCCGGTGCGCTCATTGCGCTCGCTGCGCGGGGCACGGCCTGCACCACCGGCTGCAGCCGGGCGGGCATTGCGGTCATTCGGGGTGTTCCGGTCGCTACGGCGGCCTGCATTGCGGCGGTCGCCGTTCGGGGCATTCTGGCCCTGCACGGCCTGAGCACCCTGCGCGGTCTTGATGGCCGGGGCAGCGGGAGCAGCCGGGGCCTTTCTGGCCGAGCGCAGCGGCGTTGCCTCCGGGGCGCTCACAAAGTGCGGGTCGAATTTGGGCTGGGCATTGCTGCCGCGGGCCGGGGCGTTCTGCTCCCGGCGGGGGCGGCTGTTGTTGTTATTGTTGGAACGGCGGTCATTGCTGCGCCCGCCGGAAGTACGCTTGGGATCATCCATGGTTCGTTCCTCTTTTTCCAGTTTTACGGGCTGCTTTGCCTGCGCTTTGGGCACGGCAGCAGCCTTTTTTTCAGGCTTTGCAGGGGCGGCCGCCTTCGCGGGCTTTGCCTGCTGTTCCGGCTGCTTCCCGGCCTGTTCGGGGGCAGCTTTGGGCTTTTTGCCGCGCACGGGCGGCTCCGGGCGCACCGGGGCGGGCACGCCGTCCCACGGGTGGCCGGACACCACTGGGATCTTCCGGCGGTTCAGCTTTTCGATGCCGGCCAGATACTCCTGCTCCTCCGGGGCGCAGAAGCTGACGGCGGTGCCGTCGGCTCCGGCACGGGCCGTGCGGCCAATGCGGTGCACATAGGTCTCCGGCACCTCGGGCAGGTCGTAGTTGAACACATGCGACAGCTCGCTGATGTCGATGCCGCGGGCGGCGATGTCGGTGGCCACCAGTACCCTGGTCTTACCGGCCTTGAAGTCCTCCAGTGCGGTCACGCGGGCGGTCTGGCTCTTGTTGCCGTGGATGGCCGCCGCCGGGATGCCCTGTTTGGTGAGGTCTCTTGCGATCTTGTCGGCCCCGTGCTTGGTGCGGCTGAACACCAGCGCGTTGACCACCGGGGGCTGCAGGTTCTTGATGAGCCAGGGCAGCAGGAATTTCTTGTTTCCCTTCTCCACATGGTACAGGCTCTGCTGGATGCGGTCCACGGTGCTGGACACCGGGTCCACCTTGACAAAGGCCGGGTCCCGCAGGATGCCGGCGGCCAGCTGCTCGATCTCGGCGGGCATGGTGGCGCTGAACATCAGGTTCTGGCGCACCTTGGGCAGCTTGGCGATCACCTTCTTCACATCGTGCACGAAGCCCATATCCAGCATACGGTCGGCTTCGTCCAGCACAAAGATCTCCAGATCCGACAGGTCGATAAAGCCCTGCCCGATCAGGTCGTTCAATCGGCCCGGGCAGGCCACAAGGATGTCCACGCCCTTTTTCAGGGCCTCCACCTGCGGGGCCTGGCCCACACCGCCAAAGATCACGGTGCTGCGCAGGTTCAGGTACTTGCCGTAGGCGTCAAAGCTCTCGCCGATCTGCAAGGCAAGCTCCCGGGTGGGGGTCAGGATCAGCGCGCGGATAGCCCCCTTACGGCGGGGCGGGTTGGCAGTGAGGCGATCCAGCATGGGCAGCGCAAAGGCGGCCGTCTTGCCGGTGCCGGTCTGGGCACAGCCCATCAGATCCCGGCCGGACAGCACCGGCGGGATGGCCGCTGCCTGAATGGGCGACGGGGTCTCATAGCCTGCCTCCTGCACAGCGCGCAGGAGCGGGGCGGACAGATTCAGTTCTTCAAATGTCATGGTTCTCCTATGATTCGTTTCCATCGTTCGTTCTACCCCGGAACCCTCTCAGGCTCGCATACGTTCACCAGCTCCCCAAGGGGGGAGCTTTTTTTGCAGAGAGATGGGGTTCCGGCATAGCCCGAAAGCTCCCTCTTCGGGGGAGCTGGCAAAACCGTCAGGTTTTGACTGAGAGGGTTTATTCCGTAATTTTCCGGCACTCGATATAATAGCGCTTTTCCTCCGCATGGCCCATGCTGAAGGTCTTGCGGGGCAGCACGCCGCCCATCACAACGCCCTTGAACAGGTCGCTCTTGGCAAAGGGCGGCATCAGGAAGGCCACAGCCCCCTTCTTGCACAGCGCGCGCACAGCCGGTTCATCGTGTACATAGTCCACCCGGCCCTCCGGGTGACGCTCCAGATAATACTCAATAAATTCGTCGATGGTGCCCACAGTAAGCGGCGCGGTGGGCTCCTCAAAGCTCAGCACGTTGGCCATGTGAGGGCCAGCCAGCGTAAAGGGCTGCTTTTTCTCTCCGCCAAAGCAGCAGCCTGCCATGTTCTCGTCGCTCCAGGTGATCAGCGCCAGCAGCACGGCAGCGCAGTCCACATTGAACAGCACCCGATGGATGGGCTCGATCTCGATGGCGGGCGAGTGGACGTTGCACACCTCGGCCAGGCACCACCGGGCCGGGTGGTTCTCGGCCTGCTCCGGGGTCAGGGTCTTTTTCAGCTCCTCCCAGCAGGCCTTGGCGGTGGCCAGCGAATGGTTGCCGTCGCCCACGGCCAGGGTCAGCGGGTCGCGGCGGGCAGCATCCGGGTATTTGGCATCAAAGGCCTCCTGACTGCCCAGCGCAGCCAGTGCCGTCTCGATCCGGTCGATCATGGCCGGGTCCTCCACGGCCCAACCGGCCACATGGCCGCCGCCCAGCATCAGTTCGCCCTCGTACACTTTGCGCAGCTCGTTCTTGCGGGCCGCGATGGGCTCGATGAGGGTGCACTGAGGGTCGTCGGCCAGCATCATGATGTGGGGCGTTTCCAGTGCGGCACCGGTGCGCACCCTCATGCGGGGCGGGATGCGGCTCTCCACCGTGCTCTCGCTGGGCCGCACGGTGCACTTTGCTCCGCGCTGATAGCTGTAGGCTTCCAGATCCACCTTGCCCACAAGGCCCTGCCGCACCCGGCCGCTCTGCTCGGTGCGCTCCACATACACAAAGCCGTCCACGGCGCGGGTGAGCACGTTCTGTGCATAATCCGCCATAGTGGCATGGATCTGCTCCACCCGGGCGTCCGCGTCGCCGTCCTCCAGATACACCTCTGGCAGGATCAGGTTCAGGGTGCTGGGGCTGCCGTCAGCCGCTTCTTTGGCCCGCTGCCAGTACTCGCGGTCGCTGGTGAACTGGTCGCAGGCAATGCAGCCCCACTGTTTCAGCGGGATCTGCTCCGCAGGCAGAAGGATGTGCGCAGGTGCAAAGCAAGTTGTGGTGTTCATGGTAGATTCCTCACTTTCCCATAAAATCAAGGCGCTCCTGCATCATTCAGGATGAATGCTGTGCAGTCTGAAAATCCTCTGCAGCGTGCACTGCCATATTCTGTACCCCGGCATCCGTGGCCGCCGTTTCCAGCGCCTGCAGGGCATCGGCATCCATGGCCGCGTCCGAGGTCACCAGCAGGTTCTGCACACCCAGGGTCAGGGCCGGCACGTCCAGCGCCACACTGCTGTTATTGCACTGATCCAGCGTGTAGCTGAACCACAGGGTCACCTTGCCCGACAAACGGTCCTGCAGGGCGGCGATGTCCGCCTTCAGCTGGTCGGCACGGGAGACCCCGTTGGTGGTACCGTAGTCCTGCTTTTTGCTCAGCTTGGGGAACTGCACATTGGTCAGCACCACCTGCTCAAAGCCCAGCTGCTGCACCTCTTCCACCAGGTCGCCCACATACTCCACTGCCGCCGTGGAATAGGGGTTCAGCCAGGGGTTGCCGTTCTTCTGGGCATCCAGCCACAGGGCGCTGCCGTTGTAGTGGATGGCCATGGAGGGGTCGGTGCGGGGCGAGATGGGGTCCTTGAAGGCCGCCAGCTGCGCCACCGGAATGAGCTTTTCTTCCCGCAGGATGGCCGCGATGTGCCCGGCGTCCAGCGGTTCGGCCACGATGCCGCCCGCCGCAGCCGCCGCCTGCGATGCATAGTAGATGTTTCCGGCCGCATCTTTCAGGGTCAGCACGGCGTATTCCACGCCCTGCGCCTTCAGCTGCTGTGCCGTGGCGCGGAGGGTGCCATCGTCCGTGAGGGCCGCCGTGTCCAGCTCCGCCCACCGGCCGGAAACGATTGCCTTGCCGTTAAAGACGTCCTCTTCCGGCTCCGATGCCGCCGAGGAAGCAGCCTCCGACGCAGCTGCCGAAGCCGCTGCCTGGGAGGATGCCGCCGCGCGGGATGCGCTCTCGGCTTCCAGATCCCGGTCCTTGACCACGGTGTACCAGGTGTGGGTAGCCCAGTCCAGCACATGGGGCGCGGCGAACCATGCCGCGGCCAGCACCACGGCCACCAGCACGACGATGCCCACGATCTTGCGGATGCGCATGCCGCGGCTGTAAAAGCTGCGGCGGTAGCGCTTGACCTTGGGCCGACGTTTATACTTTGCCATTTTGACTTACCTCCCTTTACAGGATCACCGAATGGCCGGTAAAGCCATAAATGGCCAGCGCCAGCACGCCGATGTACACCAGCGTGATGGGCAGGCCGCGGAACGCGGAGGGGATAGCCTTGCTGCGCAGGCGGTGCTGGGCCTCTGTGACCAGCAGCACAGCCAGCAGGTAGCCCACGCCGCTGCCCAGGCCAAAGCCCAGGCTCTGCATCAGCGTAAAGCTCTGGGTGCGCTCCACCAGCACGGTGCCCAGCACGCAGCTGTTCAGGGCTGCAGCGGGCACGATGCGCAGCAGCTTGCCCGCAAGGGGCAGCCGGCGGCCCAGGCCGAGCACCAGCTCTTCGGCGGTGCAGACCACGGCAATGGCGGCCACATACGCCAGCGGGCGCAGCTGGGCGCGGTTTTCCAGCGGGACGATCCAGCTGCCGGCATACCAGGCCAGCGGGGCCACCAGCACCTGCGTGATGCACAGCTGCAGGCCGAACAGCCAGCTGCTGGTGCGGTCATCCCCCACCAGCTGCACCAGACGGGATACGCCCAGTGCGCGGGTAAAGATGGCATTCTGGGCAAACACGGCCAGCACCGCATAGCCAAAGAACACCACCCAGGCATTCACAACATCTCTCATTGCTCGCCGTCCGCCTCCTTCTGTGCATGCACATCCACAAGGCTGCGCGCTTCCCGTACCAGATAGGCCTTGCGCCGGGCTGCCAGTGCACGCCACACGGCGCACAGCACGCCCAGCACGATAAAGCCGCCCGCCGGCATCCCGGCCATGGGCAGCACGGCCCGTTGCCCCACCGGGGTGCCGAACACCGTGCCCAGTGCCAGCCACTCGCGCACGCAGCCCAGCAGCATCAGCAGCAGCGCATAGCCCACCGTGATGCGCAGGCCTTTGGACACGGCCTTATGCAGCGTTTCCTGCACGCGGCCAAAGCGGTAGGTCAGCAGCGGCTCCACCACCAGCAGGGGCAGGTAGATGCCCAGGGTCAGCAGGCTGGTGCCGAAGATTGCATTCAGGATGGGATAGGCCGCCAGATATACCACCGACGCGCTCAGACTGTACACCAGCGCACGGGGCAGCAGCTTTTTCTGCAGCTCTTCCGGGGCCGGATTCTCGCTGTTCAGGGGGAACAGACGGCTCAGCAGGCAGGCCAGCACGCGGGAGGGCACCAGCAGCAGCGCTACGGCAGCCGCCAGCATCACACCGTTATGGGCGGTGGTGGCCAGCACCACCAGCGGGGCCAGACCCATGCCCTGCATGACCACGGGGTTGTTCAGGAACACGCGGTCGTGGTGGGCAAAGCGGTCGGGGTCCTTCAAAATCAGTTCTGCGGTCGCTTTTCTCATTCTGCGGCCTCCTTTCCGGCACCGGATGCGGGCAGGTGGTGCAGCAGACGGTACAGCCGCACCTCGGTGCGGTCGATCCATGCCGAGATGCTGTTGACGGCCAGCACGGCAAAGCACACGCCCGTTTCGTACACGCCGTAATAACGGAAGCCCATGCTTACCACGCCCACCAGCACACCGTACAGGATGCGTCCCATCCGGTGGTGGGCACAGGTGTAGGGCTCATTGATGAGGAACACCGCGCTGAACAGCACCGCGCCGGTGAGCAGCTCGTCCCGCACGCACTGCAGACGGGGCAGGGCGTTGACCAGCACATCGCTTTCTGCCAGACCCGCCTGCCGCGGGAAGAAGAAGGCGATGAGGGCGCAGGTGGCCAGAAAGCTCACCGATGCCGTCATATGGGCATCCTTCTGGCTCCACAGGAACAGCCCGCAGGCCAGCAGCACCAGGGCGGCACCGGTGCCCATGGGGGCGGCGTATTCGCCCAGGCTCAGCGCGATCGAACTGTAGTTCAGCATGCCGCCGCTGCTCAGGGTGTCCTCAATGGCACTGGACACCGGCACGCCGGAGGCATCCCACAGCGGGATGGCCGTATAGGGCTGCGGGTAGCGGAACACCTGTTCCGGCCAGGACACTGCCGCCACGGCATAGCCCACGGCGGCCGGGTTGAAGGGGTAGCTGCCGTAGCCGCCAAAGACCTCCTTGCCGATGAGCACACCGGCCAGCACCGCCGCCACCAGCACATAGATGTCCACGGTGACCGGCATCAGCAGGGCGATGACCAGCCCAAAGCTCTCGTTGGACAGGTCGCTGTCCTGATATACGCGGTGCCGCAGCAGCGACACCAGACGGTCGCACAGGTTGCCGGTGAGTATGGCAATGCCGCACAACAGCAGCGGGCGCAGGCCGTACAGGTAGCAGGCCATGCACAGCGGCGGCACCGCCATCCAGCAGATGTGCTTGTAATATTTTCCGGTCTTTTGCAGCTGCTGTTCCTGCTCCCGGATCAATGCTTCATCCATACAACGCTCCCTCTCACAGGGCAGCCAGACGGCGCACGGCGGCGGTCCTGTCGTCCTTGCCGAACACGGCACTGCCTGCCACCAGAACGTCGGCACCGGCCTCCACGCACAGCGGGGCGGTGGTGTCGTCCACGCCGCCGTCCACTTCCAGCAGATAGTGCAGGCCGCGCTTCTCGCGCTCCGCCTTCAGCCAGCGCAGCTTGTCCAGTGCCGAGGGCATGAACTTCTGGCCGCCGAAGCCGGGCTCCACGCTCATCACCAGCACCAGGTCCAGCTGGTCCAGATAGGGGGCCAGCGCCTCCGGGGCGGTGCCGGGCTTGATGGTCAGGCCCGTCTTGCAGCCCAGCGCCTTCACGGCATCCAGCGTCTGCTGGATATCGTCCTCGCATTCCAGATGGAAGTTGTACAGGGTGGCACCGGCCTTGATGAAGGGTTCTGCATACTGCAGCGGATGGCTGATCATCAGATGCACATCGTAAAAGGCATCCGGCAGGGTCTTGTGCAGGCTCTTGAGCACCGGCACGCCAAAGCTGATGTTGGGCACAAAATGGCCGTCCATCACGTCGTAGTGCAGCATCTGTGCACCGGCGTCCAGCACCGTGCGGCAATCCGCGCCCAGCTTGCCAAAATCAGCCGAAAGGATCGAAGGACTTACAATCGCCATAGTATATCGTTACGCTCCGTTATATTCAAAAGTTTTTATCCTCACGGGCCCGGTATTTTTCCGGTTTTGCGGTTTCCGGAATACCGGGGCATGGATATCTTTAGTTTACATGAAAACGCACAAAAAATCAAACCTGCCGGCCTGTTTTTCACCGAAAAGTCGTAATTTGAAAGATTTGTCCATCTGCCCTCTTTCTTTTGGCCCTGCAGGAGGCATGGTGACGATTTGAAATGACCTCCGACGCAAAACACAAAACAGCCAGACCGCCCTGACGTCCGGGCAGTCTGGCTGTGCGGTTATTCCACCGGTTTCATGCTGGCCGGGTCCTCCACGGCGGGGGCACCGCCAGCCTCGTCGGGCAGACGCTTCATGCCGCCGGGGTTCGGGGCCTGCGAGGGCAGGGTGAATACGAACCGGCACCACTCGCCCTGCTGGCTCTCCACCCAGATCTGTCCGCCGGACAGGTTGACCAGCACCTTGCAGATGTTCAGGCCCAGGCCCGCGCCGCGGGCGTGCAGGCCGCGGGAGCGGTCCTCCTTGTAGAAGCGCTGGAACACATAGGGCAGTGCCTCCGGGCTGATGCCCTGACCGGAGTTCCAGACAGCGATCTCGGTTTCCGGGCCCAGTTTTTCCACGCTGAAGCGGATGGTGCCGCCCGCCGGGGTGAACTTGATGGCGTTGTCCAGCAGGTTGTACACCACCTGATGGATCAGGTCCGGGTCGGCGTACACCAGCGCCTTTTCGTCCATGGTCAGGCCCTCGATCTCGATCATGCCGTCGTTGATGCGCTGCTCGGCCGAGAGCGCCACGCCGGTGAGGGTATCCCAGATGTTGAACATCCGGGCATTGACCTGATATTCGCCGCTTTCCAGCTTAGACAGATCCAGCATGTTCTGGATCAGACGGGCCAGACGGCCCGTCTCCTCGCTGACCAGCTGCAGATAATGGTTCTGCATGTCGGGCGGGATGGTGCCGTCCAGCATGCCGTCCACAAAGCCCTTGATGGTGGTCATGGGGGTGCGCAGCTCGTGGGCGATGTTGCCCATGAACTGGCCCCGGGAGTTGTCGTTGGTCTGGATGTTGTCGGCCATGCGGTTGAAGGTGCGGGCCAGGTCGGCCACTTCCCCTTCGCCTTCCACGCCTTCCACACGCACGGACAGGTCGCCGCCGCCAAAGCGCTGGGCCGCGTCGGTCACCTTCTGCAGCGGGTCGGTGAGTTTGCGCATCAACAGCTTGGTCAGGATGCTGGCGCACAGCAGCATCACGCAGGCCGACAGCAGGAAGTTGGACCAGAACTGCTGCTTGAACTCGGTGAGCTGCCTGCCGGAGGAGCATAGGAACAGCCAGCCGCTAGGATAGCTCTGGCTGTCCACCAGCCGCACCACTGCAATGTAGCTCTTCTCGGTCAGGGTGCCGTCCAGGTCACTGAACAGATGGTAGCGCTCGCCGCCGTCCGGGTCCGGTGCCGCATTGGCGCTGGTGCGGAAATCAATGTCCACGACCGCATCGTTCAGCATGTCCGGGTTGGAGGCCAGCATCACGTTGCCGTCGTTGTCCGTAAAAAACAGATACGCCTCGGCGCTCTCGCCGATGATCTCCAGCTTGGTGCTCAGCGCTTCCAGCTCATCGCCCTCTGGCAGGGCCGCTTTCTGCACCAGATACTGGGCTGTGCGTTCCGCTACGCCCACCACCTGGTCCAGCGTTTCATACCGGTCTTTGGCAAAATAGCCCTTGAACAGCACCCACTCCGAAAAGCCCATCAGCACAATGCCCAGCACCATCAGGGTGGACACCAGCGAGAAGAATGCCGTCGAGATACTCTTGCGCATTACTGACGCACCTCGAATTTATAGCCCACGCCCCACACGGTTTTCAGCTCCCACTTGTCGGAAGCACCGGCCAGCTTTTCGCGCAGGCGCTTGACGTGGACGTCGATGGTACGGCTGTCGCCGTAATACTCAAAGCCCCACACCTCGTCCAGCAGCTGGTCGCGGGTGTACACACGGTTGGGGTGGGAAGCCAGGCAGTTGAGCAGTTCCAGCTCCTTGGGCGGAGCCTCCACCACCTTGCCCTTGACCCGCAGCTCATAGCTGTTCATGTCCAGGCGCAGGTTGTCGAACTCGATCACGCCCTCGGTGCTCTCGGCTGCAGCCGAGGTGGTCTGGCAGCGGCGCAGCACCGCCTTGATGCGGGCCACCACTTCCTTGGCGTCAAAGGGCTTGACCATGTAATCGTCGGCGCCCAGCTCCAGGCCCAGCACCTTGTCAAAGGTCTCGCCCTTGGCGGTGAGCATCATCACCGGGGTATTGCCCGCCTTGCGGATGCGGCGGCACACTTCCAGGCCGTCCATCCGGGGCATCATCACATCCAGCAGCACCATGTCGGGCTTGATCTGGTTGAATTTTTCCAGGCCCTCCTCGCCGTCGCCGGCCGTGGTGACCTGATAGCCCTCCTTGGTCAGGTACAGGCGCAGCAGCTCACAGATGTTGGCGTCATCATCCACCACAAGGATCTTTTCGTTTGCCATAAAGGTTTCCTCCCGTCTGGTCTATCCAATGGCCGCCGCGCTTGCGGCAGGCCGTGTGTCAAAAAGGCTCTCCATCTTTTATTATACTGGAGAGTTATGACAAAATAAAGAAGGTTTTGTATGATTTTTTCACAAACTCCGTTCTTCTGCCCATCCGGATGTGCCCGGCCCGGCGGCCGCATTTCGGTCTGACATCACACGTCGGTCGATGGATGCATTTCGCCGGGTCAGGTTCGCTTCTGTCGACGAGGTATCAGCGGCGCGTTTTTGCCCCTTCGAGCCGAAAAACCGCACAAAACAGCGCCATCCGGTTTGTACAGGCCGCCAAAATTACCGCCGGGCGGGAAAAGTTCCTTGCATTTTACTGGGCGGGATGTATACTGAAACCGTACCGGGTTTGTACTACAAGCCGGGGCTTCATTCCTGCATCGCAAGCGGTGCCGCACCGCTTTATGTTTTGAGAGAAGAGAGGTATTCCCCATGGCTGAATGTTTTTACTGTGAAAAAGACAACGAAAAGCGCAAGGCTCTGATGCTGGATGTCTGCGAGCTGCCCTACAGCATCGTATACCTGTTCCGCGACCAGAAGAACAAGGGCCGCTGCGTGGTGGCCTTCAAGGGCCACAAGACCGAGTACTTCCAGCTGACCCCGGAGGAGAACGCCGGTTACTTTGCCGACGTGGCCAAGGTGGCGAAGGTCCTGGATGAGCTGTACCACCCGGACAAGATCAACTACGCCACCTACGGCGACGGCATGCCCCATGTGCATGTGCACATCGTGCCCAAGTACAAGGGCGGCGTGAGCTGGGGCCAGCCCTTCAGCGACAGCCTGCCCAAGGTGCTGCTGACCGACGCCGAGTACGACGCCATGATCGCCGACCTGCGCGCAAAGCTGCTGTAATTTTCACCTGTCCCGGCCCGTCGGGGGATGGCCTTGCTCCCCGGCGGGCTTTTTGTCTGCCCCAAAGGGCCAATCTTGCCAAAACGCTTGCGCTCCCCCGGTGCTTTGCGTATAATGATAGATGTATTGTTATGCCCAAAAAACGTGTAAGGAGCGTATTTTATATGAAGTTAGGTATCGGAGTTTGCACCGTGTGCAACATATCCTGATGCCGTTTCACGCGCCTTAATATTCATCGTTTCTACGTTATTTGTCATTTTGTACAAATTCGTATATCTTGCTGCATCTTCATGGCAAAAGGGTGAGTAAAGGGTGAGTGCATTCTCCGCTTTAAGCCCACACAACCAGAAAAATTATGGCCGCTCATGGATTGAGAGAATCTTTCTCTTTCCATAAGCGGCCATTCTTTTTTGCTTATACTTCCAACGTATCCGTTTTCTATTCAATCCATCAGGTATGCATATCGGCGCATCTGTTCCCGAAGAAGGCGCTCTACCCGCATAATGATCTCCTCCGAATAGCCCTCGTTTAACATTTGGAGTTCTTTCTGCACTTCTTTCGCTCCGAAATTGAAGTGAATTTGGATACCATACAGTTCTTCCGCAGCATCCACCTGCTGCACAAAACTCGAATGGAAGGGCTTCGCTTCCACTCGCTTTATGCAATCTTCCAAGGGCTGTTCTAACGAAAAATCATAGCTGGTATCAGCCAACAGAGAAAGCCCCTGGTCAAAAATCGGACTGAGTTCATAACAGTCTTTTTCGGTATCATATAGTACTGCAATGTTGTTTGTATGACGATCTTCGTTCAAAAAGAATGCATCTAATTCCAGCATGGCCGTCAGATATTTTCCAAAATCATGCAATTCTGTGTACTTTTCAACCTGTTCCACAGTATATTGGATTCTATTTGGCACTTCTGGAAATTCTACTAAACTCAGCGCCAAACTCTTGCCCGTGTTCTGGCGGTAAAGTTTTTCCAGCGGAATCAGCTTCTGGTTTTCTTTCAGAAAATTTTTGCTGCGGCATCCCAGCAGCTTCTGCCCTTTATAAGCGATCTCTACCGGATGATATTCTACAAAAGGATATTTCAGTTCCGTCTTGTGCAGCAATCTGGATACCAGAACTTCGGACAGTCCCTCATATCCCATATGGTCAGCTTTATACCACTGATCGCCCAGTTTCCATTTCAACTGATTTCCTTTTGAGGTGTGTCCCTCGGTTTCCTGCACTGGAATCTTATTCAGGTCAATGCTTTCCATAATTCACCTTGTTACGATGCCTTTCTATGGATCACTTCAATCCACTGTTGATCTTCTGCCATCTTTCCCTTAGTCTTTTCAATAATCATAAGCGGATCATAGAAAGGTACTCCCACATCACTCAGCACCCATTTCAGATGCGCCCGTGTCTCAGGAAAGCAGCGGTCTTTCAAAAACCACTGAAAATCTTCCCATGTTGGGTTTTCAACCATGCCAAACGCTCTGAGTGGAATTTTGTCCGTATAATTTTTAATTTTGATCTTTTCGTGCTTGAAATCCACATCAATTGTCGTACACAGATCATTCCGGTTCATATAATTGAGGCGCAGCATGGTGTTCGGGTCATTACTGAAGTTCTGCGCACGTTCCAGCTGCTTGTAAATCGTCTGGCGACTGATGCCGTACTTTTTCGCCAACTCCGTTGCTCCCATTCCCTGCTGATGCAGAGCCAGCATCTCTGCCAACTGCTGCGGAGTCAGGCTGTTTTTGCGTCCTGCGCCGCGTTCATTATGTGGTTTTTCACTTTCTATAAGCTGTACTTTCTGCGCGATCGCCCGCAGCTGCTCTAAATCCACCGTACCGAAAATATCAAAAATCTGTGTCTTGAAGTCTTCTTTCACAGTCTCACTTCCCCTCATTTTCATTATAATCATTCTCTTTCATGATGTCAATATTTTAATTTATACACATTATTTATATCGGCAAGATTTTAGTTTTTACGCATTTGTTTATTTGATTTCTTGCCGATAAAATGATATAATCATCTTACAGGAGGTGTTTCGATGAACTATCAATCTGTCGCTGGTACGGCAAAATCATGGAATGTTTCAGAGCGCACTGTCCGCAACTACTGTGCTACCGGCAAGATTCCGGGGGCAATCCTTATCGGCAAGACATGGAACATTCCGCAGGATGCAGAGCGTCCAGAGCGCGTCAACAAAAAGCAACCGGCACCTCGTACCCTGCTTACTATTTTGCAAGATGAAATGGCCGGGCACGTGAAAGGTGGAATCTACCACAAAATTCAGATTGACCTTACCTATAACTCAAACCACATTGAAGGCAGCCGTCTGACCCATGACCAAACACGGTATATCTATGAAACCAATACCATTGGCATAGGGAACGGTGTTGTCAATGTGGATGATGTAGTCGAAACGGCCAATCACTTCAAATGCATTGATATGGTCATCCGGGATGCCAAGAAGCCCATCACCGAAGCTCTGATCAAAAAGCTGCACTTTACCCTGAAAAGCGGCACCAGCGATTCCCGCAAGGACTGGTTCGCGGTTGGCGAATATAAAAAACTTCCGAACGAAGTCGGTGGCAAAAGCACCACTGCGCCAGAACTCGTTGCCCCACAGATGAAAGAGCTCTTATCTGCATACAACCAAAATTCTGCCAAGTCGCTGGAAGACCTGCTGGAATTCCACTATGCCTTTGAATCCATCCATCCGTTTCAGGATGGAAATGGCCGTGTCGGGCGGCTTCTGCTCTTCAAGGAGTGCCTGCGGAACAGCATCGTGCCGTTCATTATTACGGATGACCTCAAAATGTTCTACTATCGGGGGCTGCACGAGTGGAAAACCGAATGCGGGTATCTGCTGGACACCTGCCTGACCGCGCAGGATCAGTTTAAGGCCGTCATGGATTACTTCAGAATCCCTTATTGACCGTTTTATTTTACTACGAGACCGCCGGTGCCTGGGACACCGTTTCTCTCATCCGCCCGATAGAGGAATTTTATAACAGCCACTTTGAAGAGCCCGAGTTCAGCACCCTTGCTATCAGCAGATAAGAGGCTGTTTTTGTAAGCAGTGCACGCCGTTGGCCGTGCGTCTTTGCAATCTGCACAATTTTCCTGTAAAGATTTGTGCGTTCACACAAACTTCATAATCGTCGCTTGCACTCTCGTGATTTGTGTGCTATGATTTTGTGCAGTGAAAGAGAATATTGACGTACACACGGTGTGTTACTGGTAATACAGGCAAGATCCGGTGAGAATGAACGCAGCAGAAGGCGTAGTGAGCTTTCTGTAACTGTGTCTCATTTTCATTGGGTCTTTTTTGTTGTGTACGGCAGCATGATGCTCTTTTCCGCGCGCGGTCCGTTTGTTTCACACTGGTAAAAGGAGAAAAACATGGATTACAACAAGGTAGCCAAAGACATTCTGGACAATGTCGGCGGCAAAGCCAACGTGAAGCAGGTCACTCACTGCTTCACCCGCCTGCGCTTCGTGCTCCGCGATGAGAGCAAAGCCAAAAAGGAGGTCGTTGAGCATTTGGAGGGTGTCATCTCGGTCGTTGTGGCCGGTGGCCAGTTCCAAGTGGTCTGCGGCGCAAAAGTCACCAAGATCTACGATGCTGTCGTGGCTCAGCTGGGCGGGCAGGCTGCATCCTCTGCCGAAGAGGAAGCCGTCCCCGCGCAGAAGCAGAGCATGGGCAACCTCATCCTGCAGAAGCTGACCGAGATCTTTACCCCGCTGGTGCCCGCCATTGCAGCTTCCGGCCTAATCAAGGGACTTCTGGCCGCCTTTGCCAAGATGCCCGGCTTTGACACCGCCAACAGCACCTACATCATCCTGAACACCGCCAGCAACGTCATCTTCTACTTTATTCCCATCTTCCTTGCTTACACTGCCGCCAAGGCTCTGAAGTGCAGCACCGTCGTGTCCATGATGCTGGGTGCCTTCCTGTGCCACCCCACCATCGATGCCATGATGCAGGACACCGCCACCCGCTCCTCCATCTTCGGCCTGCCGGTCATCAAGATGGCCTTTACTGTGGGTGAGTCCAGCAAGATCTTCACCTACACCGAATCGGTCATCCCGATCCTGCTGGCGGTCATCCTATTGGCGCTTTTGGAACGGCTGCTCAACAAGATCGTACCTGAAATTCTCCAGTTGATCCTTGTCCCCGGCCTGTCCCTGCTGATCATGGTTCCCGTCATGCTGGTGGTCGTTGGCCCCGTGGGCATCTATGTCGGCTACATCATCCAGTGGCTCTACACCGCACTGTACAGCTTCAGCCCCGTTCTGGGCGGTATCATCGTGGGCGGCCTGTGGGGCGTCTGCGTTATCTTCGGCGCACACCGCGCTCTGCTGCCCATCGGCCTGAACGATGTGGCCATGACCGGCACCAACACCCTGATGTGCTTCGCCGGTGCTGCAAACTTCTCTCAGGCCGGCGCTGCTCTGGGCGTCATGTTCAAGACCAAGGATCCCGGCCTGAAGCAGGTGGCCGCTTCCGCTTCTCTGTCCGCATGGCTGGTCGGCGTTACTGAGCCTGCGATCTACGGCTGTAACCTGCGTCTGAAGAAGCCCATGATCTGCGCTGTCATTGCCGGCGCTGTGGGCGGCGGCATCATGGGCATCGGCAAGGCTGTGAACACCGGTTTTGCCAACAACGGCATCCTGACCATTATGTCTTACTGGGGCGAGGGCACGACCTTCGGCCAGTTCATGGCTTACATCATCGGCATCGTGGTGTCCTTTGTGGGCGCTGCTGTTCTGACCTATCTGGTGGGCTTCGAGGACACTGCCGTCAAGGCCGCCCCCGCACAGTCCGCTCCTGCACAGTCCGCTCTGCCCGAGGATGGCGTTGTTTCTGAGATCAAGGCCCCTGTTGAGGGCAAGGCTTACCCGCTGAACGAGGTGCCCGATGATGTGTTTGCATCCGGTGCACTGGGCGGCGGCATCGGCATCCTGCCCAGCAAGGGTCTGGTGGTCGCTCCCGCAGACGCCACGGTTTCGGTCATCCACTCCACCCTGCACGCTCTGGGTCTGCAGCTGGATGACGGCACCGAGCTGCTGATCCATGTGGGCGTGGACACCGTTGAGATGAACGGTGACGGCTTCCACAGCTTCGTCAAGGAAGGCGATAAGGTGAAAAAGGGCGACAAGCTGCTGTCCTTCGACATTGACAAGATCAAAGCGGCCGGTCATAATACTACTGTCAGCGTGATCGTTTCCAACTCGGACGACTTCAAGGCTGTCGAGGGTCTGCCCGGCGATCCGGTGGATCTGAACTGCTCTGTGATCCGTACCGTGCACTGATCCCTTCCTTATTCAAGAAAGGAGCTCAACATGATGAATCAATTTCCTGCAAGCTTCCTCTGGGGTGCCTCCTCCTCTGCCTTCCAGATCGAAGGCGGCTGGGATGAGGGCGGCAAAGGCATGACTGTGGCCGACTTCAACTCCTTCAAGCTTTCGGACAAGCAGGCCGACACCAAGGTGGCTAGCGACTTCTACCACCACTGGAAAGAGGACATCGACCTGATGAAGGAGCTTGGTCTGAAGGCCTATCGCTTCTCCCTCTCTTGGGCGCGCATCATTCCGGACGGCGACGGCGAGGTGAACCCCGAGGGCATCGCGTTTTACAACAAGGTCATCGACTATCTGATCGAGCAGGGCATCCGCCCGCTGGTCACCCTGTACCACTTCGACCTGCCCTATGCGCTGGTCGAGAAGTACAACGGCTGGGAATGCCGCGACTGTGCCTACGCCTTTGAGCGCTATGCACGGGTCTGCTTCCGTGCCTTTGGCGACCGCGTCAAATACTGGCAGGTCATCAACGAGCAGAATTTGATGATCCGCGTCAACAACCGCATGAACATCTACACCAATGACGAGTGGGAAGCTGACCGGATGCGTGCCCAGATGGACTACCACATGTTCCTCGCCCACGCTCTGGCTGTCAACGCCTGCCACGAGCTGGTGGAGGGCGGCAAGATCGCCCCGGCAGTTTCTTCCACCTGCACCTACCCCCTGACCAACAAACCGGAGGACGTATGGGCAGCCCGGATGAACGACTGGTTCAAGACCAACTACTGCCTTGAGATGCACACCAACGGTGAGTACCCCGGCTACTACATGCGCTACCTCGAGGAGCGCAATATCGTGCCCAAGATGGAGCCGGGCGATGCCGCCATCCTCAAGAGCGCAAAGATCGATTACATCGCGCTGAACTACTACCGCACTCTGTGCGCCAGCTATCTGCCCGCAGATGCCGAGCATCCGGCAGGTTCCCGCGTGTTCCGTGGCAACGAGGTGGACTTCGATCAGTATGGCTACTGCCGCGACGAGCGCAACCAGAACCTGAAAGCCAGTGAGTACGGCGCACAGATTGACCCCATGGGCCTGCGCATCGTGCTGAACGAGTATTACCGCCGCTACCACCTGCCGCTCATCATCACCGAGAACGGCCTTGGCATGGGCGACGAGCTCACCGCCGACGGTCGTGTGCATGATGATTATCGTATCGATTACCTGCGCCAGCATGTGCAGGCCATCGCGGATGCCATCGGCGACGGTGTGGAGGTGATAGGCTACTGCCCGTGGTCGGTGATGGATCTGCTGAGCTCGCATCAGGGCTTCCGCAAGCGGTACGGCTTTATCTACGTCAACCGCACCGATTCTGACCTGAAGGATCTGGCCCGCATCCGCAAAGATAGCTTCTACTGGTATCAGAAGGTGATCAAGACCAACGGGGAGTGTTTATAAGGCCATGCGTGTCATCAAAGTGCTGAACAACTCCCTTGTGCTGGCACTCAACGATGAGGGACAGGAGATCATCCTGATGGGCAAGGGCATCGGCTTCCAGAAAACCATCGGCTACAAGCTCTCGTCCAAGGAGATCGATAAGGTCTTTGTGCTCAAGGATCGGGAGCTTTCGCGCCGGATCATCCGGCTGGCCGCCGAGACAGACAGCATCTATTTTGAGATGGCCAAGTCTGTCATCGACTATGCTGTGGAGAACTACCACATGAAGCTGATGGATCATATCTATCTGGCCCTGACCGACCATCTTGCCTTTGCCGCCAAGCGCATCCGGAACGGCGTTATCCTGCAGAACTTCTACACGCTGGACATGAAGAAGTTCAACCCCCGGGAATTTCAGGTGGGCGAGTACGCAGTCCAGCTCATGAGCCGCAAGCTGAAGGTGGAGGTGCCGCTGGACGAGGCGGGCAATATCGCGTTCCACTTCATCAACGCCCAGTACGACAACCCCAGCAACAGCCAGAACCTTATCATCGCCCATGCGGTCAGCGCCGTGCTGGATATCGTAAAGTATACCCTTGGCCTGACCTATAACGAGGACAGCCTTTCCTATTCCCGTTATGTCACCCACATCCGGCTTTTCGTTCAGCGCCTGGTCAGTCACAATCAGCTGCCGGAGGACACGTCGCCTTTGTTGTATGATCAGATCGCCCCGGTGTGTCAGAAGGAATTTGCCTGCGTAGACAAGATCCAGATCTACGTCTCAGAGCAGTTCCAGACCCAGATCACCAATCAGGAGCGGCTGTATCTGGCCCTGCATATCCACCGCATCCTTGAGGATCAGTCCTGAAAGTGCATCGCTGATATTTAATGCAAAAGGAGTATTTTTCAGCCCATGAAATCCGAATCCAATAAACTTGCAGTCCGCGGTGAGCTTGCACTGATCGCTATGGTCATCATGAACAGCGCCGGTGTGCTGCTGATGCTGCACTCTGGTTCCGGCATCTCGGCCATATCCAGTGTGCCCTACGGCTTCCAACAGGTGTTCCCCCAGCTGACGCTGGGTACATGGACATACATGTTTCAGGGCCTGCTGGTGCTGGTATTGATGCTGCTGCGCCGGAAGTTCATGCCCAGCTACCTGTTCAGCTTTGTGGTCGGCTTTGTGTTCGGCAAATTGATGGATCTTGAAAAGCCGTTCATCGACGCGTTGCCCCTGAACATCCCCATGCGGGTGCTCTACTTTGTACTGAGCTACCTGATCCTATGCTTCGGCATCTCGCTGGGCAACCGCTGCGGCCTGCCCATCACCCCCACCGATCTGTTCCCCCGGGAGATGGCGGACATCACAAAGCTCCCCTACGCCCGGGTCAAGATCACCTTTGATCTGACCTGTCTGATCACCACCGCTGTCATCACTTTTGTGGGCGTTGGTGCTATCCGCGGTCTGGGCATCGGTACTGTGGTCGCCGCCTGCACCATGGGCAAAGGTATCTCCTTTATCGGCAGCCTGCTGGATAAAAGACTAACGTTTCACTCCGTACTGGATAGCCAAAAGGTGTAAAATAAGAAAGTAAAAAGCAATTAGACCCACCAGCTGATCTGGTGGGTCTAATTTGTTTGCGCTGTCTTTGATCGTTCCGGTCTTTATAACGGTTCGTATTGTCCCACCAGATTATCCAAATCATCCAACCTTCAAGGATCTGCTGTCTGTTTGTGGCGCAAGGCAAAACTGCATTTTCCGGCCCGCCTTGCAGGATAGCTGCACGGAAATCAATATTACGAAAAAAAGGCTGTTGCACATCGTTTTATCCGAAAGTGCGGCAGTCATTTTCAAAATCAAACGCATAATCAAGCAATTCAAAAAATCTCACCCAGATATAATAATAGTGAATCCGAAGCCTCTGAGTCGAAAGACTCAGGGGCTATTTTTATGTCTGGAGGTGAGCATTTTGTTATTCCGCACCATCACTATCATTATTACCATCGTATTTTAAAGCGCAGCTGCGCAGAAAGGAGAAAGCCTTATGAACTTTTGGTCCGAAATCGTCAAAGAAGTTGGCACCGTCTTGGTGGAAGTCCTCGTCCGCATCGCTGAAGAAATGGAAAACAACGATTGAACAAAATACATTGAAAAGGAGATTTTACTATGCCCGCAAATGTTGAAACCATGTTCTCTGTCCGTGAGACCCCGTGGCATGGCCTTGGCCGTATCGTTATGGATGCCCCTGCAAGCCGTGAGGCCTTGGAGCTGGCCGGTCTGGATTGGCAGGTGGAGAGCCGCAATATCTACTCTGGTGCCGGTGCTGTGATTCCCGGTTATCGGGCTAACATCCGCAGCACGGATGATGCCGTGCTTGGTGTCGTATCTGACCGCTACCGCATTGTGCAGAACGAAGAAGCGTTCCAGTTCACCGACGATCTGTTGGGCGAGGGCGTTACTTATGAAACTGCCGGTTCTTTGCAGGGCGGCAAGAAGGTCTGGATGCTGGCAAAGCTGCCCGAAAAGTACATCATCGCCGGAGACGAAGTGACCCCATATCTTGTGTTCTTCAACAGTCACGATGGCAGTTCTGGTGTCAAGGTCGCTATGACCCCGGTTCGTGTGGTCTGCCAGAACACCCTGAATCTGGCTTTAGGTACTGCAAAGCGCATCTGGACTGCTCGCCATACCGAAAATGTTCTGCTCCGGGTGCAGGACGCTCGTGAAACCTTGCAGCTTGCCAACAGCTATATGGGGGAACTGGGCAAAGGCATCCATGAGCTGACCACCATCAAGCTGTCTGACCGCAAGGTGCAGGAGTTTATCAACGAGTTCTTCCCCATCACGGAAGACTTAACCGATGGCCAGCGGAAGAACAACCTGCGCTTGCAGGAAGATTTGAAGGCTCGCTACTACAACGCACCTGATTTGGAGTGGGTCGGCAAGAATGGATGGCGGTTCGTGAACGCTGTTTCCGACTTTGCCACCCATGCAGACCCCATCCGCAAGACCCGGAATTATAACGAAAATCTGTTCCTGCGTACTGCAGAGGGCAATCCCATGATCGACAAGGCTTACAAGATGGTGCTGGCAGCAGCATAAAGGAGGACATATGAACGATGTGAGCAACCGGGCTGTCCGGGAATTTTCTGAGTTCCTTGACCGCATCGAAATCAACTTTCCAAAGCCTACTTGCACCACGGCATACGAGATCACGATGAAAAGCACCATTGTCAGTGCCTTGATTACGCTGGACACCGAAAAGCAGATGGACGAGCGTTTCTGGAACCATCTCCGGGTGCAGCGGAATATTCTGGATTTCCTGTATACCCTGTGGCTGGATGATGACCGCACCTTGGTGGATGAGTTTTCCACCATTATCAAAGACTTGGTGGAATATGATTTCTCTATCGCAGAAGAACAGATGAAAGAGAGGTTGAACATTGCATGAAAAGGCTTGTATCTACACGGAACTTGTCCAAAGAGGATTGGCTTCGTTATCGCAAATGCGGTATTACCGGCACGGATGCCGGGGCTATCCTTGGCCTGAATCCCTATCGCTCCGCATTTCAGGTGTATCACGACAAAATCAGCGATACCATTGAAAATATCGACAACGAAGCCATGCGGCAGGGCCGTGACTTGGAGGATTATGTGGCGCAGCGGTTCTCCGAAGAAACGGGCTTTAAGGTGCGCCGTGCAAACGCCATCTACCAGAGTGAGGAACATCCACTGCTTCTGGCAGACTTTGACCGCCTGATCGTTGGGCAGAAAGCTGGATTGGAGTGCAAAACGGTCTCGCCGTTTTCTGCGGATAAGTGGGCAGATGGCAAAATCCCGGCTCACTATCTGGCGCAGGTTGACCACTATCTGGCTGTCAGCGGTTTCGACTGCTGGTATATGGCGGCTCTGATTTTCGGCAGAGAGCTGGTGATCCACAAAATTGTGACGGATAAACAGGTGCTTTCTGATCTTATTGATAAGGAAGAGCTTTTCTGGACGAACCATGTTGTGCCCCAGATTCCCCCTGCACCCAACGGTTGCGATTGTGACACCCAGCAGATCAACCAGCTTTATGAGGTAGACAACCGGGATAAGACCGCTGACCTGAGTGCCCTGCATGGACTTCTGGATAAGCGGCAGGAGCTTTCCGACCAAATCGAGCAGATGGAACAGGAGAAAACGGCCATCGAGCAACAGGTCAAGCTGCAAATGCAGGATGCTGCCTATGGTACAGCACCGGGCTACAAGGTATCGTGGGTATCCTCCGAAAGCAAACGAGTGGATTCTCAGAGACTGAAAAAGGAGCAGCCGGACATTTTCAATCAGTACAGCAAAAATGTAAGCAGTCGCAGGTTCACCATCGTTCATGCGGCATAAATCTTGTATCAGACGGCAGGGAGTAAATTCTCTGCCGCCTTTTTTCTTGGAGGTTTATTATGGCCACAGAAAATCCATTCGTGAAATTATTTGCTATCGATTTCAAAGATCATCTGGAAGTCAAAAAGTCCGGCAACACGGAACTGAAATATGTAAGCTGGGCGTATGCTTGGGCAGAGGTGAAGAAGCTGTATCCCTCTGCCAGCTATGAAGTCAAAAAATTCAACGGTCTGCCCTATGTTTATGATCCCATAACCGGCTTCATGGTGTACACCTCGGTCACGATTGAGGGCGTTTCGCACGAAATGTGGCTTCCGGTTTTGGACAGTTCCAACAAAGCCATGAAAGCCGTGCCTTATACCTACACCACCCCGAAATGGGACTACAATCCGCAGACCCGCCGCCGTGAAAAGATCGGCATGGAAGAACGCACCGTAGAAGCAGCCTCCATGTTCGATGTGAATAAGGCTATCATGCGGTGCTTGGTGAAGAATCTTGCTATGTTCGGCCTTGGTCTCTATGTCTACGCCGGAGAGGATTTGCCGGAAGATGCTGCACCGCAGCCGGAGGCTGAACCTCAAAAGCAGCCGAAACCGAAATCCACCATCCAAAAGCAGGAACAGCCGCCTGTTCCCTGCATCTGCACCCGGTGCAACCAGCCTATCAAGAGGGTCAAGCTGAAGGATGGCTCCATCATGCAGGCCGCAGAGTTTGCAGCCACCCATGAGGGAATGTGCGCGGACTGCTATAAGGCTACAAGGCTAAACGTAGCATAAGGAGAAGGAGATTTTACGATGAAAGAAGAAAAAATCAAAGTCCTTGCGCTCCTGCCGATGGAACTGCCAAAGGAAATCGAACTGAACAACACCCTTGAAGCCATGCAGAACTTTGTAGGCGGGCTGATCGAATGCATTACCTTACGTGACACCGGTTCAGAGGTCACACTGGTCTGCAATGATGAAGGCAAGCTGCTCGGCCTGCCGCTCAATCGTCCGCTGTGGGATGGAGCCGATGTTCTTGCCGGGCCGGGATTTCTGGCCGGATGTGACAACGAAGGGAATCTGACTTCTCTGCCGCAGAGCGCAATGGACTTCTACAAAGAGAAATTCAGAGCTTTTATCATTGAAATCTAAGGAGGAACGCTTTATGACCTTTCATGCAATGACCGAGCACTACGAAGAGATCACGGTTTGCGGAAAGCCTGCGCTGTTCACCAGCATCCGCATCAAGAGAGATACCATTCCGGATGGTCTGTACGCCTACGATGTTCGGCATGATGACGAGTGCCGGGGCATCCCTTGTGAGATCGCGCCCTTTGTGATGGTCAACCACTGGGGCACCATTATCCTTGCGGAACCGCTGGAACTGCCGGATGATGGGCGGCGATATATTGACGAGGACACCGACTGGAACTACGCTCCTTTGGATGGCGAGGACACCGCCAATCACAAACCGTGCACTACCATTTCTGATTTTATGACTGCCTATGCCCACTAAAACTGTATTAAAAATACCGTATATTCTGTTTTGTATTAAAATCAGCCGTTTTCAGACCATTTCAAGGTGCAAAACACAGTCTTAAAAATGTCGCTCGTTATCTTTGAGCCAGAAAGGAGACGCATGAACATCTATGGCTATTGCCGAATCTCTACGGCAAAGCAGAGCATTGACCGTCAGATCCGCAACATCAAGGCCGAATACCCGACTGCCCATATCGTGCAGGAAGCCTATACTGGCACATCTATCTTTCGTCCAGAGTGGCTGAAGCTCTATCGGATTCTAAAATCCGGGGATACGGTGGTGTTCGATTCGGTGTCCCGGATGTCCAGAAATGCAGAAGAAGGTTTTACTCTGTACGAAGACCTTTACCACAAGGGCATCCGGCTGGTGTTCTTGAAAGAGCACCACATCGACACCGAGACCTACAAAAAAGCCCTGTC
>OGCM01001357.1_pt1 | contig 30141 bp, 24 predicted proteins | sample 1570151 | NCBI WGS metagenome assembly OGCM01 (sample SAMEA4370582, study PRJEB24528) | human gut metagenome
AACTGACTCTTAATCAGTGGGTCCTGGGTTCGAGTCCCCGATGGTGCACCAAAAAAAGCCTTACGGAAACGTAAGGCTTTTTTCATAATGATTGCCGCTTTGTGTGAGTGCTTTCGTTTTGCCGCTGACTTCAACCCAAGTCAGCGGCTCTTTTTGTTTTGTAGGGGAGTAGGGGAGAAATTCATCCCTCCCGGGGATGCAACAACAGCCGCAAACGGCTCGGGAGGGTCATTCTTGTTGCCATGCACCGCGGCAATATGCTATACTAAAGAAAAAATAGAAGGGGAGGCACTGCGGATGACCCGCATTGCAATCGTAGAGGATGAGGCCGCCGTCCGGGAGCAGCTGGCGGGGTATGTGCAGCGCTACACGCGGCAGTATGGCACCCAGTTTGAGGTGACAATGTTCACCGACGGCGTCGAAATCCTTGAGGACTACCGCCCGGTCTACGACATAATTTTTCTTGATGTAGAGATGCAGCATCTGGACGGCATGGAGACTGCCCACCGTATCCGCGAGCTGGACAGCGATGTGCTGCTGATTTTTATTACGAACATGGCGCAGTATGCCATCAAGGGGTACGCCGTCGGTGCGTTGGACTACGTGCTCAAGCCTGTGCCGTACTTTGCGTTCTCGCAACAGCTGCAAAAGGCTGTGAACCAGCTGGCCAAGCGGACGCGGCATTATCTGGCTGTGTCGGTGGACGGCGGCATGCGCCGATTGGACGCTGCTACGATTTATTATATCGAGAGTGAGGGCCACCGCGTCCATTTTTACACCGAGGACGGCGACTTCTCCGCACCCGGCGCGCTGAAGGCGCTGGAGGAAAAGCTGACGAGCCGTCTGTTTGCGCGGTGTAACAGCGGCTATCTTGTGAATCTCGCGCAGGTGTCGGGCGTGCAACAGAACACGGTGCAGGTCGGCCCACATGAGCTGCAGATCAGCCGCCCCAAGCGCAGGGCGTTTCTGGCCGCGCTGGCGGACTACATCGGGGGTGAGGGCGCATGATGACGCTGCCGGACATCCCGCGGCTGTACACGGCGCTGGCAGAGGTTCTTGCCGTGCTGGTCTACGCGCAGGCCGCGCCGCCCCGCGCTGCAAAGCCGGTGACCTATGCTGCCACGGCGGGGTGGGCCGCGGTGCTGGGCGTGTTTTTGCAGCTTACCGGCAGTGTGCCGCTGGCGTGGTGGCTGCCCTGCATGGTCGCGGCCATCGCGTGGCTGTACCTGTATCTGTGGGGCACGCGGGAGATGAATTTACTGGAAGCCGGCTACAGTTGCGCCCGCGCGTTCATTCTGGCGGAGCTGGCCGCCAGCGTGGAGTGGCAGCTCCACTGCTTACTCTGGCCGCAGCAACGGGCTACAGCACCGCTTTCGGTACTGCTGCTGGCGGCGGTCTACACGGTGGTCTACGGCTTTTTGTATTGGTTTGAGCGCCGCCACGCTGCGCCCACGCGGCTGACCATTACCGCGGCGGCGACGCTGATGGCTGTCGTCATGGCGGTCACGGCGTTTGCGGTCAGCAATCTGAGCTTTATCTCCGACAACGGTGTCACGATGAGCGTGATGAGCATTTTCTACATCCGCACGCTGGTGGATATGGCGGGCGTGCTGATCCTGACGGTCCAGCACGAGCAGCTGCGCGAGGCCGCACTGCACAGCGAGCTGACGGCCATGGACAATGTCCTGCGCCGCCAGTATGAGCAGTACAGGCAGAGCAAGGAGAACATCCGGCTTATTAACCGCCGCTATCATGAGCTGAAAATGCAGATCGCGGCCATCCGTGCCGAGCGCGACCAGGCCAAGCAGGACGCCGCGCTGGCCGAAATGGAGAGCGGCATCCGTCAGTACGAGGCCGAGAACAAGACCGGCAACCCTGTGCTGGACACGCTGCTGACGGCGAAAACGCTCTACTGCCAGCAGCACGGCATCAATCTGACCTGTGTGGCGGACGGTACGCTGCTGCATTTTCTGACGACAGGGGAGATCTGCACGATTGTGGGCACGGTGCTGGACAACGCCACCGAGAGTGTGCTGACCGAGCCGGACCCCGAAAAGCGGCTGATCCGGGCCGCCATCTACGCGCAGAACGGCTTTGTGATGCTGCGGTTTGAGAACTACTGCGCTGACCCTGTGGAGCTTGGCCCCGACGGTCTGCCCGCCCGCAGCAGCCACGGCGGCTACGATTTAAAGAGCGTCCGCGCTGCCGCCGAGGCCCACGGCGGCACGCTGACCCTGCACTGGGAGAATGAGTGGTTCACGGTGCGGATTTTGCTGCCGCAGAAGTAGTAAGGATCGCGGCAGCGGAAACTACCCGCGGGCGGATATGGAATCCGCCCCTACAATGTAGGAATCGATGCTCGTCATCGACCCGGGAGCCTTGCGGCGGCTGCCATGCTCACCCCTGTAGCGGCGTCAACCTTCCCCCACAGGGGAAGGCTTTTTTACTATGCCGCAATTTGCACAAAGAAAGCACGGTTGTACTTGTACAAAATCACAACAAAATTTGCCCGGTCAAGCGGCAAAACTGCAAAGTATGCTTCAAAAACGGCAGCTTGTGCGAAAAATACGCCTATCGTGCCGCAATCTGCTACAATAGAATCGACGCAAAACATGGGCCCGCTTTTGACAGGTTTTATACTGTTTGAAGAGGAGAAAAACAAATGACAAAGCAACCCAAAGTCCGCAAGCCGCACCCCGTACTGCACGGGATCGGTCTGGTGCTGTCCGTGATCCTGTTGGTCGCGGTACTGGTCGGCACCTACGTTCTGTCCACGATGGCCACCATCATTGACAGCTTCATCGGCGCACCCAGCGGCCACTATTCCGACGCTGAAATTGCCGACACCAAGGTCAAGGCGGAAGCGCTGGCCGCTGATGTCGAGGCCGAGGGAACTGTCCTTGTCCAGAACAACGACAACACCCTGCCGTTGGCCGCTGACAACAAGAAGATCAACGTCTTTGGCTGGGCCTCCACTGCCTGGCTGGGCGGCGGTTCCGGCTCCGGCGGCGTGTCCGGCGTCAACACCGATTTGCTGGCCGCGCTGACTGCCTACGGCGTTGCGTACAACACCGAGCTGACCGACATGTACAAGGATTTCCAGGATGGCCGCGAGTACACCCGCACCCTGAGCGCCTGGCCCGAGCAGTCCGGCCACCTGTATGAGCCTGACATCAACAACCAGGCCTACTATACACAGTCGATGCTGGACAACGCCAAGAGCTTCTCCGATACGGCTGTTGTCGTGATCGGGCGTCTGGCGGGCGAGAGCAACGACGCCACCAAGCAGCAGTACAAGCGCACCGAGAAGGGCGGCGAGATCATTGTTGACGACACCCGCACGATGCTGGAGCTGACCACCGAGGAAGAGAATCTGCTGAACTACGTCGGCGCAAATTACGCCCATGTGGTTGTGCTCATCAACTCCACCAACGTCATGGAGCTGGGCCAGATCGAGACGATCCCCGGCATTGATGCCTGCCTGATTGCCGGTCTGTCCGGCTCCGAGGGCGCGACTGCCGTGCCCGAAGTGCTGTGGGGTGACCGCGAACCCAGCGGGCGTACCGCCGATACATGGGCTTATGACCTGACCACCGCCGCCAGCTATGCGAACGCCGGTATGGAGGGTGTCGGTAAGTACAGCGCCGCCGACGGCCTCTACCCGGCAGACGGCACGACGAACGGAAACCTTGACACACCCTACACCTATGAGCAGGTTTCCTATGTCGATTACGCCGAGGGCATCTTCATCGGCTACAAGTGGTACGAGACCGCCGACGCAGAGGGCTACTGGGATGCCGAGAGCAACGAGCACGGCACCGGCTACGACGCCGTTGTGCAGTATCCCTTCGGCTACGGCCTGAGCTACACCAGCTTTGATTGGAAAGTCACGGACGCCGCTGCCAACGGCAGCGCCCTGACGAAGGACGGTAATGTGACCGTCAAGGTTACCGTTACGAACACCGGTGACCGCGCGGGCAAGGACGTTGTCCAGCTCTACTATACCGCCCCGTACACGGCAGGGGAAATTGAAAAATCCAGCGTCGAGCTGGGCGCGTTCGCCAAGACGAAGGAGCTGGCCCCCGGCGAGAGCGAGGAAGTCACCCTGACGATCCCTGTCTCCGACATGGCCAGCTACGATGCCTACGACGCCAACCACAACGGCTTCACCGGCTATGAGCTGGATGCGGGTGACTACATCTTCACCGTGCGCCGTGATGCCCACGATGTGGACGACGACGCCAACGCGACCATCACCTGCAGCCTGCCCGCAGGCGTGCAGTATGCCGAGGACACCGCCACCGGTAATGCCGTTTCCAACAAGTTTACCGGCAGCGACGCCGTCGACGGCGTGAGCCTCGACGGCAGTGATTCCGACCAGAACATCACCTACCTGACCCGCGCCGACTTTGCGGGCACCTTCCCCAAGACGAACACCCCGACCCGTGCCATGACCGACAACGTCAAGGCACGGAACCTCTACACCGCCGACGATGCCAACGGCTGGATCAACGACGCTGATGAGGCTATTACCACCGGCGCTAAGAACGGCCTGAAGATCGAGGACAACGGCGAGACCACCGACCTCGGTTTCCGGCTCGGCTCTGACTTTAACGACCCCCGGTGGGATGCCCTGCTGGATCAGCTGACCGTTGACGAGATGGAAAACCTCTACATCAACGCCTACGGCGGCCTGGCCGAACTCAAGAGCGTCGGCAAGTCCAAGAGCAAGGACGCCGACGGCCCCGCCCAGATCGGCGGCTTCACCGGCATGGGAGCCGGCACGGGCTTCCCCAGCTCCAGCACGCTGGCCCAGACCTGGAACGCAGACCTTGCCCAGGAGGAGGGCCGCACCATCGGCACGCAGGCCCTCCAGAACGGCTACACCGGCTGGTATGCCCCTGCCACCAACATGCACCGCAGCCCCTTCAATGGCCGCAACTATGAGTATTATTCCGAGGACAGCCTGCTGTCCGGCGTCATCTGCGGCAACACTGTGACCGGCGCAAACCAGGCGGGCGTCTACACCTATGTCAAGCACTTTATCTGTAACGACGGCGAGAGCGGCATCTACCGTGATTCCGTCTATACCTGGATGACCGAGCAGACCCTGCGCGAAACCTACCTGCGCCCGTTCCGGATGCTCGTCGAGGATTACGACGCAGTCGGCCTCATGAGCAGCTACAACCGTATCGGCGCTGTCTGGGCAGGCGGCAGTGAGGCGCTGCTGACCGGCATCCTGCGCGACGAGTGGGGCTTTGACGGCGCGGTCATCACCGACTACTGCGACCACCACAGCTACATGAACGGCGACCAGGCCCTGCGCGCAGGCGGCAGCCTGTGGATGGCGGGCTTCACCGGCGGCGAGATGGCCTTCGAGACCGGCTCCAACAGCTATCTGCAGGCGCTGCGCCGCGCCACCAAGGAAGCACTGTACATGTACCTGCATGTCCGCGTGACCAACCGCGACTATGCTGACAGCATCGGCGACACCACCGCTGTGCGCCATGCGTTCACGACCTCTGTGTTCAGCTGGCGTCATCTGATTGCCCTGATCGACATCGTGGCCGTTGTCCTGTTCGCTATCGCCGTGCGCGGCGTCGTCATCGACGTTAAGCTCCGCAAGGCAGCCAAGACCGAAAAAAAGAACTCCTGATTCATCAAAGGAATGTGTGATCCATGAAACATGCAGACATTATTACCAAGTTGACCCTTGAACAAAAATGCGCGCTGCTCTCCGGCGAGACGGTCTTTACGACCCGCGGCTACAAAAATGCGGGCATCCCGTCCATCACCCTGTCGGACGGCCCCAACGGCGTGCGCAAGCAGGCGGGTGCGGCGGACCATCTGGGCCTGAACCCCAGCGTCCCCGCGACCTGCTTCCCGACGGCGGCTACCGTGGCCTGCAGCTGGGATCCCGCCCTGGGCGAACAGCTCGGCCGGGCCATGGGGGAGGAGGCTGCCGCGCAGGAGGTATCCGTCCTGCTGGGGCCGGGCCTCAACACCAAGCGCAGCCCGCTGTGCGGGCGCAACTTCGAGTATTTCTCGGAGGACCCGTACCTCTCCGGCAAGCTGGCCGCGGCCTACGTGCGCGGCATCCAGTCCAACGGCATCGCCGCCTGCCCCAAGCACTTCGCCGTCAACAGTCAGGAGCTGCGCCGCATGGCGTCGGACTCCGTCGTCGACGAGCGAACCCTGCGGGAGCTCTACCTGACCGGCTTTGAAATCGTCGTCAAAGAGGCGCACCCCAAGACCATCATGTCCAGCTACAACCTCGTCAACGGTACCTACGCCAACGAGAACGCCCACCTTTTGCAGGACATCCTGCGCAGGGACTGGGGCTTCGACGGCGCTGTCGTGACCGACTGGGGCGGCAGCAATGACCACGCGCTGGGCGTAAAGAACGGTTCTACGCTGGAAATGCCCGCCCCCGGCGGAGACGCCGTGCGCGAGCTGTTGAAGGCTGTCGAGACCGGTAAAATTTCCGAATCTGATGTGGACGCCCGCCTGGACGAGCTGCTGACACTGGTACTGGACACCCACGCCGCCGTGGAAAACCACAGCCGCAGCTTTGACGCCGACGCCCACCACGCGCTGGCCCGCCGCGCCGCTGCCGAGAGCGCCGTCCTGCTGAAAAACGACGGCGATCTGCTGCCGCTGGCCGCAGGCGCAAGCGTGGCCGTCATCGGTGACTTTGCCGAGACGCCGCGTTACCAGGGCGCAGGCTCCAGCGCCGTCAACTCCATCAAGGTCGATACCTTCCTTGACTGCCTGAAAGACAGCGGCCTGCACAGCGTCGGCTTTGCCGCGGGCTTTGACCGCCAGGGCAAGCCGGACGATGCCAAAAAAGCCGAGGCCGTCGCGCTGGCGAAAAAGGCCGACACCGTGCTGCTCTGCTTAGGGCTGGACGAGATCAAGGAGAGCGAGGGTCTGGACCGCGCCGACATGAAGCTGGCCGACAACCAGATCGAGCTTTTGCAGGCCGTGCAGCAGGCCAACCCCAACACTGTCGTCATCGTCAGCGCGGGCGCGTCGCTGGAAACGCCGTGGCTGGCCCACTGCAGGGCGCTTGTCTACGGCGCCCTCGGCGGCCAGGCCGGCGCGGGCGCAATGGTCGATGTGCTGACCGGCAAAATCAACCCGTCCGGCAAGCTGGCCGAGACCTGGGCCAACGCCCACGCTGACACTCCCGCCAAGGACAACTTTGCAGGTGCGGGACGCACCGTGCAGTACCGCGAGGGGCTGTACGTCGGCTACCGCTACTACCAGACCGCGGGTGTGCCCGTGGCGTTCCCGTTCGGCTACGGCCTGAGCTACACGAGTTTTGCCTACAGCGAGCTGAAAGCCGACGCCCGCAGCGTGACCCTGACCGTGACAAACACGGGTAGCCGCGCCGGTGCCGAGATCGTACAGGTCTACGCGGCCAAGCCCGACGCCCGGATCTTCCGCCCCGCGCAGGAGCTGAAGGCCTTTACAAAGGTCTGGCTGGAGGCAGGGGAGAGCAAGACCGTCACCCTGCCGCTGGACGACAAGGCGTTCCGCTACTGGAACACAAAGACCGACAGATGGGAGGTCGAGGGCGGCACGTATGAGCTTCGCGTAGGGGCAAGCTCTGCGGACATCCGCCTGACTGCCGCCGTCGAGGTGAACGGTACGAGCGCACCGAACCCATACGCGGGCAAGGCGCTGCCGCACTACACCAGCGGCAAGGTGCAGCGCGTGCCCGATGACGAGTGGGAGACCCTGCTGGGCCGCCCCATCCCGGCGGATACCGTCAAAATTGACCGCAACATGACCCTGGGTGAGCTGAACCATAGCCGCAGCCCGCTGTGCTGGCTGATCTGGGCTGTGCTCACGATGATGCTGAACGCCAGCTACAAGCGCGGCAAGCCGAACCTGAACGTGATGTTCCAGTACAACATGCCGCTGCGCGCGCTGGCCAAGATGACAAGCGGTGCCATCAGCATGGGTATGGTGGACGGCATCGTGCTGGAGGCAAAGGGCTTCTGGGTTATCGGTCTGCTGAAGGTCATCGTCGAGGCTGTTAAAAACATCATCCTCAACGCGCAGCTGGAAAGCCGCCTGCGCAACAGCTGACAGGGAGGTGCTGCCATGCAGCTTTGGAATACCTTTGCGGAAAAGCATCCTGCCGCAGCCAAGTGGGTGCGCGAGGGTGGCTTGTTCGTCATCGTGTCGAATTTGATTACTGTGTTCAAGTACCTACTGCTGCAATTTTTGCCCAAGGCGTTTGCCGGCCTGCCGATGGTCGACTTCGGCTGGCCGGGCATCCCGGTGACGCTCTTTGGCGAGACGTTCCAGTGGAACATCCTTGGCTACGATGCCGCCCACGGCGGTCTGCCGTACTTCTGCGCGTATATGATCGCCATGGTCATCGGTGAGTACATCAATTTCACGATCCAGCGTAATTTTGTATTCCGCAGCAAGGGAAATCTGGGCAAGCAGATCGCGTGGTACGTGCTGGCGTTCTGCATCATCACCTGCATCGTCAACTCCATCAACTGTGTGTGGGTGGCGGTGGCCGGGCTGCTGGTGCCGGACTTCATCTACAACATCGGCACCACCGTCCTAAACGGCGGCATCTCGATGTTGATCTTCTTCTTCGTAAACAAAATCATCTTCCCGGAAGGGGAGGCTAAGAAGGCATAACAAAAGCCGGGCAGAGACAGCAATGGTGGCTGCCCGGCTTTTGTTATGCAATCTTATACAGCAAAATCATTTTCCGTAACCACGGGGGAAGATTCCTCGTAGTCGTCGTGAAGGTCGACTTCTTCACCGCATTCCGGGCAAGTGTAGTTTGCGTCCGGGTCGAACTCGGCAAATGGCACAATAGGCTCACCGCATTCTGGACAGCGCAGGTCTTCTACATAGCCGTCAGGGTAGTAGACGTCATTCATGTGCAACTTTCCGTCAGCACAGAGAACCGTGACATCGTCGGCGGCGTAAGTGGAGTCCGTGGAAACGGTGCCGGAAAATTCCATACCCGGAAGCGCTTTGGCAAGACCAAGAGCCAGTTCTTTCATAATACCGGGGATATCCTCTGGCGTGAAGAAACCTCCCTCGGCCTGGATGGCACAGTCATGGCAAGCAAGTGCTGTTTTCAATTTGGCCGAAGGCCCGGCGAGGTAGCCTTTGTCAAAGGCTTTGGCGTTGGCGTCCAGCAGTGCTGCCAGCGTGTTGGCAGCCTTCTGTGCCAACGCTGGGGATGGCAGATGCAGAGCTAGGGTATTGGTGTATTCCATGTTTGTGCTCCTTTCGGGCCGGGTTAGCTGACAATGCGGGTGGACGATTTGACGGGGGTGGGCTGTGTGTTTTTTGCCACCCGGACAAAGAGCGGCTCCTTACTGTAAACGGCTTCCAGGTAATTACGGTTACTGCCGGGATGCAGGTAAACATCCTTGTACAAGGCATCGCACTGCGCCGTAAGCGTCGCATCCGTCAAGGATGCCAGCGGCGATGTGTGTCGAAGCAGCTGGTTCAAAACAATGGCGTCGATTTTGGCAAACAATGCCGTCACATCCATGTAAGAGCCGCTGGTCTTGGCGAAGGCCCGCGTGTAGTAGGAGAGCAGAGTGTCGTTCTTAGAGGGCGCGTCAAGCGCAGGTAGGCCGGGCCAGTATTCATATTCAACCATCAGTGGTTCCTCCTTTATCCTGCAATGTGCAAGGACATATCAAATCCGTGTGTGTGTAGGTCAATGCCGGTTGCTTCATAATAGGCAGCAATCAGCAGTTCTGGGTGCATTACCAGCACTTTTGTGCCGCTTTCTGTAGAGGTGATGTGCAGCGATTGGCGGCAGATATCATAAAAATTTACGGAACTGTCTTTGCCTACGCAAAAAGTGAACCCGCTGGAAAAAGTCATCACAGGAACGGCCTTCCGTTGCACGGAACTCAGCACATAGGAAGAAATTTTGTCGCCATGGCAGTTTGCGGCCAGAAGGTAAAAGTAGGCGGCAAGCACTTTTGTCATAAGGACACCTGCTTCTGAAATGGAAGATACCTGTTCTGCGCGTTTCTGGTACACGCAGAAGCCAACGATGACTTGCGTCAGCTGGGAAAGATCGCTGTATTGCAACGTCAGGTGTACATTCATCTGCTCCTCGGCAAAGACAATCAGGTCATCTACGTATCCAACAAGGATGCACTCTGGCACATTCGGCACTTCGCGTTCGCTCAGTGACACTAGATTTTTGAGATAGGGGGATAGTTTTTTGAGCTTTGCAATGTGTTCCAACTTCATAGAGGAAGGCTCCTTCTGATATATTTTTCTTTATTATACAGGGAAGAAACAAAAAAATGATGCCGTTTGAAATATTTTAACAAATTTTGTCATATAGAACAATGAAATGCAAGCGCCTTTGTCAGAAATGCCAAAAGAGGCCGTCTGCCACGCTGGGCAGGCGACCTCTTTTCAATTTTTACAAATAATTCACCGCCAGGATCGCCGCACCCAGCACGACCAGCACGACGCCTGTCGCGCGGTTCAGCGTGGCGGGCTCGGCCTTGTTTGCGAACTTGGCGGCAATGCGCGCCCAGAGCAGCGTGCTCAGCACACAGCAGATCAGGCAGAACAGATCCGGTACACCGCCAATCGCAAAATGGCTGACAGAACCGGTGAAGGCCGTGAATGCCATGATGAAAACGCTCGTTCCGACGGCAGTTTTCAGCTCGTAGCCCAGCACGGAGGTCAAAAGCAGCAGCATCATCATGCCGCCGCCCGCGCCGATGAACCCGCAGATAAAGCCCACGCCCGCGCCGCAGAGAAGAGACTGCGCGAACCGCTTCTGTACGCTGACGGCGTTCATCGCGCTCTTGGTCGTCATGACGGGCCGCACGATGAACTTGACGCCCAGCAGCAGCGTCATGAACGTTGAAAAACCGCCCATCGTTGTGCCGGGCACGAGGCTGGCAACATAGCTGCCAACCAGCGTGAAGCAGAGCACCGACGCCATCATGACCGCGCCGTTTTTTATGTCCAGGTTGCCGCTTTTGCCGTAGGTGTAGGCAGAGATCGCACTCGCCAGCACGTCGCTGGCCAGCGCAATGCCCACGGCCATATAGGGGTCCATGCCCAAAAAGGTGATGAGCATCGGGCTGATGACCGCCGCGGCGCTCATACCCGCAAAGCCTGTGCCCAGTCCCGCGCCGATGCCCGCAATAAAGCAGACGATGAATGCTACCAGATAGGTCATATTCTTACTCCTTGTTCAGCTCCCGCAGGAGGTTTGCATCCATGCGGCGCAGATAGTCCTGCAGCGTCTGCTGCTCCTGCGCCGTAAAGCCCGCAAACAGCGGCTCCAAGCTGCAGCGCTGGATGTCCGCCAGTACCGCGACCATCGGCAGGGCATCGGGCGCAAAGCCCAGCAGCCGCTGGCGGCGGTTGTCCGGCGCAGGGGAGACCGTCAGCACGCCGCGTGCGCGCAGCCGCTCCACCGCCGCCGATACATTGGATTTTGCCAGACCGCGGTAGCGGCAGATGTCGCTGGCCGTGCGGCAGTCTGGATTGTTGTGCAGAAACAGCAGGATGTCAATTTCCAGCTGGTTCAGCCCGTACTGTACGGAAGCAGCCTCAAACCGCGCTGCATGGTACTTTTTGTAGTGCTGTACGTAGCTCAATATGGGCAGCAACTGCGTCACTCCTTTGCAAGACTCAAATAGAACGGTTCTAATTATAACCGTTTGCACAGCAAATGTCAATCCTGCCTATTAAAAAGCAAACATCAGAGAGGTACAGCCGCGCCAGGCTATACCGGATACACCGAAAAAAGAGGATGCGGACGGATCCGCACCCTCTAAAACAAAAACAAATCCGAAACAATGCTTCACAAAGAAGATTGAGCTCGGATTTGCACAATATGGTGGACCTGGAGGGATTCGAACCCTTGACCTCTCGGATGCGAACCGAACGCTCTCCCAACTGAGCTACAGGCCCATGTCATTTCGACTTGATAAGTGTACCTCTTTTCTGCCAAAAAGTCAAGGGGGTAATGCAGATTTTGTTTGCAAGCGCCGGACATATCCTGTAACATACGAATTTATATTGTAACAGGTGCAATCTGCCTGCATCTTGCGCTTCTCTTTATATAGTGCTATAATAGTACAAATCTTGCAGTGCCCGTATAAAAACGTATAGGCAATGTGGATTGAATCCAGCGCGTGGGTTGAATTATAGTATTCTCATTAAAGGTACAAGAATTCAACCTATGTGGGGAGGAAACCTTATGCAAGGCAAGCTGATTGCAAGCTACCGGCGGGAGCTTTCTGCGCTGGATGACCTGCAATGCGCCGGAACCGTGACCTATACGCTGACACAGGAGGCGGATGCGTTTGTCATCACTGTCCAGCGCGACGGGGCACGGGCGGCAGCGTGTATGCTGTGTGAGATAGAGGAGGAGCGCGCGGGGATGCTGACCCGTTTCCTGTACGAAAACGCCGTGGAGCCTGCGCATACCTCCGCGGTACTGCATGACCTCTGTGGATCGAAGGTGGGCTGACATGGCGGTGTTGCTGCATGACCGTCCGGAAGCAGCCGGACAAAAGCAGAGAGAGGCGCTCAGGCTGCCCCGGACCTCCGCCGTGGTGGCACTGTTTGCTTTCAGCTCCCGCATGAATCGCGATTCCATGCGGCTGTTCGCCCGGACCCATGGGGACGAGGTTCGCGCCGCGGCCATTGCATCGACGGGGCAGGAGGTACTGGAGCTGCTGCACGGCGGCCTTCGCCCGCAGGTGCTTGTGCTCGACGCCCTGCTGACCAAGCCGTCCGTGACGCAGGTCTTGCAGGAGATCAGCACGATGCAGCCGGACCCGGAGCCGGCAGTCCTTGTGCTGGTGCCCGTGCCGGAGGAAACCGCCGCGCGCAAGGCGCTGGGCCTGTTTGCCCAGTACCGGATCATGCTGCGCCCCTACGGGATGAAGAATCTTTTCGATGAGATCTACCGCATGGGCACAACGGACGACGAGCATCGGCTCTATCACCTGCGCCGCTGCTGTGAGGATGTGCTGGATGACTTCGGCGCGCGGTCCACACTGAACGGCTACCGCTATGCCGAGCGGATGCTGCTCTACGCGCTGTACGCGGAGCGCCCGCAGAAGATCGGCGATTTGCAGCAGTATGTCGCGTCGGAGGAGAACATCGAGATCGGCACTGTGACCTCGGCGCTGAACCGGATGTCGGCGGGTATGTCCAAGCGCGGTGCGGAGCCGTACCGCGGACTTTGCCTGCGCTGCGGCCGCCCGGAAAACGGCGTGCTCTCCAACGGGCAGCTGTTTGAGGGGCTGCTCAAGGAGCTGCGCCGCCGACTGGAACCGACTGTATAAATTAGGAAAGAAGGTGTTTTCCATGGACAGAAGGAACGAGGATACAGCACTGCTGGCCTTGCGCGGGGGATTGCGCGGGCGGTTCCGGCGCTCGTTTGACAGCATGGAGAACGCCTTTGAGGTATTGCAGGACCGCTTGCAGCACGCGGTAAACCCGGCAGAGCGCGCCGAGCTGATGCCGCTGCTCGAGGAATTGCAGACGCAGCTGATCTGCCTGCGGCGGCTGGGGGACCAGGCGTCGGATGCCGCCACGGCGGCGCTGCTGCACGGCACCTGTGTGCCGCAGCCCATCGACCTGCTGGGGCAGCTGCGGGAATTTTGCAGTATTTTGCAGGAGGAGGCCGCGCAGTACGCGCTGCCCTTTACCGTGACGCTGCAGGCCGACGGGCTGGACGTGCTGCCCACGACGGGGGATGTCTCGCTGCTCAACGGTCTGCTGACGAACCTTGTCTCCAACACACTGGCCGCGGACCGTGCGGCGCACATTATGCTGCTCTGCACGCCGGGTCGGCTCTGCTACAGGGACAACGGCCCGGGTCTGCCGCCTGATGCCGCCGCTCTGCTGACCGAGGGGCAATGGAGCGAACGCCTGCTCCACGCGGGCGGGCTGGGCCTGCCGCTGGTTGCCGCTTACACAAGCGCCATGGGCTGGGCGCTGACCGTAGGGGAGGGGCCGGGTATGAGCTTGCAGTTCACGCTGCCCGCCGCGCCGCCGCTCGACGGCATGGTGCTGACCTCGCCCACCGAGCGTCTCGCTGACCGGCAGAACCGCCGCAGACTGATACGCCGGGAACTGGCGGTTCTGGTAGCGGATACTTTGGTATAATAAATGGAAACGCTGTTCCCGGAAAAAGGAGCGGCGTTTTTTGCACAATGGCTTCCCCCTCGGGGGAAGCTGTCAGCGGCCCCGCCCGCTGACTGATGAGGGGCGAGCCTGCCATTGCCGTCCGCAAATGGTCTGTCATGATAAACCTGCCCCTCATCCGGCCCTGCTGGGCCACCTTCCCCACAGGGGAAGGCTTTAAGGAGACGGGCAGCCTCATTTTTTTTCCACACCGCTTTACTTTAAGCCCAAATTATTGTAAAATGTTATACAAAGAGAATGGTTTACTATGCCTGCACGGCACAGCGGACCGCCAAAATAACTACAGGTGGTGTTTTTTATGACAATTCAGTATAAACGTATTCTTCTGAAGGTCAGCGGCGAGGCTCTGTCCGGCCCCAAGGGCACGGGCTTTGATGAGGAGACCATCGCCTCCATCTGCGCGGGCATCAAGGCTGCGCACGACCTCGGTGCCCAGATCGGCATCGTCGTGGGCGGCGGCAACTTCTGGCGCGGACGCTCCAGCGGCAAAATGGACCGCATGGACGCCGACAAGATCGGTATGCTGGCCACCGTTATGAACGCGCTGGCTGTCAAGGACGCGCTGCGCCAGCAGGGTGTGGACGCCGTCGTCATGACCAGCTCCTTCATGCCGCAGGTCGCCGAGTGCTTCACGAGTGACAAGGCCATTGCCGCGCTGGAAAGCGGCAAGATCGTCGTGTTCGGCGGCGGCACCGGCAACCCGATCTTCTCCACCGACACGGCCTCCGCCCTGCGCGCACTGGAGATCGGCGCGGACGCCATGTTCAAGGCCACGATGGTCGACGGCGTCTATGACAAGGACCCCCACAAGTACGCCGACGCCGTGCGCTACGACACGCTGACCTTCACCCGCGTGCTGGATGAGCGCCTGGCCGTCATGGACTCTACCGCCGCGACCCTCTGCCGCGACAACGGTCTGCCCATCCTCGTGTTCGATCTGGGCCAGCCCGCCAACATTGCCAAGGCTGTCAAGGGCGAAAGCGTCGGTACCCTGGTCAGGGAATAAGACGCAAAAGCACAAATTGAAAAATTCATATTTTCCCCCTATACTATCTTAAAATAAGGAGAATTTCATTATGAGCAGCACGACGAAACCCTTTGAAGAAAAAATGAATGCCAGTGTCAACCACCTCATCCATGAGCTGGCCTCCATCCGCGCAGGCCGCGCCAACCCCGCCATTCTGGACAAGGTCACGGTCGATTACTACGGCAGCCCCACGCCCATCCAGCAGATCGCGGCTGTCGCCGTCGCCGAGGCCCGCATCCTGACCATCTCCCCGTGGGACCGCTCGATGCTCAAGCCCATCTCCAAGGCCATCCAGACCAGCGACATCGGCATCAACCCCATTGATGACGGCCAGGTCATCCGTCTGGTGTTCCCGGCCCCCACCGAGGAGCGCCGCAAGCAGCTGACCAAGGATGTCAAGAAGCAGGGCGAGGACGCCAAGACTGCCGTGCGCAACATCCGCCGCGACGCCATGGACAAGTTCAAGGCCATGAAGAAGGCCGGCGAGCTCACCGAGGACGACCAGAAGAAGCTGGAGGAAGAGACCCAGAAGCTGACCGACAAATATGTCAAGCTGATCGACGACACCTGCGCCGACAAGAACAAGGAAATCATGGAGGTCTGATCTCTCCATGAACGATAGCCTGTGCGGGCATGTCATGCGACACGCCCGCATAGGCTGTTATTGCATCATTGAATAAAACGATTCCGCGAAAGGAAACCACCGTTTATGAAGACCCGCATCATCACCGCCGCTGTCGGCCTGGGCGTTTTGGCCGTTGTGCTGGCGTTTTTTGACACCTTCCTGTTTGACTTGGTATTAAGTGCCGTCTGCCTGATTGCCATCCATGAGGTTTTTTCCGCTATGGGCTTTGGCAAAAAGCAGTGGTATCTCTATGCCGCCGCTGTGCCGCTGACGCTGCTGGTCATGCTGAGCACATCGCAGATGGTGCGCGGCCTGCTGCTGCCCGCGGCCTTTTTGACGGTGCTGTTCTACAACGTCTGTCAGATCGCCCACGTCAAAACACTGGATTTCGGTAAGCTGACGGGGTTTATCTACTTCTCGGGCGTCATCACGTTCTGCTTCTACTCGCTCATCCACTTAAAGCGGATGCTGCCCTTCGCAGAATATCGCTATGACGCAATTTATTTCATTCTGCTGATCCTCTGCTTTGCCTGGGGCGGCGACACCGCGGCCTACTTTGCGGGCCGTGCATTCGGCAGGCACAAGCTGGCTCCTATCGTCAGCCCCCACAAGACCGTGGAGGGCGCTGTGGGCGGCGTGCTGGGCAGCATGGCTGCGGGCTGTGTGCTGACGCTCGTCTACTCGCTGCTGTCGGCCAAATACAACGTCATCAGCATTCAGGTGCAGCCGAAGCATTATCTGGTGCTGCTGGGCATGGGTGCCGTGGCGTCGGTGCTGGGCATTCTGGGTGACCTGTTCGCGTCGTCCGTCAAGCGCCAGGTCGGCATCAAGGATTACGGCACGATCTTCCCGGGGCACGGCGGCATTCTGGACCGCTTTGACAGCGTCATGTTCATCGCGCCCTTTGTTTCCATCGCGGTACGCTACTTCTTCTATCTGCTGTGAGGAATCGTAAAAATGAGTAAAGTCATCACACTTTTGGGCTCCACGGGTTCCATCGGCACCCAGAGCCTGGACGTCTGCCGTATGCACGGCTATGAGGTGTTCGGCCTGTCCGCCAATTCCAGCGTCGATAAGCTGCTGGCGCAGATCGCGGAGTTCCACCCGAAGTACGTCGCCGTCACCGACCCCGCCGCGTTTGACAAGCTCTCCGCAGCGCTGGCCGGGCAGGCCGACGCGCCGAAGCTGCTCAAGGGCGCGGAGGGGCTGCGCGCGCTGGCCTGTATGGACGGCGCGGGCACGGTGCTGAACGCCGTTGTCGGCATTGCGGGCCTCGACGCCTCGCTGGCCGCGATTGAGAGCGGCCACGATCTGGCGCTGGCCAACAAAGAAAGCCTTGTCACGGGCGGCCATCTTGTGACCGATGCTGTCAAAAAGCACGGCGTCCACCTGCTGCCCGTGGACAGCGAGCACAGCGCTATTTTCCAGTGCTTGCAGGATCAGCACAGCGCCAAAACGCTGGAGAAGATCCTGCTGACGGCCTCCGGCGGCCCGTTTTTCGGCATGACCACCGAGCAGCTGCGCACCAAGACGAAGGCCGACGCGCTCAAGCACCCGAACTGGAATATGGGCGCCAAAATCACGATTGATTCTGCGACCCTGATGAACAAGGGTCTGGAGCTGATCGAGGCCGCGTGGCTGTTCGGTCTGCCCGAGGATAAGATTCAGATTGTCGTCCAGCGTGAGAGCATCATCCACTCCGCCGTGCAGTTTGCGGATCATTCGATCATTGCGCAGCTCGGTGTGCCCGACATGCGCATTCCCATCCAGTATGCGCTGACCTGGCCCGAGCGCCTGCCCAGCCCCGTGCCGGAGCTGGACTTCACCGCGCTGACCAAGCTGAGCATTGCAACGGCGGACGACGAGACCTTCCGTTGCCTCAAAGCCTGCAAAAAGGCTATCCGCAAGGGCGGTCTGGCTCCCTGCGCCGCCAACGGTGCGAACGAGGCCGCCGTCGCGCACTTCCTGCGGGACGAGATCGGCTTCCTGGACATTGGCCGTCTGGTCGAGGGCATCGTCGACAGTGATTCCTTCGGCGGCGACTACACGCTTGCCGATGTCCATGAGTGCGACCGCATGGCGCGAGCCTATGTGGAGGCACATATCTGATTGGAACTGCCCGGTAGGGGCCGCACATGTGCGGCCCTCAGCTTTCCGGCAGACTCCTGCCTGCCATACACGCGCGGGCCGGGCATGCCCAGCCCCTACAGCTCTACGTCCAATACTTTACTTGTGAGGTGCCTATGACTGCATTGCTGACCGGGCTGGCATCGCTGCTCGTGTTTGGCAGCGTCATTCTGGTGCATGAGCTGGGCCACTTTATGGCGGCGCGCCATTGCGGTATCCATGTCGAGGAATTTTCCATCGGCTTTGGCCCGTGCCTGTGGTCCACGACCCGTGACGGAACGACCTATTCTGTCCGCCTGCTGCCGCTGGGCGGCTATAATCTGTTCAGCCCCCTGCCTGACGACGAGGAGGACGAGAGCGGGGAGAGCGCACCGCCGCCCGCCCCGAAGCCCCGCAAAACCACGCTTTTCCCGCTGGTCGTCAGCGGCCAGAAATTTGAGGATGCCACCGCCTGGCAGCGCTTTTTTGTCACGCTCTGCGGTGCGCTGATGAACTTTATCCTCGGCGTCGCGGTGCTGTTGGTGCTCGTCCTTACCATGGGCAAGGTCGGCAGTACGACGATTGCGGATTTCAGCGAGAACGCCACAAGCTCCGCAGCCCTGCAGGAGGGCGACACGATTTTGCAGATTTGCAGCAACCCCTGCTGGACGCTCTACGACATAACCGATATGTTTTACACCGGTGAGGAGCAAACCTACAACGTGGTGGTCCTGCGCGGCAGCGAGGTCCTGGAACTGCAGGATGTGACCTTCACCCCGACGCGCGACGCGGACGGCAATGTGCTGTACGGCATGGATTTCCGCGTTGAGCCGATGAAAAAGGACCTGCGGCACGTCATTGTCATGACCTGCGATATGTATAGTTACTACAGCAGGGCTATTCTGGGCAGCTTTTTTGACCTGCTCGCCGGCAAGGTGGGCGTGGAGGAACTGTCCGGCCCCCTCGGCACGGTGTCGGCGGTCAACCAGGCCGTGCACTACGGCTGGCGGGAGGTACTGTCCCTGCTGGCTCTGCTGACCATCAACGTCGGCATCTTTAACCTGCTGCCCATCCCGGCGCTGGACGGCTGCAAGCTGCTGTTCCTTGCGTGGGAGGGCCTGACCGGCCATCCTGTGCCGCCCCGCGTGCAGGGCGTGATCAACACGGCGGGTACGGTGGCGCTGGTGTGGCTGATGATTCTGGTCACGATGCACGATATTTCACGATTCTTATAAGGAGAACTACGATGCAGCGTCAATTAAAAAAAGAAGTCAAGATCGGCAACATTAAAATCGGCGGCACGAACCCCATTGCCGTCCAAACGATGCTGAATGTGCCCGTCAAGGATATTGCGGGCAACGTGGCCCAGGCAGAGCGCGTCGCCAAGGCGGGCTGCCAGATCGTCCGCGTGACCGTGCCCACCCCGGCGGATGCCGCCGTCGTGGCTGCCATTAAAGAGAAGGTGGACATCCCCGTTGTGGCGGACATCCACTTTGACTACCGCGCCGCGCTTGCAGCGCTGGATGCCGGTGCGGACAAAATTCGCATCAACCCCGGCAACATCGGGGATGATGACCGCGTCAAGGCTGTGGCCGACGCCTGCAACGCCAGAAATGTGCCCATCCGCATCGGCGTCAACGGCGGCAGCCTCGAAAAGCACATCCTGGCCAAGTACGGCGCTCCCGTGCCCGAGGCCATGGTGGAGAGCGCCATGTACCATGTGCGGCTGCTGCAAAAATACGACTTTGATAATATCGTTATTTCGATCAAATCCAGCAACGTGCCCCGCATGATGGCGGCGTACCGTCTGCTGGCCAGCCAGACGGACTACCCCCTGCACGTCGGCGTGACCGAGGCCGGCGGCAACCGCATGGGCCTCATCAAGTCCGGTATGGGCATCGGCGGTCTGCTGATGGAGGGCATCGGTGACACGCTGCGCGTCAGTCTGACCGATGAACCCGAGAACGAGGTCTACGCCGGGTATGACATCCTGCGCGCGGCGGGCTACGCCGTCGCCGGTCCCGAGATCATCAGCTGCCCGACCTGTGGCCGCACCCAGTACCCGATGATCGAGATTGCCAACGAGGTCGAGGCGCGTCTGCGGGACGAGGGCTTTAAGAAGCCGCTCAAGATCGCTATTATGGGCTGTGTTGTCAACGGCCCCGGCGAGGCATCCGACGCCGACATCGGCATTGCCGGCGGTAAGGATGAGGCCCTGCTTTTCATCCGCGGCGAGAAGATCCGTATGCTCAAGGGCGATATTGTCGGCCAGTTGCTGGAAGAAATTCATAAGATGTGATTTTACGCTGCGGGTGCATAGGAAATGTACTCCTACGAATTACAATTTGTAGGGGCGAACATTGTTCGCCCGCAGGGACTTTGCGGCAGTCGCACGCTTTCCGGGTCGATGACGAGCATCGACCCCTACACCGTAGGGGCGGATTCCATATCCGCCCGAGGAGCGTCGAGAACGCCGCCCCCTACAAGAATTGCCACCCATTTATTGAGGTACGAATCCTTTGAAACCATTTGTCACCCAGGTCTGGCCGCAGTTTACGGCGGACCAGCAGTTCTGCACGGCGTTCGGCAGTGTGCTTGTGGACCGCGTGGAGCTTTACCGCACACAAAGACAGGTCGTCATCTGCCTGCGCAGTGCTGAACCTTTGGATCAGGCGCTGTGCGGGCGTCTTTGTGCGTCCCTTGCTGAGGTGTTCGCCGGGTATGAGCTGCAAGTCCGCAGCTACTTTGCCTACCCGAACATCACCCCCGAGGCCGTGCGCCTGATGATCGAGGAATTGAAAGAAAAGGGAATGCCGGTCAACGGCTTCCTCGATAAGTCCGAGCCCGTCACCTTTGGCGAGGACGGCATCACGGTCCACGTCAGCGCGGGCCGCCAGATCCTTGAGAGCGTCGAGCTGCCCCGCGTGCTGGCCGAGATGATCCAGGAACGCACAGGAAGTCTGCCTGTTGTCCGCCTGGCCGATTCCGGTAAGGCGCGCACCGAGGAGGAGTTTGAGCAGTACCTGCAGGAGAAGGCCCCCGTTGTCAAGTTCGAGGCCAAGGAGACACCGCCCGACTTTACGATTGAAGGTCTCGCCCTCACGAACAAGCCGGTCAAGCTGTTCTACGGCAAGCAGTTCAAGCCCACCGACACCCGCCGCCTCAACGATCTGGGCGACGGCGGCAAGGTCACGGTCTGGGGCGACGTCTTTGCTACCGAGGTCAAGGGCAGCCGCCGCAAGATTTATTTTACCTCCATCACCGACTATTCCGGCTCCGTCAACCTCAAGGTCATGGGGGAAGAAGGCGCGGATATGTCCAAGTGGGAGGGTCTCAAGCCCGGCACGACCCTCATCGTCCGCGGCAACTATATGTACGACAAGTACGAGCATGACTTTGTCATCATGCCCTACGACGTTTTGCAGGTCGAGCGTGAGCAGCGCCAGGATACCGCGCCCGACGGCGAAAAGCGCGTCGAGCTGCACCTGCACACCAAGTCCAGCTCGATGGACGGCTTCAACGACCCCGGCAAGATCGTGCGTCTGGCTCACCGCATGGGCCACCGCGCCATTGCCATCACCGACCACGGCGTCTGCCAGGGCTACCCCGAAGCGATGCTGGCCACCGATGCCATCCACGAAACAGACCCGAACTTTAAACTGATTTACGGCTGTGAGGCCTACTTCGTCGATGACATGATCCCCGCAGTCTACGGCAGCGCCGAGATGCCGCTCTCCGGCTCGTTCGTCGTCTTTGACACCGAGACGACGGGTCTCGACTCCAACACCGAGCGCCTGACCGAGATCGGCGCGGTCTATGTCGAGAACGGCAAGATCAACGAGGAAAAGAAGTTCTGCACCTTCGTCAACCCCGGCAAGCCGATCCCGCAGAAGGTCGTTGACCTGACCGGCATCAACGATGCCATGGTCGCCGACGCCCCGACGCCCGAGGAGGCCATCCGCGCTTTTAAAGAATTTTGCGGGGACAACATCCTTGTGGCCCATAACGCCCACAGCTTTGATATGCTGTTCATCCGCAAAGCAGGGGAGAAGGCGGGCGTCAGCTGGGACGAGAACACCTATATCGATACACTGCCGATGGGGCAGGCACTCTTTCCGGGTCTGCGCAACTACAAGCTGGACACCATCAACAAGCACCTCGAGATTCCGCCCTTCAACCATCACCGCGCCGTCGATGACGCCATGGCGCTGGCCCGCATCTATGAGGTCATGCTGACCGACCTCGAGGAAAAGGACATCCATACGGTGGAGTCTATCAACACCGGCCTCGGCGGCAACAAAGAGGTGCTGAAAAAGAAATACTACCACCTTATTATATTGGTGCAGAATCAGGTGGGCTTAAAGAACCTCTACCGCATTGTCAGCGCCGCCCACACGCAGTATTTCTTTAAGAAACCGCGCGTGCCGCGCAGCCTGCTGAACCAGTACCGCGAGGGCCTGCTGCTCTCCCCGGCCTGTGAAGCAGGTGAGCTTTACAGGGCAATCGTGGCCGGTCAGCCCTACGAACAGCTGCTCCGCATTGCCGATTATTACGATTATCTCGAGGTGCAGCCGCTCGGCAACAATGAATTCATGGTGCGCAACGGGCAGGTGGACTCGATCGAGGCCATCAAAAACTTCAACCGCACCGTCATAAAGCTGGGCGAGGATCTGCATAAGCCGGTTGTCGCCACGGGCGACTCCCACTTTCAGGAGCCGGAGGACTGGATCTACCGCGCTGTTCTGCAGGCCGGCAACGGCTTCAAGGACGCGGACAACCAGGCCCCGCTCTACTTCCGCACCACGCCCGATATGCTGGAAGATTTCAGCTATCTGCCGCAGGAAAAGGCGTATGAAATTGTGGTGACGAACCCCAACAAGATCGCCGCGACCATCGACAACAACCTGCGCGCCATCCCCAAGGGCACCTACCCGCCCAGCATCCCGGGCGCGGAACAGGAGCTGCGCGACGACACGTGGAAGCATGCGGCGCGCGACTACGGCAGCCCGCTGCCCGACGTGCTGCAAAAGCGGCTGAAAAAGGAGCTGGACTCCATCTGCGGCCACGGTTACGCCGTTTTGTACGTCATTGCCGTGCGTCTGGTGGCCTACTCCAATGCGGGCGGCTATCAGGTCGGCAGTCGTGGCTCCGTCGGCTCATCCGCCGTCGCGCACTTCTCCGGCATTTCCGAGGTCAACTCGATGCCGCCGCACTATCTGTGCCCCAACTGCAAGCACAGCGAGTGGATCAACGATGGCGTACACTTTGACGGCTTCGACCTGCCTGATAAGACCTGCCCGGTCTGCGGCAAGCCGATGATCGTCGAGGGCCACGACATCCCGTTTGAGACCTTCCTCGGCTTCTACGGCGACAAGGAGCCTGATATTGACCTGAACTTCTCGGGCATGTATCAGTCCCACGTCCACCGCTATACCGAGGAACTGTTCGGCAAGGAAAACGTCTTTAAGGCGGGCACCGTCTCCGGTTTGCAGGATAAGACCGCCTACGGCTACGTCAAAAAGTACCTCGAGGAGCGCGGCAAGACAGTCAACCGCGCCGAGGAAAACCGCCTTGTTATGGGCTGCACCGGCGTCAAGCGCACGACGGGTCAGCACCCCGGCGGCATGGTCGTTGTGCCGGATACCTTCGACATTTACGACTTCTGCGCCATCCAGCACCCGGCGGACGACGTCAAGGGCGGTCTGCTGACGACCCACTTTGAATTTAAATACCTGCACGATACGCTGCTCAAGCTGGATGAGCTGGGCCATGATGTGCCGACCTTCTACAAGTTCTTTGAGGAATACTCCGGCATTCCGATTGATTCCGTCCCGATGAACGACGAGAAGGTCTACAGTCTGCTGACCAGCCCCGAGGCCCTCGGCGTGACGGAGGAGCAGATCGGCTCCAAGACCGGCACGTTCGGCATCCCCGAGATGGGCACCAACTTTGTGCGCCAGATGCTGCTGGATGCCCAGCCGAAGAATTTCTCAGAGCTGATCCAAATCTCGGGCCTGTCCCACGGCACCGATGTCTGGACCGGCAATGCGGATGAGCTGATCCGCTCAGGCACCTGCACGATTGCGGAGGTCATCGGCTGCCGTGACAGCATCATGCTGTACCTGCTGCGCAAGGGACTGGAGCCGAAGATGTCGTTCGACATCATGGAGGCCGTGCGTAAGGGCAAGGTCGCCAAGGGCGGCTTCAAGCCCGGGTGGGAGGAAGCCATGCGCGAGCACGATGTGCCCGACTGGTATATTGAATCCTGCCGCAAGATCAAGTATATGTTCCCCAAAGCCCATGCCGTGGCCTACCTGATGGCGGCCATCCGCCTGATGTGGTTCAAGGTCTACCACCCGGCCATCTTCTACGCGGTGTACTTCACGGTGCGCGGCGCGGATATTGACTACGAGGCCGCCGTGGGCGGCGTCCGTGTGGCGAAGCAGCACCTGCGCGACAACGAAAAGATCCCCAAGGACGAGCGCACCGCCAAGGACGATGACGCGCTGGTCAGCCTGCAGCTGGAAAACGAAATGCTGCAGCGCGGCTGCGAGTTTTTGCCCATCGAGCTGGGCAGAAGCTACGCCAGCAAGTACGTGGTTGAGGACGGCAAGGTGCGTCTGCCGTTCACGGCCATCCGCGGTCTGGGTGATGCCGCCGCCGTTGCGCTGGAACAGGCCACGATGCACGGGCAGGAGTATATCTCGGTGGAGGAATTGCAGCAGGCCAGCGGTGTGGCGCAGTCTGTTTTTGACAAGCTCCGCGCCGTCGGCGCTTTGGGCAGTCTGCCCGAAACGAGCCAGGTGGATTTGTTCAGTATGATATAAAGGTAAGAGCGCAGAGCCCCTCAGGCCGAGCATAAGCGAAGGCCGGAGGGGCTCTGCCGCTTTGCCGTTGCCGCCAACTTGCCCCCTTGACAACCTACCTGATTTGCGCTATAATAGCAGTCACTGATGCGGGATTAGCTCATCCGGTAGAGTGACTGCTTCCCAAGCAGTAGGTGGCGAGTTCGAGACTCGTATCCCGCTCCAAGATACCCCGAGGCGTTTCGCTTCGGGGTATTTTTATTTGTGCAAAAAGAGGTGCCGACCATGCTTGACGCATTCCCGATCTATCACTGGTTCCACAACGGCAACCCGTATTCCGGGGCAGAGGGCGGTATGCGCTATGTCATCACCCCCATCAAGGTGCCCGACCCAAGCGACGAGAGCGGCAAGAAAAAGCGCGAGGCCCTCTGCGCCGAGGTCTGGCCCGGCCCGTGGAGCATCGAGCATACCGCCGAGGAAAAGATCGAGACGCAGCTGTTTGACGGCGACCAGGCGGGCTTGGATAAGGCCGTCGCCTGGCTGCATGAGCGTTACACCGCCGAGGCAGACCGCTGGACGGACATCCCGTCGATCCTCGACTGTGAGCCGGACCGCTGACGACTGATGAACACCTGCCGCTGATAAGCTGCTGGCGGATGCCCGGCGCGAGGCCGACGACATTGTGAGCCGGGCCAACAGGGAGGCCGACAGACAGTGGGAGCTTTTCCGTCGGCAGGTGCGCAGGGCCGTGCAGGTCAGCCCCGAGCTGGCAGCCCTGCTGCAAAAGCGCCGTCCCCGCGAAGATCAGGAATAAGGAGCCTATATGCCCAGACAGGTCCCGACGCCGCGCACGGTGGAAATTCCTTCCGCCGAGGCCGTCGCCAAGGAGCGCGAGCGTCTGCAATACAAAAAGAAATACAACCGCACGCTGCGCAGCACGATCTACGCGCTGCTGGCCGTGGCCGCACTGGCCGTGCTGGTCGCCACGATTTTTCTGCCGGTGTTGGCGCATGAATTGAGTGAATAAGTACGAAGCCGCACCCCGCGCAGAGACCGGGGTGCGGCTTTTGCGTAAAAACGTGATTTGTACAAAAGCAGGTTGCACAAGACTGGCAAAGCGCGTACAATAGTGCTGAATGAGGCGATTTGTATGTGGTTATTGTACGCAGTCGGCTCTGCGCTGTTCGCGGGTCTGACATCCATTCTGGCAAAATGCGGCATTCGCAAAACGGATTCCACCGTGGCCACGGCCATCCGCACGATCATTGTGCTGGTTTTTGCGTGGGTCATGGTGTTTGTGGTCGGCTCGCAGGGGACGATTGCCAGCATCCCGGCCAGAAGTCTGGTATTTCTGGGGCTGTCGGGTCTGGCTACGGGTGCCAGCTGGCTGTGCTATTTTTATGCCTTGCAGCGCGGGCCGATCGATAAGGTCGTGCCCATCGACAAGAGCAGCACGGTCATGACGATCTTGCTGGCTGCACTGCTGCTGGGCGAGAGTGTGACCCTGACCAGGGGCATCGGCGTTGTGCTGATCGCCGCCGGCACGTTCCTGATGATCGAGAAAAAGGGCGGCGTCCAGAAAGAGGAAAGCGGCTGGATGTTGGCGGCGTTCGGTTCGGCCATTTTTGCGGCGCTGACCTCGATCTTGGGCAAGGTCGGCATCACCGGGGTCGAGTCCAATCTCGGTACGGCGCTGCGCACCGGCGTGGTGCTCATCATGGCGTGGGTCATGGTGTTTGTGCAGGGCAAGCAGGGCCAGGTGAAGGCGGTGCCCAAAAACGAGCTTGGCTTCATCTGTCTGTCGGGCCTGGCGACGGGTGCCAGCTGGCTGTGCTATTACAAAGCGCTGCAGCTCGGCCCGGCCAGCCTCGTCGCGCCCATCGATAAGCTGAGCATTCTGGTCACGGTGCTGTTCTCCTACATCGTGTTCCATGAGCGCCTGAGCAGAAAGGCTCTGACAGGTCTGGCCGTGCTTGTCGCGGGCACGCTCGTCATGCTGGTATAAAATTTATCATAACGGCAGCACCTTTTCCTGCAAAGGTGTTGCTTTTTTTGCTATCTTTTGCCATAATAAATATATATGCAATAGGCATATATATGCAATAGGCAGGCTTATGCAGGAAAGGAGGCACAGCAGATGGCGAAAATCGCCGTGGTCGAGGACAACGACGCCATGCGGGCGCAGCTCTGCGGGTTCATCGCGCAGTATGCGCAGGAGAGCGGACACCAGCTGGACGTGACCGCCTTCTCGGACGGGGCACAGCTTGTGGAGCCGTACCGCCCCGGGTTTGACATCATCTTTCTGGATATTGAGATGCCAAAGCTCGGCGGTATGCCGACGGCGGAGCGCATCCGCAGGCAGGACCCGGATGTGGTGCTCGTGTTCGTCACCAACATGGCACAGTATGCCATCCGCGGGTATGAGGTCGACGCGCTCGACTTTGTGCTCAAGCCCGTCAGCTACTACCAGTTCAGCACCAAGCTGGAGCGCGCCTTGCAGCGCATCCAGCGCCGCCGCGGCGGGCAGGTGGCCTTGCAGGTCAGCGGCGGGGTGCAGCTGCTGGATACCGACGACATCCTTTATCTGGAAACGCGGGACCGCCTTTTGCACTACCACACGGCCACGGATACCTGGTCGGTGCGCGGCAGTCTGCTGAAGGCCGAAAAGGATCTGGCTGCCTACCACTTTGCGCGCTGCAACCAGTGCTATCTGGTCAACCTGCGCCACGTCAGGGGCGTGCAGGATGATCTGGTGCAGGTGGGGGAGGAACGGCTGGAGATCAGCCGCCGCCAGCGCACGGCCTTTCTGGCCGCGCTGGCGGCCTATGTCGGGGGTGCGCTGTAGGTGGATACACTTCTGACATGGGTGGTTTGTGCTGTCGGCCTGTGCGGTGCGGAGCTGGCCTACTGGCTGCCGCTGAAAAAACGCAGGAATTTTACCATGCGCACCGCCCTGAATTTTATCGCGGCAGTGCCGCTTGCGCAGGTCATCATCTGGGCCAACAGCGGCCACGCCAATCCGACGATGCTGCTGGTGATTTACGGCGGTTATTTCATCTGGGCTGCGGTGGCAACCCATCTCTGCACGCTGCTGGACTGGTCGGCCAGCGCATATTGCAGCATTTGGATCGTCCTGACGACGGAGTCGGCCTATGAGCTGTGGCGCGTTCTGATCTGGACGGCGCAGACGCTTGGAATGCGCCATCTGTCGCTGCACAGCACGCCGATGCTGCTGGGGCAGCTGGGCTTTACCATTGCCTGCTGTGTGACGGTCCGGTATACCATGGCGCGCACGATGCCGGAGGACGGCATCTACCACATCGGCCCTCGCCAGTTGGGCAGTGCCGGACTTCTGGGCGCGATATTCGTCTTTCAGTTTTTTGCACTGCAAACCAGTCTGCGCGTCGGGCTGCAGCCATCGGCGGTAGTCGCACCGTCGATGCTGACCCAGTTTTACTGCGTGACGCTGCTCTATTTACAGACCGAGCTTTTCAAAAAAGCGGCCATGCAGAAGGAGATGGACGCACTGAACCTTCTGTATGACCGCCAGCGCAAGCAGTACCAGATCGCACGGCAGAACGTGCAGATCATCAACCGCAAGTGCCATGAGCTCAAGGTTCAAATCGCCGACCTGCGCCGCCTGCAGCCCGACGAGGCCACAACGCAGAGCCTTGACGAGGCCGAGCAGGCGGCCCGGATGTACGACGCCAACGCTGCCACCGGTAATGAGGTGCTGGACGTCGTCCTGACCGAAAAGAGCCTGCTGTGTGAGGCCCAGCGCATCCGCCTGAACTGCGTGGCCGATGGCACCTGCCTTGCGGCCATCGAGCCGGGTGACCTGTACGCGCTGTTCTCGAACCTGCTCGACCAGGCCATCGACGCTGCAGCCCAGCAGCCGAATGACCGCCGCATGATCGACCTGCTTGTATGCAGGCGGCAGGGCTTCGCGGTCATCAACGTCATCGGCCCGGCGCTGTCCGGCAGCCAGTCCGACCACGGACGCCGCCACAGCTATGAGCTGAAGGTTGCCCGCCGTGTCGTGCAGAAATACAGCGGCACCATGGCGACAGAGCCCCGCGGAGAGCTGTTCGCCGTCAAGATCGTGATGCCGCTCACCAGGGGATGAAAGAAAAAATACCGCCTGTTTTTTGTGCAAGATGTACAAAGAACGGGCGGCCTTTTTTGTACCCCAAAAACCGAATATCCCGCCAGAAATACCACTTTTCGCAAACCTATTGCCAGAAATTTAACAGTTCTGTACAATACAGGTACAGTAAAAAACAACACAGGAGGGCGCAATGCGAAGCACGACCAAGCTGATGAAGAACTGGCAGTTCACCGGCCCTGACGGTAAGACCACTGCCGTGGACCTGCCGCACACCTGGAACAACATCGACGGCCAGGACGGCGGCAACGACTACTGGCGCGGCACCTGCATCTACAAGACGCAGTTCACGGCGCCCGCTTTTGACAAGGATACCCAACAGGTCTGGCTGCAGTTTGAGGGCGTGAATGCCAGCGCCAAGGTCACGCTGAACGGGGTGGAGGTCGCCCGCCACGACGGCGGCTACTCCACCTTCCGCGCGGATGTCACGGCGCTGCTGGCCGACAGCAATGAGCTGATCGTGGAGGCGGACAACAGCAAAAATGACCGCGTCTACCCCCAGAAGGCTGACTTCACCTTCTACGGCGGCATCTACCGCGACGTCAGCCTGCTGGTCGTCAACCGGAACCACATCGCGCTGGATTACCTCGGCGGCCCGGGCGTGCAGATCACGCCCACTGTGAACGGCGCAAACGCTGACATCGAGGTCAAGACCTGGATGGAGGGCGACGGCGAGGTCGAGTTCTCGATTTACGACGCCGCCGGTGCCGAGGTGCTGACCGGCAAGGGCCTGGACACGACGGTCACGCTGGAGCACCCGCACCTGTGGGACGGCGTGCGTGACCCGTATCTCTACACCTGCGCGGTGCGTCTGGTGCTGAACGGCGAGGTACAGGACGAGGTACGCCAGCGCTTCGGCGTGCGCAGCTTCTCGGTTGACCCCAAGCGGGGCTTCTTCCTCAATGGCCGCCCGTATCCGCTGCACGGCGTCTCCCGCCACCAGGACCGCAAGGGTCTGGGCAATGCAATCACGCGCGAGATGCACGACGAGGATATGCAGCTCATCAAGGAGCTGGGCGCGAACACGATCCGTCTGGCGCACTACCAGCACGACCAGTACTTCTACGACCTCTGCGATGAGGCCGGCATGGTCGTCTGGGCTGAGATCCCCTACATTTCCGAGCACATGCCCAATGGCCGTGAAAACACGATCAGCCAGATGAAGGAGCTGATCGTCCAGAACTACAACCACGCCTGCATCGTCTGCTGG
>OGCM01001358.1_pt1 | contig 30138 bp, 20 predicted proteins | sample 1570151 | NCBI WGS metagenome assembly OGCM01 (sample SAMEA4370582, study PRJEB24528) | human gut metagenome
ACGTCTGCTTCGGTTCATGGCGCGGTAATAAAGTCTCTCAAGTCTCTCTGATGTCTGTATACTGTTGCCACGTTCTGAAAGGTTTTTAAGCCCCGTCTCTGTATCAGAAGTATAGGCTACAGTCTGTGTGCCGATATCAGCGCCAACGATGCCATTGCCGTATTTATGTCGGGGATTGCCAAATCTGTCGTATTTAGGTTTTGCCCTGCCCTCAATGGTGAGATGCAGGTACACCCTGTACTTTCCGCGGATAAATTTCGGCACGAGAGTTGCATAGCATGGCCGGTACGTGCTTATGCAGCATGCCTCTTCCAGAAGAGTCTGTACGGCTTTACGATCCGTAGTCTCTGGCGAGGCAAGGTAATCCAAAACGGCATTGACTTCATCAGTTTGGAACCGGTCTTTGACCTGTATCCCGAAAACTAATTTCCCCAGCTTAAACTTCAGTTCATCGTTTTTTACGGACATCGGGATACCTCGGTTGATCTGCTTTGCCCGGATGCATGGCAGATCCCCATATTTGGAGAAATGAAGCGTTTTCCCATTCCCGTAAAGACATTTTTCAACGCCGTGCCATACATCCTCGGCTTTCGTGAGGGCAAATATGGCATCAATGCCATACTTTTTACCAATAGGTATCATTAACGTCCGGCAGGACTCTTTTGTAAGATTGTACTGTTCCTGCATCTCATTGAGCTGTCCGGCATATGTTTTGCGTTTCTTCTTGTCCTCAGTGGAGCCATACAGTTGAAGCAGCTTGCGGTACTTTTTGGTACGCATGAGCTGTTCATAATTCTTTTTCATAAGGCTAACAAGCTCATTACCGGCTTTCCGGATCCTGTCTGAGAGATTTACGACCTTCTGCACATCAGGATAGGACATATCCGCCTCAGCGACCAGGATATGCCTGTCAGAAAGTTTATGAAATTTTTTCAGAAGTTTTTTGTACTCGTCAGCATCCATTTGTTTTCTGCTCCTCAATGTATTTGATCACTTTAAGTGTTTTGTACGATATTTATGTATATCCTTCCTGTTCATACTCTTATATGTCTAATTAATGTAAAAAGAAAGTAGGAAAAGGGGCTTTCATCCCACAGGCAAGCCTGTGGGTTTTTCGCCATAAATTTATAACAGACGGACCGCCTGCTTATCAGAAAAAGCTGTCAGGAATAAATTTGGCATATATTGACAGAGTTGGCCAAGGAGATCCATCATGTCATCGTAATTTTTCTGATCCGAAAGAAGAATACCTTTTTCTCCATTAATAGTTGTCTCTGTAAAGAAACCTGAATATTCTCTCAACATTAGGTCGATATCGTCTCTGGAAAGTGTAAAAGTAGTCGGGATTTCCTTTTCTTTTAAAAGATGCGCGACTTTTTCTCCATAACATTTCAATGTGTGGTATGAAATGAAGGATTGGCTTGGATCAAGGGAAAGAAGTTCGGCAAAAGCATGTAATGATACCGTCTCGATTCCAAAACGGTATACCACGTCTTTTGAAAAATGCTGCAGTAAAAAGGATTCCCCATCCCAGATGATTCCACGTCCATCTTTGTTGAGAACAGAAAGACTAACGATTCCATTTTTGTTAATGTTTGCAGATGGTGCATACTTTTCATCGCTTTCGTAGCTTACATGGTAAAAATCGAGAAACTGCATAAAAGCTTCAGAATTATCGCAAATATTTTTGCAATCTCTGTATCTCAGAGAAAAAATGGTTCCGTTATCCGGGAATACTTTCAAACAGATGGCAAGCATTTTATTCAGATCTGCATTTTTTAGCTGAACATATTTCGCAGATTTTTCTTCATCGTCTTTTCCCCCGTAGTACAACATTTGACTGATGTGGCCGAAATACTCTCTGGCAGAAGCAAAGCTGAAGCCGCGCACTTCGTCTTCCGTAAGTGGAATATAGCAGTAGTTGTTAAATGCCCTGAATTGGCGTATCCATTCTGTAAGGGTCGAAACTACTGCGTACTTCAATACAAGGAGAATACACAACAACAGAAATAAGCCAACTATGTTGCCTGCCATAAATGTAATCAGTAAAAGACTGTAAAAAAGTCCACTGTTTGTATCCGGAATAGCAAGGGAACATTCCCATTTGGCAGCCAGGTAGTTCAGAATACACAGCAAAACCATCGCAAGCAGACAAAGAATAAACTGAATCAGTTCTGATCTTTCCAGAAGCACTTTGATACGACTTTTCTTTTTCAATAAATTTTTCACAAAAAAACTAAGCTGGAAGCTGCCGCGTCTTCGCGTGCAGAGGAAAGCGCCACCTGCACATACACTTCTTTTTATATCCATACATTCATTTCTTAAATATTTATAAATTTCCATTTTCATTGTTTATAAACAATAGATTTAGTAGTATAATTCTATTATGGAAAATAAAAGAGAAAACAATAAAAGTGATGAATATCATTCATTATCCCATTTGAAATATTTATGCCGTTATCATGTGATCTTCTGTCCGAAATACAGAAGAAAGATCTTAGTTAATGGTATTGACGAACGGCTGAAAGAAGTGTTTACAGAAACAGCCAAAGAACACGGCTTCAGCATCATAGAGATGGAAGTCATGCCGGATCATGTACACCTGCTTATCGACTGCAACCCCAGATATGGGATCATGCAGTGTATTACAGACCTTAAGTATGGATCAGCACATGTACTCGGGCGGGAATTCCCGTCCATCCGGAAAAAGATCCCGTCCATCTGGACACGCAGCTGTTTTGTAGCAACTGTAGGAAGTGTTTCCCTTGATGTTGTAAAACAGTACATAGAATCACAGAAAGGAAAGTAAACTATGCCGAGTTACTGTCTCGAATTAAAGTTAAAAGTGAAGAAAGACTCCGACAGGAACTACCTGCAGAACTATTTTAATGCGGTGGCAAAGCTCGGTAATGAAATACGCAGGTTCGCAATCCGACAGCTCGGGCATCTGAAACAGGATAAAAACTACAAGTCCCTGCTTGCGGAGTACGTAAAAGTCAAAGGGGACAAAGATTCCCCGGAGCGCGAACGCCTGTCAAAAGAACTGTCTGTCATCGTAGGTTCCTACGGGCTTACAAAGTACGGACTTCAAAAGTCAGCCTGTCAAATGCGTAAACATCTGAAATACGTGCATTCTGATGTTTACCAGAAACTCAGTGACAGTATCTGGCGAAGCGTAGAGAAATACCTTTACGGCAACGGAAAACAGATCCATTTCAAGAAGTGGGATGATGTCATGAGTTTTGAAAACAAGAAGAACTCCACCGGCATCATTTATGCGGATGGAAAGGTATACATCAACTGCACGCCAAAGAAACCAAAAGGAGGAATTGTCCTCGACATCATCCTCCCGCGCAACAAAGAATCCACCCACTACATGTATGAAACCACATGTCTTGCTGACAGGACGAAATACTGCCGGATCGTAAGGAAGATGTTTCCATCCGGATGGCGGTATTACGTACAGCTGGTACAGGAAGGGATTCCTCCGCAGAAACATGAGACCGGGAAAGGGCGCGTCGGTATTGATATCGGCACATCCACAATCGCTGCGGTATCAAAAGATGGCTGCATCCTCGAAGAACTTGGGGATCCTGCTTCCTCTCCTGCTGAAGAATGCCTGCTCCAGCGGAAGCTTGACCGGAGTCGCCGTGCCATGAACCCGAACAATTACAAGGAGGATGGCTCCGTAAAGAAAGGCAAAAAGACCTGGAAGAAATCAAAAACTTACCAGGCTGTCCAGAACCAGCTGAAATCCCTCCGGAGACAGAAGGCTGCACGCCTGAAACAATGGCAGGAAGCCGAAGCGAATAAGATCGCCACAATGGGAACAAGGTCTTTGTGGAAACGATGGATTTTAAAGCTTTGCAGAAGCGTGCAAAAAATACCGAACGACAGGAACAGACGTCCATTGTAAAACAGAAGGACGGCACGGAAAAGAAAGTACATAAGTATAAAAAGAAAAAACGGTTTGGAAACTCTATCGGAATGCACGCCCCCGCGCAGTTCATATCCATACTGGGACGGAAACTGTCGTACCACAAAGGCGGACTTTGCAGAATCAATACCTGGAAATTCAAAGCCAGCCAATACAACCATGTGGATGACACCTATGAGAAGAAGAAGCTCTCAAAACGTTACAACACCATAGACGGCCGGTGGGTGCAGCGTGACCTCTATAGTGCATTCCTGCTGATGTGTTCGGATGATACACTTGAACACGCAGACCAGAAACGGTGTACCGGAAACTATAAATGTTTCCTTAAAAACCACGATGCCTGTGTCAACGCAATCCTTACAGACATCAAAAAGAACCAGAAAAAAGTTCCATCCTGTTTCGGAATCAATAAAAAAATGGCCGCCCTTTAAGACAGCCATAGATATAAAATGTAACTATAAACAAACATCGATATAACCTTATAAATATAGATATATGGGATCAAACTGAGTCCCTGGGCCGCATCCTGAGCTGAGTACACAGCTGTTCCCCTGATGCATAAACCGCTTTGCCGGGAGGTCCTGAAAGTTAATCCCTTCTGTAGTACGCAGAAGTGGCTGCAGCAGCAACACCGCTGTGGAGATCATCCATTAGGCTACAACAAAAAGCGCGTATCGTCATCATAGACTGACGGAGATTCCCAAAGGGAAAATCCAGATGTCTGGCGTACGTTTCTCAAGTGATGCCTTCTGGACCTTAAACCTGCCGCGTCTTCGCGTGCAGATCAGTTAGCAATTTTCCTCCGTTTCTTTCGTACCCTTCGGATGGAGTACATGTTTGTTCTTACGGTATGTATATTGCGCCTTTTGGAAAATCGTCAATGGATTTTGGAAAGTTTTTTAATTTTTTCAAATAGTTTTACGGAAACGTGGAATGACCGGCAGGTTGGACCGAACGGAAAGGTATTCCAGAAAGACAAGACGAAGATCATCAAGAAACTGGATATTAACGAATACCGGTATCCAAATCTGACGGCATCAGAAAAGAAAGTTGTGAAACCGGGATTGCAAGAGCTGGCGTATAAGTTAATGCCGGAGATATAGGGGGACGTATGAGTAAAAAAGAAGAAGCATTGGAAAAGGCATTCCCGGATGGGTTCTCTTTGCAGAAGGATGAGCATACTTTTGTAGTTGCCGGGGATGAGAAGGGAAAGTTTTTCGTTGGATTATCGGATATCCTACAGGCGCTTGCCTTTGCAGAAGATGAAGCGGATGTCCCGGAGATACCACAAGAGTGGTGGGAAGAGATCGGAAAGCTGTATTCTGCGTAAGAAATCTGGATGGGATTATCAAAAGAAAGGCACTTGATTTCTCAAGCGCCTTCCGTTATAATCTAGTTAGAAGCTGATCGGAAGAGATTTCCGATTTGCCCTCGGTTTAATATTATTTCAAAGAAATAGCATCTACTTTGGACGGTGGGATGCTATTTCTTTTTATTGTTATGGTTGTCTATGTAAGACAGTGCCGCGAAGACTACAAGCAGCAAAGTTAATACTTCTGATGTACTCATAGGGCATCACCCTCTCTTTCGTAATACTAGAGGGCAGTCAACAATCGGAAAATCGCATCCGTACTTCTGTTCGATTACATACTTATTGTACCAAAAATTGAATGGGAAGACAAGAAACAAAATTCCTTGACATATTCCCTTCAAATGCTATTCTTCCAAAATCTTAATCTCAGATGGTTTCACCGCGATCTCTTTCCCGGAATCCAATTCAAGAATGGCGAGGTTCGCGCTCCGCCAGCTACCCGTGTTCTGGTGGCAGGAAGCCGGGGTGGGGAACTTTTCTTGTTTCATATTAAAGTTGAAATAACAAACACGTATCGAAAGGAGAGTGAGGATTTATGGGAGAAAAGAAACATGCGAGCACGCAGCACATGGCTATCTGACCATTTTCCCACTGTATTTTTTCGATTGCGGGTGTTATAATAAAATCAGATAAGGGATGGTCCCTGATTTGAAATAATCAGGGATGCCTAAGCTTTCCCTGATTAGAAACAAAAAATTTGCATAAACAGGGAAAGAGAGGAAAAAATATGGGTGAAAAAGATTTAACCGAAAAAATACTTGAGGATTACAATGATGTTTTTGCAGATATCATAAATGCTTTTGTATTTGAAGGGAAAGATGTAGTACATCCGGATTCGCTGAGAAACAGTTCTGTTCATTCTCAATACAAAGCAAGTGATCAAAAACTTCATGAATTGGAGCGTGATGTCGCAAAATATTGGATGGATGGAAATGTCCGGATCGCCTTATGTGGCATGGAAAATCAGACTAAAGTCGAAAAGTTTATGCCATTTCGAGTGTTCAGTTATGACGGAACTGCATACAGGAGCCAGTTGCTGGACCGGAAGAATAAAATCGTCCCAGTGATTACCATAGTGCTGTATTTTGGCAATGAACATTGGACAGCACCGAAAAGCATCAAGGAACTTTTGGATATTCCAGCGGGACTTGATGAATATGTGAGTGATTACAACATCCATGTATTCGAGATCGCATGGCTTACGGATGAGCAGATTGCTAGATTTAAAAGTGATTTTGGGATTGTTGCTCGATTCTTTTCTGAGAGAAGAAAAAATCCGGACTATGTACCGGACGATCAAACCGTCATCACGCATGTCGATGCCATGTTAAAACTCTTGGCAGTAATGGCTGGAGATCGAAGATACGAGGAAATTTTACAATCTGACAATAAAAAGGAGGTTGGTTGTATGTGCGATGTAGCAGAAAGATTGGAACGCAAAGGAATTGAAAAAGGTCTTGTAGAAGGCCGCGCAGAAGGCCAGAACCTGCTTGTGGCTGTGGTTAACCGTTTGAGGAATGGCGAAACGGCAGAGCAGATTATTGCAAGCGGTGTAGATGCTCAAACAGTAGCACTTGCACAGTCAATCAAATAAGCAGCAGAATTTAAGGATCATCCATAGCGGTGATCCTTTTTTGTGTGTGTGGACATTGGAAAAGAAAGGGATAGGACTTCCAAATATTCATGTCGCAGTTCAAAGGAAGCCCCGCCCCGGTTGACCTTTTTGTGGTGTTGGGGCGGGGCGGGCAATTCACCTGTGCAATATAAATTTCAATCCATGCACCCCGGAGGGGTGTACCTGCGCAAATAGCTTATTTCCTGTATTCGATATTCATGTCGAATGAATATGCCGCCAAATAGTTTCCACCCCACAGACAACTCTGTTCATTGCTGCCATGGGTAGTAAAGTAAGGCGGGACAGCTTTTTGCATTCCAATATTGTCAATAACGAATACATAGGTCTGTCCCTTCTTGAGCTTAGTTGTAAATTTGATTTTAGTCGTAGGAATTGTATTCACAAAATCTGTTTTATATTCATATGTTTCTTCGATGACATCTGCATATTCCGGATGCTCTGCCTTGTAATTGTCAAGGATGGTGCGGAGCCTTGCGAGGTAATTATTTTCGTAAAGGGTATCATATTTGCCGACAGTATCAGAATCTTCGACTCCGTCCAAGCCGTATTTTTTACCGGTTTTTGATATCTGGCAGAGATCACCATCTGCCATACATTTTAAGGATTTATCGTCTGTACCCTGCAGGTTGTCAATCGTAAACACGTAGTTCCCTGTCTTTGGTGCTTTGAATTTTACAAAGGATTCGTAGATAGGATTCCCTTTTTCCTTAGAGATTGATTTTACCGAGGATGTCACAGCTGGCACGTTAATAGTTGTTTTCCCTGTTTTAACAGCCGGCAGTGAGTTCAGATCTTTGTAAAAGGCAGCTTTTGAAAAGCCATCCATAACATAGCCTTTTTTGTCACAGCCTTCCAAATGATACCTGTACGCAGAAGTGACTTTCTTTGTAGTAGCTTCTGCGGTAATGACATCATCAGCCATTGCAGGTACAACAGCAGTGGCAACACATGCAGCAGCAAGAACTGCACACATCAGTTTCTTAAAAACATTTTTCTTCATGATAAAACCCTCCTTTGGATTTTGTAAATATATTTGAATAAGTAATTGAAGGTTTCTTTTGTTCCCTTCACCTTATATATTGCGCCATTTTGAAAAACGTCAAGGAGAAACGGAAAACTTTTTACATTTTTTCCTATACACATTTCCCTGTTTTGACGTTTTCACATTTCCCGGTTTCCGGTCCCGCATCCAACAAAAAAATAAGGCTACAAAAACAGCATTTCACATTTATATTGTAGCAGATTAAATATAAAAAAGCTACCGCAGGAGCGGTTTTATAATAGATATTCTTTTATGAAGGAGGGAAACCATGGAAAAGAACAATGGTATTTCAGACAGCAGATACAAAAGCAGGTTTTTCAAAAAGCTTGCTGCGTGGATGGGAAAACACGGGGCAGTGCTGACAGCAGTGGTGTTGATTGCGGTTTCAGCCATCCTTGGGTGCGCCGAAGCCACAATCATTTATGCAGCAAAAGATAACGCGGCTTCGAATGATTACGGAACCAAGGGCAATACATCCAGCCCATCTTATATTGGCGGAGGTGGGAATAATCCAACCGTTTACGAGCCCGGTGTCATCGGGGTATCGGTGGTTACCTATGACCTCAATGAGGTCAGCAAGAAAGGGACACTTAAGTATGGGGCAGACGGAAAGGGAAAAAGTAAATATGCTTCTCCAGTAGCGTCCACCAGTGATCCGGAAGTCGTTAAAAAGGCAAAGGATGCATATGCAGACTCTGGCAAAGCCCCCAAAGACCAGCCGGATTATTACCCATACTGGATCGACAAAATGGGAACCACGGATAAAGGGAAAACAATCTACAAATACAGCAACTCCCTGCATCATGCGATTACGTCCAACATCCTCGCGATGCAGAACTCGTATGAATATGATGACAGCACCCTGGTATTCGTCCCGCGTGTTGTAGCATCCAGCAGCCACCATTCCTGGTTGAAGAACGAAAAACAATCCGTTGTAACCGGCCGTGCGAAAGGGAATAAAAAGTCCGTTTTTTATGATCTTGACCCGTGGTATGAGGAAAAGGATGCCGGGAGCTTCAAGAAAACTTCAAAGGGTGTCACGGACGGCATTGCCGGCAGCAGGAAGAATAAGGCAGGCATTTATTATGCCGACTTAAAGAAATATATCAAGAACAAAGAGAAAAAATCATCCAGAAACAAGAAATCTTTTGTGGAAGTCACATCCGTTGACTCCAAGAAAAAGTATGAAGTGTGCAACTATGCACATTTCTCGGAAATGAGTAAAGATGATATTAATAAGATCACCGGGTTTAACGGGAAAAGTTTTTCATCCAAGGGGAAAACAAACCTTGCCCGTGCCAGAAGACTGTATTCTTCCATTGCAAACGTAAATGAAACAAGCAAGGGGCAGTATACGACAACACCGGAAATGGCAGACATCTTCCTCCGGTATACGACAGCTGCCGGACTCAGCAGTAAATCCTATGGCACGGAAATGTTCTCCAAAAACGGAACAGAAGAGGGATTATATGGTACCCAGAAAGGGGAAAGGGATGCCGCAAACAAAAACATGGTCGGGTCCCAGGTACTCCGGAGTATTTACCAGGCCAATTCCCGTTTTAAAAAGGTACTTGCCCCGGGTGCCACCATGGAAATGGACGAGGCCAAAAAACGTGTCCTGAATGATGAGTACAACACACATTACCTGGATCTTTTGGTAAGCGGTTACGCCCTCGCCCAGTCAAGCGGTGACAAAAAAGCAGCAAACGAATGGCTGAAAGCCGTAACAACATATGCGAAAACAGCGGCAGATGGAAGCAACGGGAAGGGCGGAAGCAGCAGCCTGGAAAACGTTGTCATCCGTCTTGATATGGGAATGGCCTATGCCACGAGCAAAGAGGTCACCTATGCCTCCTGCGGCAGTGTCATTAATAAGCATTACAACTTTTCCGGTAAAGCAGACGCCTTTGCATCGTTAAAGGGTGTAAATGCCAAGAGCCTGAACAAAGGGTTTATCGGTTTTACGGCAACTGATGATAAATCCGGCCAGAACTACCAGGCACATAATGGAGAGGTCGCGACGAAAAAAGGCGTTGTTAGCAAATCAAAGTATAAAGATGCTGGCTATGGCACGTACTATGACAGGCTTTCAAAGGCAGTGCAGAATACAAAATCCGTCACGGGCAGCGGCAAAGACTGGTACAGCCGCATGGTCATCATGCGCACGACAAAGGCTTATTACAGCATGCCCAATAAAAACGGGAAGCCGAATGCAAGGGTATACAACAGGCTGGCCACGGTCGAACTGCTTCAAACAGTCGGGTCCCCGCAGGGTATTAACGTGTTTAAGGGAACGGCAAAAAATATAGCATGGCAGTATGGTACTTACGCAGTTGACGGTTTTTACTGGACTTCCACACAGCCGGAAGAGACCCCGGATGTGAAATTGAACCTTACCATTTACAGCAAGGATGTGAACGGTAAGGAACCGGCCCAGGATGGAAAAGACATTAAGGATACCTTCCAGTCTTACAGCATGGTGGGGAAAACACAGACAACAACCATTAAGGACAACCTGTATGTAAAACTGTCGCCGGGGAAAGACCAGGAATCCAAGAAACTTTTCGATAAGGTGCTTGCATCGGATAAATACCATGTAAAGATTGTGTTTGAAAATGCAGACGGGACAACCGCTGCGAGCCTGCTCGATCCGAAAATTGTAAAAAGTGTCCAGCAGGTAACGGATCCGGAAACAGGAACCAAATATGATGCAAAAAAAGAAGTTACCTATTATAAGGCGCTCAACGCATACGATTTCACCAACAAGGGAAGTGAAAAGGGAGATGAGCAGAATTATAACAAGTTTGTGTCTGCAAAACAGATTGGTGGTAAAGACCTGCAGGCAAACCGGAGCCTGATCTGGCGCATTTCCAATGCAGATGTGCGTACCAAAGGGTTTAAGATTTCCGGCACCGGCAGTTATTATGTGAACTGGAAAGCAAAAGTGTATATCATGCAGAAATCCGGCAGTGGTGCGAAGACAAAATGGACAAGCGTGATAAATGGAAGTTCGGTCAAAAAAACAAAGCCATCCATGTCTGACCTTAAGGCAGGTGGCTGCGCAACAACAAACAATGTCATTGCACAGTATATCTACCACAAGGATGATACGAAGGATGTGAACCTTTCCGACACCTATGAATCCATTCCGGAAGCATATGCAGAATTAAAGGAAGGGTCCATTTATAATGAGACATTTGAAGCAATGGCAGGTGTGCCGAGCACACGGTCCCTGTACTTTGCAACCGGCGGGTCAGAATTCATTGTCAACATGCAGGCAGTCTATGATGATTACTACCTCAAGGAAATTTCAGGTGGAAGTAAAAACAGCTACCGTTCCACAAGACGATACAAGAGTGTTTTCAACAGCACGGACTGTGAGTACAAGAAAGGTGATACTTTAAAATCACTTACCGCAGGGAATACAAAAGAAGAGACTTTTGTTGCAGATGCCAATGACAGGAAACAGGAAAAATCGGTCACTGCAGAAAAGAACAGTGCCGTAAACCCGCAGGGCGCTGCCGGTTATAACACGACCGTAAACGGACACGACAGCACAACCAAATTCCATGCGACATGGACAGGGACGATCGGGAACAATACTTCCCGGTGGTCACAGAGCGGGTCGAATGTAAGCCCGTCCGGAAAACCATGTGAGGGCGGAAATGCCGGTGAAGTATACAGCATGTCCCCGACCCCGGCAAACTGGGATGTTTCTGCCTACAATACAGCATTAGGGCAGGCTGCAAACTGGGCGAAGAAGATGGAACAAATCGGTAAAAGTGCAGACGGCACGGTTTACCGTATTGATGACTCTGACGGATATAAAAGGGTATACCATGTAGGAACCGCTACGATCAAGGTTACACTGACCGGAGGGGAAAAGAGCTATGATACCGGTTCCTCACGGTCTTATGGCGGAGGAACCTATACATCATCAGATCTTGTATCAAGCGCAAAGAGAACAAATACATCTGCTGATCTTGGAACCGGATGGAGTTACACCAAAGGTAATAAAGCTTCTGCTTCCGGATCCCATACAACGGATGAGCACGGAAAAGTAACCGGACACTCCAGCTGGAGCGGATACAAGGGATCTGTGGATGGGAAATCTTCCAGCATCCAGTACAAAATTGAAGTAACCTTCAGGGATGGAAGCATTACCGCAGGCAATTACGATGGAAAAGTAGGGGAAAGCGGGCTGAAAGTAGAAAAGAAAAGCGGCCTGACCCAGTTTGGGGCACATGACCTCTGCGGTGCATGCTGCCAGCATGTACTCCCGGCGATCGAGGATACATGGATCCAGAAACTCCGTTTCGATACGATCCGTTTCACAAACCTTAAGGTATGGAAACTGCAGGAAGGCTATGCCGAAGGCATGGGGGAGATTCGTAAGACAGATGATGGCAGCGGAAGCAGTATTGAAGGGGAAGCAGGAAAAGCAGAAGCGGATGCAGTAAAGAAAGAGAAGGAAGATAATAAGGATAATACCCAAGTTGTTGATCCGGACCTGTCAGATGTGGAAAGCACGGAAGCCGCAAATGATAAAGAGTATGATGAAAACGGCGATCTTATTGTCCCGGACTATGAGACCGGGGATATAGGGGATGACCCGGATGCAGACGGGGAAGAAACCTGGACGGATACCTCAGAAAATGACCTTGATATTGTAAAATCGAAGATCGTAAGATACGACCCGAATATTTTTTATAACATTGCGCAGGCAGATACTTCAAAAGCCGGGCGTATCCGCTACAGCCTGCAGACCGGACAGGATGATGATGTTACATGGACAGAATTTAACAGTGATAAAAAGCTGACCCGTACAGATTCTTGTGACGGACAGACTGCATCCCATGGGGGAAGCCCGGTTGTAGTTACGGCAAACGGCCATAAAAAGAGCTGGTGCAGGGGATGCCTGTATACAAATAGTACATACAGCAACCTCCGCAACAGACACGACAATGCCAAGACAGGCGGGGAAGGAAAAGGGGAAGCCGGGGAAGCAGCAAAGACCAAGACCGGATATACCGATAACACAGCCGATGCAGTGGACAAGACAACGTTTGAGTGGAAACGTTTTGATAAGAGACGTAAGTTAAACTGCAAGGCAACCGTTATTTCAGATTTCCTGATTTTACAGACCAGCTCAGGCAATGAGAGTATAGTCTACTATCAGGATACTGCAGAAACAAAACACCATGAGTGCCAGGAAAATTATGAGGATACCCTGTGGTATTCCAAGCCGGCAGATATGAACAATCTCAAAAAAGAGAATGTCAGCAAGGCAAAATGGATGTGGGAAGATAAGATGTGGACGAATAACCCGCTGGTTAAGAAGACATCAAACCTTAATGTAGGAAGCTATAACGGCAATTACAGCAGTACATCCACGAAGTACCAGGGCACCGGAGGCAATGCAGTTGTAGAAACCGCATTTGATAAAGATGAAGAGAAGTATAACCATATCACGGACACCGATGAGAATGGAAATACCCTGGATCTTGCAAAAGTAACATCTGCAAGGACGATTGAAACAAAACAGAAGCAGATGGACGATGTAAAAACCATCATGCAGACAAAGTCAGATTCGATTGATGGAAATATCTGCTCCCCTGGATGTGGGAACACCTATGGCGGGACAAACTATGACACCTGCGGCAGCGGATCAGCGCGGATGGGTACAAATACTGCGGATGTTTATACTGCGCCTACCAAGCGGGACGTCTGGGGAAAATACGGCTGGATTGACCGGATACTCCCTTCCTTAAACGGACAGACAGATGTACCGGAACCGGCACAGTTTGGGAATGCCGGGCTTGTACTTGTGCAGGACGGTATTGCGCAGTGCCCGACGAACCCGAACCAGGAATATGTCACAGGACAGTCCCATGCGTTCTTTATCCCGTTGGTTACATATACGAACTTTGGTGCGGATAAAAATGCTGAAACACATGATATTACAAACTATACTTTTAAGTATACAGACGGGAATGACAGCGTGACCGGAAGAGCCGGTTATACCATGGATTCCATCTACACAAACGGACAGACGAAAGTCAACAACATCGTTGTCCATGACCCGGTTTCCGTACAGGGGGCAAATATCCTTACGGTAAACAAGGAAATGGACCAGCGTGTGCTCGGCGATGATAAAAGCGGGGCAGCGGAGATGAATAAGGAAGCTGATGATGCGACTTGTCCGGGAACAGCAGAAGAATGCCAGTACCGGCTGTTAAACTGCCAGTATGGAAAGCCGGTGCGCAGGGCGGCATTTAATGTTGACAATGCAAAGCACAGTGATGTGGAAGACGATGATGGAGTCGTACACAGCTATGATTCCATTATCAGTAATATCCTTGCCCCTGGAGGCACTTACATGGATGTCAGTCTCGCAGACAGTGGCTTTGTCATCAAGCGTTATGACGGACTTGAGGCATTCGAAGGCACGTCCGAAGATGATGAGAACCAGCCGGACCGTTACCTCTCCGGAAACGGCAGCGCATCCCTTGCAATGTCATGGAGCGCAATGGGAGTGGATACAGAAGAAGCAAAGAGTGATACTTATGAACTCCAGGGAGTATTTAATTTCCACAATGCACTGGATTCAGAAAAGGCACTGTTTACTACCCGGGCAACAAAACTTCTTGCAGAGCCGGACGGTTCACTGAAGATCGTGCTTGCAGATGGATCGGAATATACATCTACGACCTCTCCTCTGGTAAAGGATGGAAAGAACACTATTCAGTATCATTTCGGAATGGATTCTGTGGTGTTATCTCCTAAGAAGATTAATTACAAAGACGGTTCTTATACCGTTGATGCCAATACAGGCGCAACCGTGGATGGAAAAGAAATTTCCTTTACCAAAACAAAGAATTCTTCTGGGGACATGACAAATTACATTGGTGACGGCATCTGGTTCGGTAACCAGGATGATTCAACTTCCAATGATACAGCTTATGATACCGTTTATGACTGCAGTTATTCATTGGATAATCTTGCAGTTACGAGACTTGCACCGGAAAAGGACGCAAACGGTATTTCATACAGGCATACCTTATCCTGCTTTGCAGGTGTAACAGAACACGCCAAAACAACACAGGATTATTACAATGGCATAAGTGATAAAAAGGTACAGTATACTTACAATTATACAGGTGATGTGCAGACATTCACTGCCCCGGCAGACGGAGTCTATACCCTTGAGGCATGGGGAGCTTCTGGCGGTGATGGATATGATGACAGCGTTGACAGGGAAACTACAAGTTCTGTCGCTGGAAATGGTGGATATTCCAAAGGAAATATCAGCTTAAAGAAAGGACAGAAAATTTATGTTTTTGTTGGCGGCGCTGGAAAATATGGAGCCGGGACAAACCGCTTTGGAGGACCAGCTGGTGGTTACAACGGCGGTGGTGACGGTGGTGTTGCTGACAGCGGTTCTGGTGGAGGAATGTCACATATTTCTACCACAAATAATCCTGCAGCAACAAGCTGGAACCCGGACGGAACACTTCTGGTTGCCGGCGGCGGTGGCGGAGCAGACAACAGCGGGGGAAGCCGTGGATCTGATGATGGACGCGGTGGAAACGGCGGTGGAAAGAATGGTGAAAATGCATACATTGAAAATATAAAATCTACCGGAAATGCGACATGGACACCAACAAGTGGTTTATCACTGCGTACCGGAACAACACTTTCTGGTAACAGTGCAGTAACGAATGGAAGTGAACAGGGTGTATTTGGCCCATATAAAACCTATCTTCCGGGACAAAAGGTTACGATAACAGTAAAAGGTGATAATCTTACAAATGGATATCCGGTTGTATATACCAATTATGGAAGATACCAGACAAGAAATTATACGGTTGAAGCAGCAAACAGTAATGAATACAGATATTCATTTACCGTACCAAGTGGACTTACATCTACAACAAATACCGACGGAACTTCTGCAGATTCCGGACAGAATCCATATACTATCTGGGAATTCTGTTTCCATGCAAGGGGTTCTTCACGGATGAGGATAGACTCTGAAACTGCATCCTGTGACTATAACTCAGCCAACCAGAATATGGGTGGCTGCGGAATGGGAGGAACCCAGGGCAGCGGATACAAACAGGGTGTTGGGGAATCTGTAACATTTGGAACTGATTCTGGCGGTGCCGGAGGTGGCTGGTACGGTGGATATGTCACTAATGCAAATAATGGCGGCGGTGCCGGCGGTTCGGGATATACAGCATCCGGTCTTACAAACACAGAAATGAAGTCCGGGGTACGCCGTGGAAACGGTCTTGTAAAAATCACTGCAGCCGGAACGATTGACTGGACACGCAAGTTTGATGATGGCTACCAGAAACAGACATCAGAAAACAACAGACATGTGCATACAGAAGCATGCATGGACACGCCATCGGAAGGTTTTAAGATTGCAGTAGATGAAGCAAGCAACGGAAACACTGCAGACCTTGGAAAAATGCTTGGATCTGCGGTATGGGGTAAAATTAAGGATCAGCTGAAGAATTGCTATGGAAGTGGCAGCGGCGGATCTGCAGGCAGCGTAGCTGCAGGAAAGACCTATACCTATGACTATTCCGGATCCGTGAAAAGTGTTACCCTCCCGGCTGGTAAATATAAGCTGGAAGCATGGGGAGCATCCGGTGGAGGCAGAAACCCTGGAAAGGGTGGATATTCAGCCGGAACAGTAACATTTGCAAATGAAACTACCGTATACATTGTAGCTGGGCAGTCTGCAGGTACATATAATGGTGGAGGTATCGGATGCCATGGATATGGCGGCGGTGCAACACATTTTGCAACAGCAAACGGTGAATTAGCTGCATTATCAAATAATAAGAACAGTGTCTTGCTTGTAGCAGGAGGCGGAGCCGGAGGAAGTTCCGGAGCTGGTGGAGCCGGAGGCGGCGCAAACCAGAGTGGTACAACCGGTGGAAACGGATGTGGCACGAAAGGGGAAGGCGCAACTGTCAGCGGACCTGGAAATGCTTATTTCAGCGGATCATTTGGAAAAGGAGGATCGAATTCCGGTTGGAATACCTGTGGCGGGGGCGGCGGTCTCTATGGAGGTGGCGGAAGCTACGAAAGCTATTCGCGGAATGATGATGACGACGCTGGTGCTGGCGGTGGTTCGGGATTTGCTTCCCCTTCTTTGACAGATGTATCCGGTATAACCGGAGAGCATAGCGGAAATGGGTACGCAAAGATCACTGTTATCGAAGCACACACTGACTATGATCCGGACAAAGTGTTTGACCTGGTTAAGAAAGCAACCGGAAATAATTATTCACTGATTCCGGACAGTGTCACTACAGATGGACATACCATCATAAACCCGTTTTGGAGCTGCCAGTGCATCTACGACAGCCATGTATGCACGAAGCACTGCAAGACCACTTATGTCCTGCAGTGCAAGGAACCGCATCATAAGGCAGTTAACGGAAAGATTGGACATTACGATGCTGGCAATGAGATCTGTTATGATGCATGTCATAATGATGGGCTGCATAAAAAGGGTGCAGAGCAGGCAAATGCAGGAAAACCGGGAACGTCCAAGCCACTGGAATTTGGAGATTTCGTCCTGCTTGATAACTATTTTTATATTTACTTCCCAAACAGTGGCGATTTTTATGAGTCAGATGATTATGGAATCGCCCAGACCGAACAGCGGAAGGGAAAAGGATATGCGAATAATTATGACTGCACGGAGTGGACCAGGGAGAAATGGATCAAATTTCCGTTTGCTGTACTTTATCATAGGACCGCTCATGGAGTAGATCAGTGGGAGCAGCATGAAGCCGGTCAGTGGTTTCAGCTGGAAATTACGGACAAGGTGACGAACCGTAACGTTAAGAACAACTGTTACGACTTAACCGGAATGTCCGAGCGGCAGGACGGATACACCTACGAGTTCTACGCACAGCTGAGAAACCATGAGATGAGCGGAGCTACCATTGAGTATGCCGTGGAAGCAATCAACAACCAGCCTTCCCCGAGCGGCAGTGAAAACCCATACGACCGCGACGGAGCGTTATCACTTGACTGCTCTCAGGATAACTCGAGCATTACAAATGCAGAACGTGCAATTGACCTGACGGCAAAACATTCGGCATATAAGCAAACGTTCGTCGATTTAATATCAAGGATTGGCAACCTCACGGTGCAGGATAGTACCGACCTCCGCTTTAGCAATTTGTTCAAACGTAAGACAAATGATGATAAATGGTATATAGATGGTATTGTTCATGCAGTCGATAAGAGTATACAGAACGCATACCTGTCATGGCATAAAAATAATGGAGATACCGCAACGGATATCCGGGGCGAAAAGGTATCCGCATATAACCAGTGGTACAATACATGGCATACAGCAAAGTGGTCTGATGTAGGAGAGGACTCCAGCAGGTGCGTATCAACCCCGCTTGAGTCAGCAAAGAATAACATCGCAGCACTGCGGGGAAAGAGTGAGCAGCTTCAGCTTGGATACAACCTCTTATGGGATATCCAGGTATTAAGCCGGGATTTCGCGGACGGAAACGTCCAGATCGAACCGAAATATTACATCCTCGATACTCATACAGATAAGCTCATGGCAGTTGATGTATGGGGCAGCCGGAATGAAGATGTAACGCTTGTCAATGAGTTTGGTCTTATGGATAAGTACGGAACAGATTATTTTGACAAACAAAAGGACAAAATTTATGACCATGCCATGTTACTGAACTGGGATGACGAGAAGGCACGCCGGAACTACAGCGATGAAGAGAAGGCTGCGACCGAAACGGCATCGAAAGTGCTCGGCCGTACAATACTCGATGCAAATGGAATGCCGATGACCCAAAAAAATCCATTAACTGGTATGGAAGAAGAGGTTGTTGCACCGCTGTCTATCCCGATGGGGGATGGCTACCGCGAGGGTAACGCGCAGTTCCTGTACCTGAATGGACGTACCCGTACTTTTATTGGAAACAGTAAAGTTACAGCACTCCATAAAGATATTAATGGTGATGATGACCAGGAGCTCTTCAAGGAATTTGATGCTATTGGAAATGACCTTGGATCTAATGGGGTTTCAGAGGATGAGTACAGTTTCTGTGCATCCCGCTGGCACGTAACACTCGGGCTGCCGTCTTCTGCAAAATTTACGGATGTGACCGTGGATAAAGATGGTAAAGAGCAGCATATCAATCCTTACGATATGATTACCGACGAGGATACCGGGGATAAGATTTATGCGTACCAAAAATATGACCCAGATTACCTCAAAGAACATGGAGATGAGAACCGATACATGATCCTCGAAACAGCACGTATCACAGCATACGGAGCGGTCTACAACCTGAGATATTCACAGTTACAGGACAATGGATCGATTACAGCAGCCAACGGCAAAACGTATAATTTTGTCGACAGTGCGACATATCCAGGCAAGGCAAACTCGATACCGACATTGCTTGCGGTATATGGCATCACTAACTCAGGTAGGGACTATGAGACATTACAAACGCACTGATAATTTGATAACAACTATTGATACTTAATAGTATAACAAAAAAAGAAAGCCACTCAAGGAATTTTCCAAGAGTGGTTTTCCTTTTGTTGTTTCAACCCATACACCTCTTAATTTCAACCCCAGCGCCCCTCCACGGGGCGCCACTGTAAACGCGAACGGAAACCTGTTTTCCCGCTCACAAAACTATTAAACAATTCCTCTAATTAACCTGCCCGCAGCTGCCTCACGCAGTTGGGCTTCGCGCCCTTTTGTACATCCTATACCTCCGTTTTCCCCGGCGCGTCCCATTCAGGATCCCCCTGTAAGTGCAAAATGGTCCGGCCCTTTTTCTTTTGTCTTCATTACACATATTGCGCTTTTTGGGGTTTCGTCAAATACTTTTGGGAAACTTTTTGAAAACATTTCAGGAACAAAGAGAAATGGAGAAAATATAAAAGAAGATAAATCTTGTGTCTCTGGTATGCGGAAGTTATAATATAAATAAGAAAAATAAGTTACGGAAGAAGATGCAGCAGAAGCAGCAAAATTAACATTGGAAGAGTTCCGAAAGGAAATTTTAAGACTGACTGACTTCACGATTGTGCTTATTTGATTACGATGTAAGTACAGAAAAACTACCCATTGGAACAGAATCCATGGGTAGTTTTTTGTGTGATATAAAAGCGATGCGGAAGGAGAGTGCTGATCCCATCCTTACTTTTTCTTCTTTTTCCCGGACATATTTTCGGCATACCATTGCTGGTATTCTTCCAGCCGCTCGATGAAGCCGGAAAATTCCGGAACTGTAAAATCAAGTTCCTTGTACCGCACGGAATATATGATACCTTTGCTGATGAGCTGCGCCCGCGAAGTGGATATGGAACCGACTTTCTTTCCGAGATTGGCAGCTACATTTGCGATCGTGCATGGAAGTTCCCCGCAGGCAACCATAGCAAAGATAAACTTTTTGTCATTCTCCGAACAGCGTTCGTAACGGGAGCGGAAGAACCCGGTATCCAGCGTATCGAAGAATGCCGGAATGTTTTCTTCAACGCAGGAAGCATCAATTACCCCGGAGTTACTGTTTTTGTATACGATGTAACAGAACTGCTGTAAAAAGAACGGATACCCTTTGGTCAGCCCCACAATTTTCGAAACAGCTTCATCCGTATAGGAGACCCCAAATTTCCCGGCAGGCTCGGTAATAGCTTTTTTTGACTGTTCATCGGAGAGTGATCCGATCTCCCGGTACAGGAAAAGACGTTCGGAATACGATTTCTCGTCGGACAGCATCTTGTATATCTTCGGAAGACCTGCACCGACTGCCATGACCGGATAGCCAAGCTGGTTTGTGCGGTGTAGTGCAGCGATCAGGGAGCCCAGCTCTTCCTGCTTGATGTACTGGATTTCATCGATAAAGAAGCAGATCGGGGTGTTGGTCTTTGCCGCGGTTTCCCCGATGCAGACAAACACTTCCGTAAGGCTCTGTGTCAGATTTCCGGAAGCATACAGTTCCCGGTCCTGCAAGGCAAACGTAAAGGTACTGTCTTCCGGAGAAAAGGAAATCATCAGGGATTTGATCGCATCCAGAGGTTTTTGTACGAGATGTTTGAATTTCTCAACGGCACTTACTTTCCGCAAGAATGCCTGGGAACACTCAGCAATCTGTGAAATAAAATCATTTCGTTCTTCGACTTCAATATGCCGGCAGAAGATTCCTTTGTCTTCCGCAATTTCTTGAAGACGGTTAATGAGGACAGTCTTTCCGACTCCGCGGAGTCCGCTGTATATGATGGACTGTGTGGGAACACCGATCTTTAACGCTTCGAAGATTTGTTCAACGTCAGCAATTTCATCATCTCTTCCGGCGAGATATATCGGCATAAGTCCGGCACCCGGACGGTATGGATTAATCTTTAACATAGCATCGCCCCCTTTATATCCAAAGTATACCGCGATTTTCTGCCGTGGTCAATCAATATCCGCTCGTTTCCAGTTTCTGCCGGCAATTTCCGGTGCAAAATGTCCGATAAGTTGGCAGAAAGCAAGCTCTGGCATCAAAAAACTACCCATTGGGATTTAAACCCCAAGAGTAGTTTTTTTGTGCGCACAATTTTACTGGGAAACCTGTCTGGTGAGCTTCAGCCGGCGATGAGAGGCGCATTTTGGACAGCGGTGACCGTTGAGAAAATTGTTTGGAGTCATGGGAAATGTGTTTCCGCAAGTGTCAGGGTAAAAATCGACTTTTACAGAAGATTCTTCATAAATCCCTTTGACGATTTACATAAAGGCACAATATGTATAATGAAAACATTGCTTTATTTTGTGCTTTTCTCATTTTGGCTAACTTGGGAGAGGGCAAGGAAATTGTGTTGCATATTTATTAAGGAAGGATGGTGAGCGGTATGTAAGGGATTAGCGAAAACATAGGTCGCACCCCGTAAAGGGGTGCGTGGATGAGGAAAGAGAGAAAAAAATATGTAAACAAGGAAACAAGAGTTTCAAGGGAAAAAAGGGACAATATTATGAATTATAGAATTAGTAAGAAGATTTATAAAAGAGCAGACTTTAAACTGAAATCGTTCATTGCAGCAAATTACGATAAACGCACGACATATGATATTGCGAAAGAAGAAAATATCCTTTCTGGCTTAGAACGTAGTATTTTTATTTCTAAACAGGATAAATGGACGAAGCGAATAAACAATATTGTTGATGAATTAAAAGCGGAAGAACAAATTATGGATGAAGAAATGCAAAGATGATAATCATATTAAAATTTATATGTAATCACACCTAGAGAACGTTAACCGTGAAGGAGCGAAGGAATAGTGTTGCATATTCTATAAGAAAGAAGGTGAGTGATATGGAAGGAGATTAAGAAACAATAAGTCGCACCCCGGAAAGGGGCGCGTGGGTTGAAATAACAAATTCTTGTGTGATTGTTCCTATTGGAGAATGTTTTTTTTGTGATAATTCTGGGTGATATGCATCCTTCTTTCTATATTTCCGGTTTCATTTTTGATGATGTTGTGGGGAAAACAGGTATTCTGCGATTCCGGTTGTACATTGCAACGCAATGGCTGCCTTTCCTTCACAAAAAAACTAAGCTGGAAGCTGCCGCGTCTTCGCGTGCAGAGGAAAGCGCCACCTGCACATACACTTCTTTTTATATCCATACATTCATTTCTTAAATATTTATAAATTTCCATTTTCATTGTTTATAAACAATAGATTTAGTAGTATAATTCTATTATGGAAAATAAAAGAGAAAACAATAAAAGTGATGAATATCATTCATTATCCCATTTGAAATATTTATGCCGTTATCATGTGATCTTCTGTCCGAAATACAGAAGAAAGATCTTAGTTAATGGTATTGACGAACGGCTGAAAGAAGTGTTTACAGAAACAGCCAAAGAACACGGCTTCAGCATCATAGAGATGGAAGTCATGCCGGATCATGTACACCTGCTTATCGACTGCAACCCCAGATATGGGATCATGCAGTGTATTACAGACCTTAAGTATGGATCAGCACATGTACTCGGGCGGGAATTCCCGTCCATCCGGAAAAAGATCCCGTCCATCTGGACACGCAGCTGTTTTGTAGCAACTGTAGGAAGTGTTTCCCTTGATGTTGTAAAACAGTACATAGAATCACAGAAAGGAAAGTAAACTATGCCGAGTTACTGTCTCGAATTAAAGTTAAAAGTGAAGAAAGACTCCGACAGGAACTACCTGCAGAACTATTTTAATGCGGTGGCAAAGCTCGGTAATGAAATACGCAGGTTCGCAATCCGACAGCTCGGGCATCTGAAACAGGATAAAAACTACAAGTCCCTGCTTGCGGAGTACGTAAAAGTCAAAGGGGACAAAGATTCCCCGGAGCGCGAACGCCTGTCAAAAGAACTGTCTGTCATCGTAGGTTCCTACGGGCTTACAAAGTACGGACTTCAAAAGTCAGCCTGTCAAATGCGTAAACATCTGAAATACGTGCATTCTGATGTTTACCAGAAACTCAGTGACAGTATCTGGCGAAGCGTAGAGAAATACCTTTACGGCAACGGAAAACAGATCCATTTCAAGAAGTGGGATGATGTCATGAGTTTTGAAAACAAGAAGAACTCCACCGGCATCATTTATGCGGATGGAAAGGTATACATCAACTGCACGCCAAAGAAACCAAAAGGAGGAATTGTCCTCGACATCATCCTCCCGCGCAACAAAGAATCCACCCACTACATGTATGAAACCACATGTCTTGCTGACAGGACGAAATACTGCCGGATCGTAAGGAAGATGTTTCCATCCGGATGGCGGTATTACGTACAGCTGGTACAGGAAGGGATTCCTCCGCAGAAACATGAGACCGGGAAAGGGCGCGTCGGTATTGATATCGGCACATCCACAATCGCTGCGGTATCAAAAGATGGCTGCATCCTCGAAGAACTTGGGGATCCTGCTTCCTCTCCTGCTGAAGAATGCCTGCTCCAGCGGAAGCTTGACCGGAGTCGCCGTGCCATGAACCCGAACAATTACAAGGAGGATGGCTCCGTAAAGAAAGGCAAAAAGACCTGGAAGAAATCAAAAACTTACCAGGCTGTCCAGAACCAGCTGAAATCCCTCCGGAGACAGAAGGCTGCACGCCTGAAACAATGGCAGGAAGCCGAAGCGAATAAGATCGCCACAATGGGAACAAGGTCTTTGTGGAAACGATGGATTTTAAAGCTTTGCAGAAGCGTGCAAAAAATACCGAACGACAGGAACAGACGTCCATTGTAAAACAGAAGGACGGCACGGAAAAGAAAGTACATAAGTATAAAAAGAAAAAACGGTTTGGAAACTCTATCGGAATGCACGCCCCCGCGCAGTTCATATCCATACTGGGACGGAAACTGTCGTACCACAAAGGCGGACTTTGCAGAATCAATACCTGGAAATTCAAAGCCAGCCAATACAACCATGTGGATGACACCTATGAGAAGAAGAAGCTCTCAAAACGTTACAACACCATAGACGGCCGGTGGGTGCAGCGTGACCTCTATAGTGCATTCCTGCTGATGTGTTCGGATGATACACTTGAACACGCAGACCAGAAACGGTGTACCGGAAACTATAAATGTTTCCTTAAAAACCACGATGCCTGTGTCAACGCAATCCTTACAGACATCAAAAAGAACCAGAAAAAAGTTCCATCCTGTTTCGGAATCAATAAAAAAATGGCCGCCCTTTAAGACAGCCATAGATATAAAATGTAACTATAAACAAACATCGATATAACCTTATAAATATAGATATATGGGATCAAACTGAGTCCCTGGGCCGCATCCTGAGCTGAGTACACAGCTGTTCCCCTGATGCATAAACCGCTTTGCCGGGAGGTCCTGAAAGTTAATCCCTTCTGTAGTACGCAGAAGTGGCTGCAGCAGCAACACCGCTGTGGAGATCATCCATTAGGCTACAACAAAAAGCGCGTATCGTCATCATAGACTGACGGAGATTCCCAAAGGGAAAATCCAGATGTCTGGCGTACGTTTCTCAAGTGATGCCTTCTGGACCTTAAACCTGCCGCGTCTTCGCGTGCAGATCAGTTAGTTATTTGTTTGCAAGTACGACAATATCCCAGTATCTGGAAATATCTTTGACCATTTCTTTTGTGAAGTCGTTTTCTTTTATTTTTAAAATATCACAAATGGAATCTGCCGTAATGATGATTCTGCAATCCACATGAGATAGTTGCCATAATGTGAGCAGATTGCTATTGGAAGCTACCCACGCATTGTCATCGAACACAAAAGTTGCATTTCTATCATTTCCAAAATATCCGTAATCACACCCCAGAATCAATGCATGTAAAAATTCAGAATCCGGTACAAATTGTCGTAGGCTCTTGTAAATATAGTATTTCCCGTTTCTTTGGGGAATAAAATTGTAGGCACCATCTTTGTCCTCATACTCTTTTAATGATGGAAAACTTTTTTCGTAGTAACTCTTACTGACACAACCATTGCATATAAAGGTTGTCCCTTTCCTCTTTAAGGCTATGTTTAAAGCTGTATACGATTTTCCAGATCCACTTTCCCCAATAATTATCGTCTTGTTCTTTTTTAATTTTATCATAGTTCGTTCGCTACCTCCGTAAGTACTGTACCATCGGATAACCGATGTTTTTCACTATGTATATTGCGTCATTTGGGAAAACGTCAAAGGATTTTGTGGTATTTTTTTAATCTTTTGAGGCTAACAGGACAAAGGAACGACTATGGCTGTGTTTTTTTATTTCATATTGCTGGTGTAAACATCAAAGCCAACGAAAGGAGAAAACGATGAACAAAGCTTTTGAACAATATGACAAAAACTGTCAAAGAATTATTTTTATTAAAGTAGATCATTTCAATAAGATATTATCCGATGCAAAAGCCGGAGTTACGATTCTTCACAGAAATATGGAACTACATAATAATTACCAAGCGTATCTGGACAATTGCAAAAATAGCTACGAAGTGCCATTGAGCCTTGATATGTATGAAGAGAGATATTTTATGGCGAAATGTTCTTCTGTTACAAAAGATAACAAGCCAGCTTGTGCGTCCATTTGTAAGGCATTAGGACTTAAATCAATAGCATACGAATGGGCTGAAGATTATCACGGAAAGAAATTAAACGATGAGCTTGAAGTAAGATATACAGTATAACTGGTAAAAAACGATCACGTTTATTAAAAACAAACAGGACAAAGACGCGGCTTCGGCTGTGTCTTTTTTTTATCTCATATTATAGGTGTAAACATTAAAGTTATCGAAAGGAGAAAAAGAGATTATGGGAAGAAAGAAAATAAAAATCATCGGGAAACCTCCTCCTGATTGAAACTTTTGTGTAGGTAAAGAAACAAGAGTTTCAATAGAAGAATGGAGGAAAATATTATGAAATCAGTTAAAAGAGAAGAATTACAGGGAGCAACAATTAATGGATTAAAAAATCTTTTAGATGATGTAAATCGTAAAATTGTGGAAACTAAAGAATTCTTAAATGTTCTCAATGAAAATAAAAAAGTGTATGAATCAGAATTAATCGAAAAGCAGAAAATCAAAACAACAAACATAATAAAAATACAAAAATACAAAGATTGTTTTTCTTCTACAACTGATATAGAAATATATCTTGATAAAGTAGATAAAAATGGAGACTTAATTGAAGAGGTAGCTTTCCGAAGACTTAAATATAGCGATAGAACTTTACTTTTCGATGAATTAACAGTATTGTATGAGGAGTATGGGTTTGAAAATATTATTACAAGTATGAAACTTACAAAATCTATTTCTGAAAAATATAATGTTGAATTTGATGAGACTATGAAACGATGATTTCATCAAGAAAATAAACAGAATAAAGACATGGCTTCGGCTGTGTCTTTTTTTATTTCATATTCCTGGTGTAAATAAAGCCATCAAAAGGAGAAAAGAGAAAATGAATGAAGATCTGAGAAAATTTGCGGAAAAATATAATTGGAAATTAGAAGTGTGGCATGGAGAGTACAAAGGAGTTTTATGTGGAGTACAAGAAATGAATCCAGGTGAACCGCCGCTTCCATTATATAGATTTCCTGGAGGCGTTTCATTGGAATAAGCAAGATGAAGCGACGATTTCATCAAAAACCAAAGGCACGGCTTCGGCTGTGTCTTTTTTTATCTCATATTCCTGGTGTAAACATTAAAGCTAACGAAAGGAGAAAAAGAGATTATGGCAAAATACAACATTACTTACAGCTGCGGTCACGAAGGAACGGTTCAGCTTTTTGGAAAATCAGAAGAACGCGAACGCAAAATCAAATACTACGAGGAATTCGGTCTCTGCACGGAGTGCTACAAAAAGCAGAAGCAGGAGGAGAACGCAAAACTTGGCTTTCTGATCGGCGGATCTGTAGCGGATACACTCTCGGAGAAAGGCGAAATCCAGATCTGTCTGTCCTTCGCCGGGGATACCCTTCCGCACAAGGAAGAGATCAAGGCACTGGGATACCGGTGGACAGCCGTGGATGCAAGCCAGATGGCCTATATGCACAAGCCGGACATGGGATGGGTTAAGGTTGTCCCATACGAGCATCTGGAAGAGGAAAAAGAAAAAGCTTTTGCAATCGGTGCAAAGGAAGCAGAGATTTCCGACCGGGAACTGGCAAACCAGAAGGAACGGTACCAGGAAATGCTTTCCGAGCAGAAACTGTTCCGAAAGCACAACAAAAAGAAACTGGAAGCGCAGAAACAGCTTGCCGATCTTCTCCCAGAAAAACCGGAATGTATCCGGGACGGACACTGGAACGAAAAAGTTTACGGAAAAGCCGGAAGGTATTCCATATATCTGGATGGAAACAAGGTTAATATTTCTGATGAGGAAGCTGTGGGACTGGAAGAGTACCTTGGTAACATGGAAAAGTACCGTAAGAAAAAGAAAGAGTTAATGGAGAATTAAAGATGGACAGTAATTTTCTTGAAATCGTTTTAGACGAATGCGGCAGTGTAAGTGCAGACAACGAAATTTTCGTATACAACCCTTTGCAACTCTGCAGAAATTTGATTACGGAAGGATATAGCATGGATCAGCTTGTCCATTTCTTTTCTGAGCATGTTTATAAGATGCTTTTGGATGAAAAATTCCTCTCCCAATGGTGCAACGACATCGGGCTGCAGGTACCGAGCGATTTCTGCGTTTTTCTTTTGAACGACTATGGCTTTAAAGAAACCATCCGGGCATATAATGAGATTGTTTCTTTGAGAACTGACATTGAAAACTGTAAAAAGGAAATCGCAGAAGGGAACCCAATGGATTTGGATGGAAGTTTTTTTTCTTGGAAAGATTTCTGCGATTGCAATGGGAAAAGAAGATATCGGACAAAAGAAGAATGGATTAAGGATGTTCAGCAAGTGATTAATGATGATATGTTACAAATTTCACAGGAAGAAGGATATCTGCACGATGAGTGGAAACGTTATACGGGCACAGCTAATGCGGATGCGGATGAACTTATGAGCGCGGAACTTGGTCAGATTGTCAAATGGTGGCAGGAGTTCAAAAGACTGATTACTTTTGAAAATTAATTTTTATGATTAGAAAGAGAGGAAAAGAACATGTTTAAATTTAAGCATTACGGAGTCGAAGTGGTATATCAGGAATGCGAACCGGGAGAGTTCGAAGAACAGTTAAGAAAACAGAAGATTAAGTATAAGCACTTGCCTATACTCGACAAAAAGATCATCAAGTATAAAAAAGATGGTGAAGATAAATATGCATATTTTGCGCACAGCACAACATGCGACCGGATTTTTGTTACCACAGAGATTCCGGAAGATATGAGATGGGAAAACATTGATCTGGATTACCGGATGCAGTCAGAAGGAGAAAAACCAATGCCACTTGTGACAAGAGCAAGACTCTTATATGACAAAGCGATTGACCTTGCGGCTGGCATTGAATTGCAAAAGAGGGAACTTTTTGAGGTAACAATGCCTCCGCATGTTTCAGATACAAACTTAAATATGGCGCTTATTTCCCTAGGCTCAAGCCTTGCGGAGATCCGTGGAATGGATCACCATGACGTGCCGGAACTGGATGAGTAGTGGGAGGAGAGAAAAATGTTTGTAAGCGATGAGTTAATGGGGAAGCTTTTAAAAAGTACCAATATTGCCACAAAGGATGTCACGGATGACGAAATCCATGATAGATCGGTCAGATTTGTCAAGTGGCTGGAAACATTGAAAAATGAAGGAAAAATGGGAGGATACGGACAAATCCGGAGCGGAGTATTATTTTTTGAAGTCTTTTATGACGCTCGAACTATACAGGGATTTCCCAGCGGTGATTAACGATTTTGTCAAGCACTGCTCTGATAAGGCACAGAAATATATGGCAGCATGGTGGTACGGCGTGGACGAGTTCGACCTTTACACGATGGATGATGCGGTTAAGCACAAAGTGTTCCGTGCAATATACAATGGGGCAAAGCTTGGGGATGACTACTGCCGGAAACTAATCGTATATCTGTATAAGACGTATTTCAAGAAGGAATACAACCAGCTTAAGCGCTATTCGGGGCTGTCCATGTATGACATTTATGACCTGTGCGAGAAGGAACTGGACTGTCAGAAAAGTGCGCGGATACTGCTTATGGCGGACTTCCTTAACATAAAGCATGATGACACATGCAGCTGTATAAGTTTTCTTATTACAGAAATAATGGAAAAGGAAAAACAGAATTACAAGGAGATCACCGATCCGAAGCCGCTTGACGAAATGCTTTACCATGCGAGTGCAATACAGGCAAATACGTGGGCGGATCAGGAACGCCAGCAGCACCGGAAATATCCATTCCGCGAGTACTGCAAGACCATGGAGTTTTCCATACGCACGCTGCGGGAATTCGGGCTTTCTGAGGATTATATCTTTCACCATCTGGACGAGGACGACAGTTTCGATTCGATCACACAGAAATTAACACAGGCTCTTTACACGCTCTGGGAGTTTTCCCCGGGGAAGGAATTTACGTTTGAAGAAATACAGCACGCTGCGGCAATCCGGACGATCATGGAAGGAATGTATGGCGCAACGGATGATTTAAAATGCGAGATTGATGTATTGCTTGGGGATG
>OGCM01001359.1_pt1 | contig 30113 bp, 19 predicted proteins | sample 1570151 | NCBI WGS metagenome assembly OGCM01 (sample SAMEA4370582, study PRJEB24528) | human gut metagenome
TCCATGGGGAAGCCCGCCTGCTGCGCGCACCACAGCTCGCCGCCGCCGGACACGTCGAGGCACAAGCCCTCCTGCGCGACGATACGCGCGGTTTCCTTATTTAGGAACGCCTTGGAGGCGAAGATGACTTCGGAGTTCTCATAGCGGCTGCGGAACGCCTTGAGGTAGGTTTCCATGCGGTTGCGCATGTCGGCCTCGTCCATGACGTAGAGCGCGGTGCCTTCCTTATGGGCAAGCTCCACCATATCGACGCCGCCGACGAACAGGTGGTCGTCGCGCACCTCGGCGGTCATGGGCAGCACGGCGCCCAATTCCATGGTAGTGCGGTTATCAGGTTGCTTGGTGTGATCCGATGGTGCCAAAGACATAGGCGCGCTCGCTTTCTCGCAGTTCCCGGTGTCAAGTTGCAATTGGCAAACTGACGCTGTTCTCAATCCGTTCCATAGTATCAGGCTCGAACGCGCGCCACTGTGTCAACCTGGTAAATTCGAGTGCAAATAGCAACGGCTCGGCAACGCTTGCTGAGCCGTTCCCTAGCACGAAAAAAGCCCCCGCTTTCGCGAGGGCTTTGCATATGAGAGTGTTTTGCCGCGCAGGTGCGTTTACTTATGGGAGACCAGGTAGGTCAAGCCAGCGGCGATGGCGAACAGCACCACGAATTCGCCCAGGAGCGGTGCCACGGTGCTACCGAACCATGCAAGGCTGATGGCCGGAGTCTGAGCTGCCACCAGGGTGAAACCCGTCAGCGACGCAGTGGCCGAAGATGCGATGGCGCACACTGCGATAGCGATTGCCAACAGGGCGACGAACCCGACGAGCATGGTAATCGGGGTATGGTTTCCTTGGATCTGTTTCACGTTCGTTGCTGCGTTCATTTTAACCCGTCATCCTTTCTCGCTCGCCTGAATCCGTTTCAGGCTTCGGTCTACTTCACCGTTTGGCAACGTTGGAAACCTGTTCCTTGACAACTTCGTTGCGTTCGGTGCGATTGCCAATCTATCAGGGCTGCGCTAGAAGTGAAGATGTCCGTCGATTTCTTCACTATTCGGACACTTTTCGCCAACATTTTGTGCACCTGCACAAAAGTATGGTCAATAGAAATCCTCTTAACCGATAGGCTATGTGAATATATGTTTCACCAGGTTATCAGTAGGAAATCGATTTTTGCCCCGGCGAATCGGCCACTAAAACACTGGCCGATTAATCTATAATTCATAAGAAAATTGTTCAAGGGTATCTTTTTACTTTTACGTTTTAAAGAGCTTTTTGCAGTGTTCACAGAAGCCCCACCTGACCTTTACGCATGCGGTACAATTTGAGCCGCGAAAACATGCCATCGCAGCGAATCCCGCCCGAATGGCACAGCGACATCCGTCAACGTCACGCAAGGAGGCCAAAAATGGCGAAACCCGAACCGTCCATGGATGAATGGCTCAAGGAAGCGAAGCAGGACCCGAAGGCCGCGCAGTGCGGCATGTTCCTCACGCACAACGGCGTGGTGCGCATCACGCCCAAGGCGCAGGTGCGCGAGGGCGTCGAGGGGCTTGGCGATGTGGCGCAGGTCGACTTCAGCTACGACGCCGAAGGCCTTGAGCAGGCCGTCAAGGAGGCGCTCACGTGGCCGGGCATCTATTATGTGCGCGTATGGCTCAACGAGGGAGTGCTGAACGTGGGTGATTCGCTCATGTACGTGCTCATCGGCGCCGACATCCGCCCGCGCTGCATCGACGCGCTGCAGCAGCTGGTCGGCAAGATCAAGAACGAACTGGTGGTGGAGAAGGAGATTTACGCGTAGGCGATGCGATTCACGCGTAAACGAGAATAGGGCGACGGGTTCAAACGAGCCCGCCGCCCTATTCATTGGTGAGCGAAACCGTTAACGCGATGCTGTGCTACTCGCGAGAGCGCCTGCGATAGGCAACAACCCGCTGCGACAACCGCTGCCAAAGAGAAGCCCGTCGGCACAAGCCGACTGGCTTCTCTCGTTACCATGAAGGTAAGGAAACGCCGCGCTTAGCGCTTGCTGCGCCTCTTTGCCACGACGGCGATTCCCAGTGCGGAAGCACCCAGGGCCAAGGCCGCAAGGGCGCTCGGGCGCAGACCGTCCTTATTAGAGGAATCCTTCCAAGCGATCGTAGCGTTGACATCGGTATAGGCGGGGACGATGGCGAACGTGGCGGGAACGATGCGAATGTAGTTATAGCCGCAGATGTCGTCACCAACTACCATCTTGTAGATGTAGCCATCGCCCAGAGCGACATCGCCAAGGCCCGTGCGGCCTACATGCTATCGACTCATTCTGAATATGCCGCGCAAAAACGAGGCCCCCACCCCTAAGCTTCGCTTGAAGCTAGGAGCGGGAGGCTTTTCGTTGACCCGGACGCCTTACGGCTTGCCAGCACGCAGGTTGCGCGATTGGCGAAATCTGCGGCTGGTCGGCACGCAAATCCGGCAATCCGCAAAAGACCCCGCCGGCAAAACAGCCGGCAGGTGACGCAACCCAAAACGCCCTGCCGGCAAAAGCCGACAGGGCACTATCGATCCTCAAACGCTGCGCCGGCCGAACGGCCGGCGCATTCGCGTTCTAGTCCGTGAAGTACTTCACGCCGCTTTCGAACAGGGGCATGAACTTGTTGCCCGGAACGTTCTTGTACAGGCCGTCGCCGCGGCGCTCCACGTGGCCCATCTTGCCGAGCACGCGGCCGTCGGGGCTGGTGATGCCTTCGATGGCCATGACGGAGCCGTTGGGGTTGACGTCCCAATCCATGCTGGGCTGGCCGGCCTCGTCAACGTACTGCGTGGCGATGCGACCCGTGACTTCGAGCTGGTGCTGCAGCTCGGGGCTGCACACGAAGCGGCCCTCGCCGTGGCTGATGGCCACGGTGTGGATGTCGCCGGGCTCACACTGGGACAGCCAGGGGCTCAGGTTGCTGGCCACGCGCGTGCGCACCAAGCGGCTCTGATGGCGGCCGATGGTGTTGAACGTGAGCGTGGGGCACTCGTCGTCCATGGGGCGGATGTCGCCGTACGGCACCAGGCCCAGCTTCACGAGCGCCTGGAAGCCGTTGCAAATGCCCAGCATCAGGCCATCGCGGTTGAACAGCAGGTCGCGCACGGCCTCGGTGACCTCGGGGGCACGGAAGAAGGCCGTGATGAACTTCGCCGAACCGTCGGGCTCGTCGCCGCCGGAGAAGCCGCCGGGCAGCATGATGATCTGGCTGTTCTTGATGGCCTCCACCAACGCCTTCGTGCTCTCGGCGACGGCCGAGGGCGTGAGGTTGTTGATGACCAGCGTGTCGGCCACGGCGCCCGCCTGCTCGAACGCGCGAGCGGAATCGTACTCGCAGTTCGTGCCCGGGAACACGGGGATGATCACGCGCGGGCGCGCAATGGTGCCGTTGTACGTGAGCGGCAGGCGGTTGTCCACCGTCACCTGCTTCACGGCCTCGCCCTCCTGGCGGTACGGGTACACGCTCTCGATGGCGCCCTCCCATGCCTCCTGCAGCGCGGCCATGTCAAGCTCCTCGCCCGCGGCGATGAAGCGATAGCCCTCAGTGGTGGCTCCCAGCACGACCACGTCCAGGTTGTCGGTTGCGGCGGGCAGCTGCGCGTCGTCGGCCAGCTCCACCAGGAAGCTGCCGTATGCAGGCGCGAACAGCGCATCGGCGTCGACGTCGTCGAGCTTCACGCCCAGGCCGTTGCCCACGCACATCTTGAACAGCGACTCGGCCATGCAGCCGTAACCCGGCGTGCAGACCGCCAGCGCGGCACCGTTGCCGATGAGCTCCTGCACGGCGTCCATGGCCGCCAGCGCATCCTCGGACGCGGGTGCGATGCCCTCGGCGTCGTAGCAGCGCGGGGCGACCAACGCCACGCGATGACCGACGCCCTTGAACTCGGGGGACGTCACGCGACCGACCTTGCCCACCGCCGTGGCGAAGGACACGAGCGTGGGCGGCACATCGAGCTGCTCGAAGCTGCCGGACATGGAGTCCTTGCCGCCGATGGAGCCGATGCCCAGGTCGACCTGCGCCATGAGCGCACCCAGGACGGCAGCCGTTGGCTTGCCCCAGCGCTTCGCATCGCCGCGCAGGCTTTCGAAGTACTCCTGGAACGTCAGGTACATGTCCTGGCGCTTGAAGCCGGCCGCCACCAGGCGAGCGACCGATTCGACCACGGCCACGTAGGAGCCGGTGAACTGGTCGGCCTCGGTGAGGTAGGGGTTGAAGCCCCAGGCCATGCCGCTGCACGTGGTGGTCTCGCCGCCCACGGGCAGCTTGGCGACCATGGCCTGCGCCGGCGTCAGCTGGTTCTTACCGCCGAAGGGCATGAGCACCGTGGCCGCGCCGATGGTGGAGTCGAAGCGCTCGGACAGGCCCTTGTTCGAGCATACGTTCAGGTCGGTGACCAGGGCATTCATGCGCTGAGCAAGGGTTTCGCCTTCCCACGTGCGCTCGTAGGCGCCCGCCTGGCCCACATGCACGGCCTGCTGCTTCGGCGCGCCGTTGCTTGCCAGGAACTCACGGCTGAGGTCGATGATGGCCTTGTCGTTCCACATGACGCGCACACGCGCATCGTCGGTGACCTCGGCGACCACGGTGGCCTCGAGGTTCTCCTCGCGCGCGTAACGCAGAAACTCGTCGACGTCGGAGGCGGCGATGGCGCAGGCCATGCGCTCCTGCGACTCGGAGATGGCCAGTTCGGTGCCGTCCAGGCCCTCGTACTTCTTCGGCACCTTGTTCAGGTTGATGCGCAGGCCGTCGGCCAGCTCGCCGATGGCAACGGACACGCCGCCCGCGCCGAAGTCGTTGCAGCGCTTGATGAGGCGCGTGGCCTCGCCGCGGCGGAACAGGCGCTGGATCTTGCGCTCCTCGGGCGGGTTGCCCTTCTGCACCTCGGCGCCGCAATGCTCCAGCGACTCCAGGTTGTGCTCCTTGGAGCTGCCCGTGGCGCCGCCGATACCGTCACGGCCGGTGCGACCGCCCAGCAGCACCACCACGTCGCCCGCCTCGGGCGTCTCGCGACGCACATGGTCGGCAGGCGTTGCAGCCACAACGGCGCCGATCTCCATGCGCTTGGCCATGTAACCGGGGTGATACAGCTCGTTGACCTGGCCGGTTGCCAGGCCGATCTGGTTGCCGTAGCTGGAATAGCCGGCAGCGGCCGTGGTGACCAGCTTGCGCTGCGGCAGCTTGCCGGGCAGCGTCTCGGACACGGGCGCCAGCGGGTTGGCTGCACCGGTGACGCGCATGGCCTGGTACACGTAACTGCGGCCCGACAAGGGGTCGCGGATGGCGCCGCCCAGGCACGTTGCCGCGCCGCCGAACGGCTCGATCTCCGTGGGATGGTTATGCGTCTCGTTCTTGAACAGGTACAGCCAGTCCTGCTCCTCGCCGTCGACGTCGACCTTGCACTTCACCGTGCACGCGTTGATCTCCTCGGACTCGTCCAGGCCCGTGAGCACGCCCTTGGACTTGAGCCACTTCGCGCCGATGGTGCCCATGTCCATAAGGCAAACGGGCTTGGCCTGGCGACCCAGCTCGTTGCGCATGTCCATATACTGGTCGAAGGCGGCCTGCACGCGCGGGTCATCGATGGCCACGTCGGTCATCTCGGTGCCGAACGTGGTGTGACGGCAGTGATCGGACCAGTAGGTGTCGATCATCTTGATTTCGGTAATGGTGGGGCAACGGCCTTCGCTCTGGAAGTACTGCTGGCAAAACGCCAGGTCGGCCTCGTCCATGGCCAGCTCGCGGTCGGCGATGAACTGCGCCAGGCCCGCGGCGTCAAGGTCGAGGAAGCCCTCGAGCACCTCGACCGGCTCGGGCTGGGGCTGCGCCATGGTAAGCGTGTCGCGCTGCTCAAGCGTTGCCTCGCGCGCCTCGATGGGGTTGATGACGTAATGCTTGATGGCCTGGACGTCCTGATCGGACAGCGGGCCGGACAGCAGGTACACCTTCGCGCTGCGGACCTCGGGACGCTCGCCCTGGCTGATCAGCTGGATGCACTCGCTTGCCGAGGCCGCGCGCTGGTCGAACTGGCCGGGCAGGAACTCCACGGCGAACACCTGCGCGCCGTCGGCCTGGGGCAGCTCGGCCGAGGCGACATCGACCTGGGGCTCGCTGAACACGGTGGGCACGCACTGATCGAACAGCTCCTGCGAGATGCCCTCCACGTCGTAGCGGTTCACCAGGCGCAAACCCTCGAGCGAGGTGATGCCCAGGATGCTGCGCAGCTCATGCGCCAGCTGCTGGGCCTCAACGTCGAAGCCGGGCTTCTTCTCCACATAGATGCGGGAAACCATGGACGTCCTTCCTAGTCGTATGTGCGGATGGCGCGCCATCCGCGATCGGACGGGGCAAGGGCGACGGCCCTGCCCCGCTTCCTTCCTAAAATGCAAGCGGGCACCGCGCGGGCACCCGTTTGTTTTCCGTCTTGCTGGGCCGAGACGGGCTGGCGGCCTGCTTGGCCGTGCCTACTCGTCCTTCTTCTTTTTGCCGAAGCCGAACAGGCCTTTCTTCTTGGGCTCGGGCTCGGCGGGCTGCTCGGCCGCCTGCTTTTCGGCGGCGCGCTGCTGTGCCTTGGCCTTCTTCTCGGCGGCGCGCATCTCCTTGGTGGGGTGGTTGAGCACCTCATCGGCGTACTTCTGGCGCGCCTTGCGGCATTTGCCCATGTCGATGTACAGGGCGGCGATGATGAACACGTAGGCCAGCGCCAAAGTTACGTACATGATGGGCGCGGGCATGCCGAGGTTGTTGCCGGCGAAGCTGACCACGGTGAGGATGATGGCCAGGATCAGGCAAACCCACCAGATCTTGCGCAGACGCTTGTACTCCGCGGTGGGCGGGTTGTAGAACTGGCGGTCGCGCTCGGCATCCTTGGCGCGCTGCTGCTTGCGCTCGGCCTTCTTCTGCTGAGGCGTCTTCTTGGTGGACTCGATGCGCACCGAGGATGCGGCCTTCGAGACCGGCTTCGCGGAAGCGGCCGATTTGCGCGTGGCGCCCTTGCGGTCCTCGGATTGGTAGCGCTCGTTCATGGGGTTGCGTTGTGTCATTCTCACTCCTTCGCCCGCCTGCCGGCAGGCGAACCTTCTTCTACTGCGGTCACGTGCGGCGCCCCGCATCTCCTCCGGCACGCCAGCCGGCTTGACGCCGGCGCTTGCCTGGGGCCGATCCGGGACGCCGCATGCGCCCTTGCGAACCTGTACTGCTTATGCGGCCCTGCCGGGCCTGGGGCTAGAACTCGAACTTCTTGCCGGAGATCTTCTCATACGCCGCGATGTACTTCTGGCTAGTGCGCTCGATGACCTCCTGGGGCAGATGCGGCGGGTTGCCCTGACGGTCCCAGTTGGCGTTGAGCCAGTCGCGCACGTACTGCTTGTCGAAGCTGGCCTGGTCGCGGCCCGGCTCATAGGCGTCGCCCGGCCAGAAGCGACTGGAATCGGGCGTGAGTACCTCATCGGCCAGGATGATCTGGCCGTCGATGACGCCAAACTCGAACTTCGTGTCGGCGATGATGATGCCGTTCTCGGCAGCGTGGTCGCGGGCAACGGAGTACACCTTGATGGCCAGGTCGCGCAGCTGCGTGGCGGCATCCTCGCCGAGGATCTCCGCGCAGCGCTCGAAGCTGATGTTCTCATCGTGGTCGCCGATCTCGGCCTTCGTGGAGGGCGTGAAGATGGGCTCGGGGAGCTTGGAGGAATTCACCAGGCCTTCAGGCCGCTGCCGGCAAGATAGCCGCGCACGATGCACTCGACGGGGAACATCTCGGCCTTCTTCACCAGCATGAAGCGGCCGCGCAGGTAGTCGGCGTAGGGCTTGAACTGCTCGGGCAGGTCGGCCACGTCGGCGCTGATCAGGTGGTTGCCGATGACGTCCTTGAGCTGCTCGAGCCAGAACAGCGAGATCTGCGTGAGCACCGCGCCCTTGTGCGGGATCTCGTCCTCCAGGATGTAATCGAACGCCGAGATGCGATCGGTGGCCACCATCAGCAGCTTGTCGCCCAGGTCGTAGATGTCGCGCACCTTGCCCTGTGCGTCCGGCTTGATATCGATTCCGCTCATGCCTGCTTATCCTTTCCCCATGAGAGTTGCGCCGGGCGCGGGCGGCGCCCAGCCGGCATTTGCGCGCCGTTTGCGGCGTGACTGTATTGTTGTCATTATCGTCTATTTTCCGTCGTCGTGCGACCGCCCGAACGGTATCCCCGTTTTCTGCGCATGTTGCTGCGCGCGTTGCTGCTCCTTCTGCTGCCGCTGCGCCTCGCGCTGCTGCTGGCGTTGCTGTTGCTGCTGCTCTCGCTGCTGACGCTGCTGCTGGCGCTGCTCGCGCTGCTCATCGCCCTCGTAGTACAGCGGCAGGTTGATGGTGAAGCAGGCGCCCACGCCCTTCTCGCCCTCGACGTCCACGTAGCCGTTGTGGCGATCGACGATCTCCTTCACCACGGAAAGGCCGATGCCCAGGCCGCCGCTCTCGCGCGTGCGACCGGCGTCCGCGCGCCAGAAGCGGGAGAACACCATCTTCGCCTCGTCGGGCGAAAGGCCGATGCCCGTGTCGCGCACGGCAATGGCGCACATGCCCTCGTGGCTGGAAACGCTGACGGTGATGGTGCCGCCTTCGGGCGTGTAGCGCACCGCGTTGGAGATGAGGTTTGCCGTGGCCTGGCGGATCATGTCCGCATCGCCGCGCACGCGCACACCGCGCTCCACCTCGTAGATGAGCTTGAGGCCCAAGTCGGTCACGTAGGCCTCGTGCGTGGCGATGATGCCGCTGATAAGGTCGCCCACCTCGAGCACTTCCTTCTTCATGGGCGTGCTGCGGTTCTCCAGACGAGAAAGCTTCAGGATGGCGTCGACCAGGCGGCTCAGGCGTTTGACCTCGCCGTTCACCGTTTCAAGGCGCTCCTCGTCGGCATCGAACACGCCGTCGACCATGGCCTCGACCGTTGCCTGGATGGCCATGAGCGGCGTGCGCAGCTCGTGCGCGACGTCGGTGGTCAGGCGGCGTTCGAGCTTGCGGTCGCGCTCGATGGAGTCGGCCATCTCGTCGAAGGTCATGCCCAGGCGCGCGATCTCGTCCTCACCGCGGATGCCCGTGCGCGCCGACAGGTCGCCTTCCTTGATGGCGCGCGCGGTCTGCGCCATAGTGTTGACGGGGCGCACCAGCGTGCGCGCGAACAGGAAGCCGATGCACGACGCCAGCACGATGGCCAGCACCGTGGCAAACACCATGGCCTGGTAAGAGTTGTTGGAGAACTGCTCGTCGGCCTGCGTGAGCAGGGTTTCGCTTCCGTACACCCAGATGCGCACGGACCCCACGGCCGCGCCGCCGTACTCGATGGGCGCGCTGGCGAACTGCTGGCTGGCGCTGGCCGGCGGCGCCAGGGTGCGTCTACTGTCCGAGCTCGACGACGCGCCCGCGCCCGACTCGCTTCGAAACGAGCCCGTGCCGTCGTCGATGGTGACCGCCGAGGAATCGTACACGGCCTTGCCCGTGGCGTTGTCGATGACGGCCACGCCCACGCCGCTGTTCAGGCTTTCGGCGTACTTCGCCACGGCCTCGACCTGCGGGTCGTGCAGGGTATGGGAGGTGTTGTACACCTCCTCGATGCGCGTTGCCGTGCTTTCGGCGAGCGACTCCATGTTCTCCTGCGTGTAGGTGTGGAAGTGCTGCTGCCACACGAACGAAAGCACGCCGATGGCCACCATGGCGGTCATGGCGGCGATCAGGGCGAACGCCATGGTCAAACGCGTGGTGTACGTCAGGCTGTTCCACCAGTTCACCACGCCCTGGTACGGCTTGCGCCTTTTCTTTTCCTCGGAGGGGCGCTCAACCACGACCGGCCCCGTGGTGGCGGAGCCGGTCGAAGGAGCGTCTTGCGTTGTGTTGGTATCGGTATCCACGTGAGCTCGCGGCCTTTCTTCTGAGAAGGGAGGCGCGGCCGAGCGCTGGCGGCCGCGCGGCGGCTAGCTTACTGACCCTGCTTGGTGGGGTCTTCGAAGCGGTAACCCACGCCGTGCACGGTGTGCAGCCACTTGGGGTTGCGCGGGTTGTCGCCGATCTTGGCGCGCAGGTTCTTCACATGGGAGTCGATGGTGCGCTCGTAGCCCTCGAAGTCGTAACCGAGCACCTTCTCGACCAGCTCCATACGAGAGTACACGCGGCCCGGATAGCGGGACAGCGTGGTGAGCAGCTTGAACTCGCTGGCCGTGAGGTCGATCTCCTTGCCGGAGACCATGACCTTGTGGCCGGACACGTCGATGGTGAGCTCGCCGAACTCGAGCACCTCGCGCTGAGGCTCGGAATCAGCGTGCACGCGGCGCAGCAGCGCGCGGGCGCGGGCGACCAGCTCACGCGGGCTGAACGGCTTGACCAGGTAGTCGTCGGCGCCCAACTCCAGGCCGATGATGCGGTCCTCGACCTCGCCCTTGGCGGTGAGCATGATGATGGGCACGTCGGAGTTGTCGCGGATGGCGCGGCAAACGCGCTCGCCGGGGACGCGCGGGAGCATGAGGTCGAGGATGACCAGGTCGAAGTGGTGCTTGGAGAATTCCTCCAGCGCCTCCTGGCCGTCGCCGACGGCGGTTACCCAATAGTTCTCGCGCTCAAGATATGCGGTTACGGCATCGCGGATGGCCTTCTCGTCCTCCACCAGCAGGATGCGCCTGGTTTCGTTGCTCATGGTTCACTCCTTAGGAAGCTGCTTTCCATGCTTTGTCACCTCGCACGCACGTCCCCTTTGCGCGGCCGTGCGGGTGAAGGGTGTTTGGGTTTATTGTAACAAGTCAAGTCAAACCCCCTCGCGCCTGTAGGCGAAATGACATAATTACCGCCATGGCAACCCAAAGGACACCACAGGGCGGCGCAGGCCGCCAACCCTCCCGAGCAACCCGCACGAGCAGACGAGCCGCGCAGCCGGCCCGCCCCTTGCGCGGCGCCTCCGCACGCCCGCGTACCGCCGGTCGCGGCGTTTCCGCACATGGGACGGCGAAAAGCACGTCCCCGCGCACGGCTTCCGCACCCCGGACGGCAGGCAAGGCGGGCACCCCGGCGGCACGCACCGCGCAGCGCACGCAGGTGCGCGCCCAGCGCGCCGCCGCCGGTCGCGTGCGCCGCGATACCGGCACCTACGTAGGCGCCGCCACCCCCACCCCGCTCTCCGGCACGCCGGGCCTGGGCGGCATCGAGATCTCCGGCGGCTCCCCCACCGGCCGTGGCACCCCACGACCCGCCGTCGGCGACGGCGCGCAGACGCTCATCACGCGCCGCGGCCTGCTGTTGGGCGCGCTCGGCGTGGGCGTGCTGGCCGCTGCGGGCGCCGGCGTCGCCGCGGTCGCGGGCGGCAAGGGTTCTTCCACGCCCGACATCCAAACGCTGAAGGTACCCACCGACGCCGTCTTCACCATCTCCGACCTGTCGCAGGTGGAGAACGTCGACGATTGCGCGGAGCAGCAGGGCTCCTACGACCTGCCCTTCGGCTCCCTGGTCTGGTGCAACGATTCGAAGTTCGCCTGCTGCCTGATCCCCACGGAGAAGGCCAAGCCGCTGGCGCAGGTGGCAACGCTGGCCCTGTCGTCGGGCACGTCGGCCGTGGTGCTTGACAAGGCGCGCGGGCAGGACGATGGTTTCGAGATCTACGACGCGCGCTGCACCTCGCAGGGCGTGGTGTGGACCGAGGCGAACATCATGGACGGCACCTGGCGGATCTTCGCCGGGAAGCTGAACTCCAACGGCGACGCCCTCTCCAACATCCAGCAACTCGATGAGGGCTCCACCGATCAGTTCGAGACGCCCACCATCGCCGCCGTGGGCGGGCACGCGTTTTGGCAGGTCATGCCGCAAGCCGACAGCACCGTCGTCGCGGCGTCGCTGATCGCGCAGCTCAAGAGCGCCTCCATGGGCAGCTCGGATGCCAACGTGGTGTACGAATCGGCCGGCCGCATGGCAACGGCCCCGTATGCGGCGGGCGACGGTGTGGTCATCACGCCGCGCGTCACCGGCGCGTCGTCGTATTACCAGCTCACGCGCGTGAGCGAGAACGGCGACGTCACCGACACGCTGACGCTTCCCGCGTCCATGAAGCCGCTCGAGGCAGGTTACGGCAAGACCGGCTTCACGTTCGCGTTCGACGCCACGTACAGCTACGGCGACGGCATCGCCAACTTGGGCACGTACGCCCCCGCCGAGTCGCCGGGCAGCGGCGGCTACAGCGCGCAGAAGTGGCTGCGCTTCGACCGCACGCCCACCACTGCGCCTGCATGGTGCGGCAACTGGCTGATGGTGAAGTCCACGAGCGCCGTATGCGGCGTCGACCTGCAAGGCAAGCGCTACTTCGCGCTGTCCGCGGAGAACGGAGCCGACGACTACGGCGAGTGGCTGGCGTCCGAAGGCCAGAACGACACGGTGGTCACGTACTCCAACATCGACTACACGCCCATCGGCGGCGAAGCCGTGAACTGCTGCCGGGTGAAAGTTTGGAAAACGAAATAATCGCAGGTAGAAGACCCCGCGAACGCGGGGCCTTTTGCGTGGGCGAGGGTTGCGGGTGCGGGGGCTTACGGGTTTGCGGGTCGCGAGCTGGCGGGAATTGCAGGTGGGGCGAGCGGGGCGGAAGCGGCGCAAAGAGCCCCTGTTCAGCTCGATTACGTGAGGAGCCCGCTTGACCAAGGCCGCATCCGGCCCGCGGCTAGGGCGAAATCCCTTATGCCTGCTTGTCGGTTTTCACTATGAAACCGAAGTAAATGATGTGGCCGATCCAGACCGCCGCCAGGACAACCCGCCCGACGGGGACGCGGCCCATCAAGGCGAAGCCGATTGCCAGCAGCACCGTCACCGGAATAAGGATGGTGAGCTTCGCGCGCAGCGTCATGGAACGCTTGGTCACGTATCCCTCCAGCACCTGCTTGTACACCTTTGTGCCCTTGAACCAGCTGTTCAAACGCGTGGAGCTACGAGCAAAGCAGAAGGCCGCGACCAGGATGAACGGCGTGGTGGGCAGGATCGGCAGCACCACGCCGACCATCCCCAGCGCGAGGCAAAGGAAGCCGCCGACGGCCCACAGGGTCTGGCGGGCTTTCGAAGCGCTTCGTCGGGTCTGATCGGATGCGGTGACCTGCTCTGCCGTCATTGCCTGTTCGTTCACGTGTTGCACCTGCTTACTGTTCACGATTGCTAACAAATGCAGGAAGTTTACCATGGCTTTCAACCAAAGACAACCGCGAGAAACTCTGGCGTCCGTCAACCGGAGCGGCTGTGCCACCACAGGAGATGGCCTCGCGCCCGAACAGGGTGAACTGGGGACGGGGTGCGTTCAGGTTGGCGCTCGCTTTTCCCGAACGTCCATTCCGAACACGCCTCCGTCCCCTGTTCGCCTTCGCGCATCCCCTGTTCGTGTCCCACGCTCCCTGCTCACCTCCGCGCATCCCGCGTTCCCATCCACCCCCCGCTCACCCCCGCTCGGGCGACCTACGGGGAGCCTATCGCACACCCGCCGCTACACCGCCAGCACGAACGGCTTGCCTTCGATCGTGGCCACGGATAGGCGAACGCCGTAGACCTCTTCGAGCAGGCCGGAGGTGATGATGTCGTCCGGCGCGCCCTGCGCTACGATGCGACCGTCGGCGAGCGCCACCAGATTGTCGCTGTAGCGCAGCGCCTGGTTCACATCGTGCAGCACCATGACCACCGTCATGCCGAATTCAGTGTTCAGTCGCTTGACCAGGTGCAATATGTCCAGCTGATAGCGGACGTCCAGATACGTGGTGGGCTCGTCGAGCAGCAGCACATCGGAGCCTTGCGCCAGCGCCATGGCGATCCACACGCGCTGCGCCTGACCGCCGGACAGCGCCGACACGGGACGCTTCGCATACTCGGTCAAGCCCGTGACCTCGAGCGCCCAGGCCACCATGCGCTCGTCCTCCTCGGTGTTCGCGGCGCTTCCCATGCCGTGATACGGGAAACGGCCGTACCCCACCAGCTTCTCCACCGCCAGATCGCCCGGAGCCGAATTCCTCTGGTGCACGATGGCCACCAGCCGCGCGAAATCGCGCAGGCGCAGATCGGCCACGTCGCCACCGCGCAGGTGCACCGTGCCGCCCGTAGGCTTGAGGTTCTTCGTCAGCAGGTTGAACAGCGTGGACTTGCCCGAGCCGTTCGCCCCGATGAGCGTGGTGATCCGCCCCTCGGGGATGGTCACATCCAAGCCGTCGAAGATAGGCACGCGCCCATGGTCGTACGCGAAGTGCAGCCCACGCACGGTGAAGACGTTGCTTTCGTTCGCATTATTCGCCATAGGTACCACGCGCCTTTCGAAGCAGCAGGATGAACGCCGGACCGCCCACCACCGACATGATGACCGCGGCGCTGATCTCGTAGGGCGTCGCGATGGTGCGGCCGATGGTATCGGCCAGCAGCAGGCAGAACGCACCAAGCAGCATGGTGTAAGGCACCAGCCACTTGTGCGACGTGCCCACCAGCAAGCGCGCGATGTGCGGGACGATCAGGCCGAGGAAGCTGATCGGGCCGATGACGGCCGTGGAGATGGACGCCAGCAGCACGGCGACGGCGCTGATGAGCAGGCGATTCTTGTTCACGTCGAGTCCCAGGCTGCGCGCCGTCTTGTCCTCAAGCGACAGCAGGTCGCAACGCTTCGTCACCAGCAGCGCGATGGCGAGCCCGGCCACCGCGTAGCCCGCAAGCGTTTGCAGGTCGCTCCACGTTTTCATGGTGATGTTGGCGTCCACGATGCTGGCCACGCCCGACAGCGTGCCGCCCGTGCCTGAGCTGAACGCGCTGGAGATGCCGGAGAACATGGCGCTCACAGCCACGCCCACCAAGATCACGCGCAGTGGCGAGAGACCGCCGCGCCACGACAGGCTGTACACCAGGCCGAATGCGATAAGGCCGCCCGCGAACGCGAACAGCGGCGTGAAGTAGTACAGCGCCGGGGCGAATGCCGTGACCAGCACGGCGGCCAGGCTTGCGCCGCTAGACACGCCGATGATACCCGGGTCGGCAAGCGGATTGCGGATGACCGCCTGCAGCAGCGCACCCGAGACCGCCAGCGCCGCACCGCCGACCATGGCGATGAAGATGCGCGGGAAACGCAGGTCGTAGATGGTCGCGACCGTGTCGTCGTATTCGACGAACAGGCCGCTGACCAGCTGCTCGGGCGTCATCTGCAAGCTACCCGTGTTCACAGCGACGAAGAACAGCGCCAAAAGCGCCGCCGCCGTTATCGCGAACACCGTGATTTTCCTTCCAGTGCTTACCATATGGTCAGCCTTTCTAGCTGTAGAGCATATCCGTTCAGGGCGCGCAAGCTGAGCCGGGGCCCGCAGGGTCGCTCGGGACGCGCGAACCGGGGCCCGCGCCTACGGGGGGGAGGCTCGAGGAGCGCCGGCCGGGGCTTATACCTGCGAAGACGAGGAATAAAGCATGGGTTGTAGCGTTTGCAGAGCGTCGGGGTAGTTGAAGGTGGCGCTCATGCCGAACTGGTCGTAAGGAAGGTCGTACACACGCCCCTCCTTCACCGCGCGGAAGTGCTTCCATACGTCGTTCGTGGCGAACTCGTCGGCGAACATCTGCATGACCTGGTCGGGCAGCGCATGGGCCGTGCGAAGGATGATGTCGGGGTCGCGCGCCTGCATATCCTCGGTGTTCACGTTCAGAAACTCCTGGTCGGATCCCGCATACACGTTCTGCCCGCCCGCAAGCGCCACCAGGCTGCCCGCGTAGCTGTTCTCCGTTGCCACGATATAGCTGCCCGGCAAGCCCATGAGCACCAGCACGCTCGGCTGCGGCTTGCCTTCCACGCTGGCGCGGAAGGCCGCCATGAACGCGTCGTATTCCGCTGCCAGCGCCTGCGCCTGATCGCGGCGGTCGAACTTGGCCCCCATGGCGGAGATGCTCTCGTACATGCCGTCGACGCTGCGCAAGTCCAGGAACATGCATGCCACGGCGATGCCCGCATACTTCGGGCGCAGGTCGTCGATCAAGGTGTTCGGGCTGATCACGCAGCTGGGATGCAGCGATTTGAGCGTCTCCAGGTCGGGCGACATGGGGCTTCCCACCTGCGGCAGCTCGGCATAGCGCTCGGGCAGGTCGCGCGTGGTGTTGCACACGCCCACCAATTCCAGGTCGAGCTTGTCGCAGATGATCGCCACCGCCGGCGACGTCGCCACCAGGCGCTGCTGCTCGGAGCCATCGGCGTTGCGGTACGGGTGCTGGTCGACGCAGCCGGCCAGCGGGAAGGCCGCCGCCGACAATGCGGCGACGGCCAGCCCTCGCGCGAAAGCACGGCGCGTGAGCGGGCGGCGCGGCGCAAAAGCCCCGGCGTTGCGAGCCGCCGCCTTGCCCGGCAACGCCGGGCGGGGCGCCGCAAAGGGCGCTGTCACGGAAGCCCCCGCTGCCTCCCCTGCCCCGCGCACGCTCGCCGCGGTAGTTTCGCAGGCGTCGTTTGCGCAGCTCATCAAGCTATTCGCCCCTCGACTTCGCAGCCGCGGCCGCCGCAGCGGCTGCTTGCGCCTGCTTGGCGCGCTTGGGCTTGAGGTACGCGAAGTACGCTGCCGCGCCCGCAACCGCCAGCACCACCACGATGCCACCCACGATAGCGGCGGTCGTCGCACCGTTAAGCGGTTCGGATCGATCCTGGCCCTCGGTGGTCTCCTGGCCATCGGCGTTGTACTCCTTCACGCCCGCGTTCGCCGCGCCGTCGGTCTGGGGCGCGGCCTCGCCCGATATGCTGGAAGCAGCAGGCTCGGCGGATGCGGAAGCGGCGGGCTCGGCGGCAGCCGTAGGCTCGGCGGCTTCCTCACCAGGGGTGATGGCCTGCACGAACGGCACGGCGTCGATGTTGCCCTCGACAAGGCCCGTCAGCTGCGTGAAGTAGACGACGTCGCGACCCATCGGCGTCACGTACATGCTCACGCGGATGTTCGACGTCTCGCTGGGCACCTGGAAGCGCCAGTCGGCCGTGTTGTTTGCAGAATCGACCTGCATCTGCGCCGCCTCAACCGCAGAGAACGCGCCATCGCCGCCGTTGTCGGCCCAGAAGCTCATCGCGCCCATCTGGTCCGCCAGCTTGAAGCGCAACGTGACGAACGTGTTGCCCGCCGTGTCCCTCTCCACCAGTGCAGCGGGGTACGTGCAGCCCGTGGTCATGGACTCGGCCAACGCAACGTTGCTCTGGCCTGCGGAATCCTCGATCGCGCCCGTCACGGGATTAGCGTACGAGGGAGCCGTCGAGGCGGTGTACACGGCAGAGGTGGCCGCGTGAGCTACGCCGACGAGCACGCTCGAGGAGACGACGAACGCCGCGAGCAGGGCGAACGCGGCCGCGCACGCGCCGCGCAAAAGTCGCTTAGTCATGGGAAACAACCTTTCGAACAGGGAAAACAACTTACTTCATGCGACGAACGGGCCGGCCCCGAAGGGAACCGGCCCATATTCGCGCCCGGTGCTCCAACACCGGGGGGTAGCGAACGGCGGCCACGCGCTTTCGGCCGCCTGCCCATCTGTCCGCGTAGTCGCCCTGGGCGCACGACCTTCGGCCAGCCCGGATTCCCACGCTTCGATCGGACGCCAGGATGGCGGCAGACGGTGGGCGGGCGCTTTCAATCGCCCGCCCACCGGCAAGCGCCTGCGCCCTGGCCCAACCCTCAGCCTGCGCAACCTAAGGCGAAACGCCCGCGGAAGGAGTTTGCGGCTCCCGCGGGCAATCTCCGCGCTATCGACGCTGCATGCGACGGCGGGCAACCACGGCCGCACCCGCCGCCACCGCGGCAACGGCCGCGACACCTGCCACGCCGGCCACGTTATCGCCGGTCTGGCTGAGGATCTTGCTGCTGGAAGCGACCGCGTTGTCCTGGCCCGTGCCCAGGTCCTTGGCCTGCGACAGCTTCAGGTGCATGTCCGCGATCTGCGCGCCGCCGCCCAGCTGCTCCATCTCCTTGATGGTCATGCTGATGGGAACCACGGTATCGGAGTCGGCCTTCGGAATGGAAACGGTGTACTGGTTTCCGCTTTTCGCCAGGTCGGAGCCGTTATATGCCAGCGAAATGATATGGCTTGCACCTTCGCTCGTAGCCGAGAAGCTCACCTTGAACGTGCCGTCGGACTGCGGGCGGACCAGCGCGGTGTCACCGAAGTACTTGGCGGCCATGGACTCTTCCGTGCTGTTGTGCTTCAGCCACGAAGCGGGCACCTGGTAGGTGTGGCCGACCTGGAAGCCCTGCTCGGCCTGCCGGCCGTTGGGGTCGGCAGCGGCGCCGCCACCATTGTTGCCGCCGTTGTTGTTGTTTGCAGGCGGCTGCGGCGTCACCGGCTCGCCGGAAGCAGTCGGCAGGCTGGTGGTATCCAGACGCACGCCCATGTCGACGGTGCCGCCGGGCATGGTCACGCTCACCGTGATGTCCTTATTGATAGCGGGCACACCGGAAATGGTGAAGGACCCGTCAGCGTTCTGAACTGCGGATTTACCCCCGTACGTCATAGCCGTCAGGAACTGCTTGCCCTGCGCGTTCGGCGTAACCGTCACGGAATACGAGCCGTCGGCATACGAGACCGTGGCCGTAGCCTCCATGAAGTTGGCCGCGGTGGACTGCTCTCCCGTGGTCGCGTTGACAAACGAAACCGGCAGCGCGTACTCCTTGCCCGCCACCAGCTTGAAGCCGTCAGCCGTGGTCACGGTCTGATCCTCGGAAGGAGTCGGCGCGGGGGCTTCAGCGACCTTGCTCGTGTTAAACGCTTTAACAGCGCCCGTGATCGCCTTCACGCCTGCGGCGATGGATGCATCCGTGGCATCGGCGGCGTCGACGGTCGCATACGCATCGGCGATTGCCTGCTGTAACGCGGAGAACGCCTTATCGGTCTTGCTGCCCTGCTCGACGGCCTCCGCCTTCACGATCTCCGACGTCAAACCCGTGCGGTCCACGAACGAGACGTTCGGCGCGGCGTTGCCCACCACCAGCTGGAACGGATGCAGGTTCGTCATGGTGCCGCGATTGGGGATGCTCACGGTATAGCCGAACGTGATGTCATAGGTGTCGGTGATGCTAGACACGGGAATGGAATACGTTGCGGAACCATCCTCGTTCACGGTCTTCGCGACCTTCTTGCCCTGATAGGTGACATCGCCCAGCGTGTTGCCCTCGCCTAGCGACTTTGCCGTCAGCTCGATGATGTATGAGCCGTTCGACGCGGTCACCTTCACCTTGTCGCTGAACGAACGCGAGACATCGTATTTCGACCCCTTGAAGTACAGCGTGAACGCATCCTCATAAGACGGAATGTCGACGCCCTCGTCGATGCTGCTTGTATCGAACACAGCGCGGGCGCTCGGCGTCATGGGCATGCCAGGTACCGTCACCTGGAACGTAAGCGCATCAAGCTTCAAGGCGCTCACCGTGAAAGTGCGCGTGCCATCGGAGTTATCCACGTAGGGAAGCTCTGAACCGCCGCTTATCAGCTTCACGCCCATGTTCTTGCCGCTCTCGTTCGCGGTCAGGCTGACAGCATACTTGCCGTTTTGGTACACAGCCTTCGCCGTGGTGGAGAAATAGGCGCCCATCATAGACGAACTGTCGGAATCGGCCTTCAGCCACTTGACCTGGACCGTGTAAACAGTGCCCTCGACCGGGGTGAAGCCGTTTTCGGCCTGCGCCGCTACCGGCGCGGCGCCGTTGCCGGCATCCTGCGCCAAGGCGAGCGCCGGCACCATGCCCGTCGCCAGCGTTGCCGCCAGCACCAGCGAGGTGCCCTTGCGCACCACCGTATACCTTACCTTGCCCATACCGTTCCTCCCTATCCCGAAATCCGCCTCTTGCCACGCGCCGCAAACCGGGCCGAGCAACGAAGCCAAGGGGTAGCGCCTGGACATCGCCAGTTGTTACCCAACGCTTACAAAATGTGAAAAGTATATTGCATATAACTTCTTTGGAAAATAACCTTGGAAAACTTTTGCCACATTATCTCCAGAAGGTGGGGCGCATGTGCGCCCCACCCGAAGCTGCGCCCTACCGTTGGCGCTTGCGACGCGCGAAGAAGGCCGCTACCGCCGCAAGCGCGGCGCCGAACACGCCGGTTGCGGCAAGCGGGGCAACCGGCACGCTGTCGCCAGTTTGGCTCAGCGCTGCGCCATTGCCGCCGGACGCGGTTCCGCTGTTGCCACCCGCAGCCACGTTACCGCCAGTGCTGCCGGCGTTCCCGCCGTTGCCGTTGCCACCGGCACCGCTGCCGCCACCGCTGCCGTTACCGCCGCCGTTGCCACCGGCACCACTGCCGTTGCCGTTATCGGTGCCCGGACCCGGGTTCGGACCCGGGTTCGGATTCGGATTCGGATTCGGATTCGGATTCGGATTCGGGTTCGGGTTCGGGTTCGGCTCGGGGTTCGGCGCAGGGTCCGGCTCAGGCGCGGCGTCGGCCTTCACCAGCGCCGACTGCGCCTTCGTCAGCTCCTCAAGCGCGGAGGCCACGTCATCCCCGCTGGCATCGGGGTTCGCCAGCACATCCTCCGCGGCCTTCAGCGCCTGCTCGAAGGGCTTCCAGCTATCGGCGGTGTAGTCGGATTCCTTCAGCTGCTTGGCCGCATCGACGGCGCCCTGCAAAGCCGAGGCGTCCGGCTTATCCGGGCTGGGCTCGGGCGCGGGCTCGACCTTGACCAGGGCGTTTTGCGCCTCGGTCAACGCCTTAAGCGCGTCATCGACGGCCTGCTGGTTCGTCGGGTTCGCCAGCACGTTCTTGGCGGCGGCGAGCGCCTGCTCGAAGGGCTTCCAGCTATCGGCGGTGTAGTCGGACTGCTGCAGCTTGTCGGCCGCCGTGATGGCGCCGGTCAGCGCATCGACATCCACACCCGACTCCACCAACGCGCCCTGCGCCTTCGTCAGCGCATCCAGCGCGCTGGCGACTGCCTCCGCGCTCTCCGGGCTCACCAGCTGCTGACGCGCAGCGGCCAGCGCCTTCTGGAACGCCTGCCACGACTCGGCGGTGTAATCGCCGCGGTTCAGCGCCTCGGCGGCATCCACCGCGGCCTTCAGCGCCGACGTGTCGACTTCGGACGCCTCCGCCGCCATGCGCACGGCAACCTCGCCGCTCACCGCGTTCACGGCGACGCCGTCGGCCGTGACCACATGGGCGACCACGCTGTACACGCGATCGGCGGACGCATCGGCATCGCCCTCGGCACCCGTGGGCGTGTAGGTCGCGCCCGTGGCGCCTGCGATGGGGGCGCCGTTGCACAGCCACTGGTACGTCACCGTGGCCCCCTCGGGAGCCGTGACGCTGGCGGCCAGCTCGGGCATGGGCTGCCCCGCCGCCACGATCACCACGCCGGACTTATTCAGCGAGACCGACGGCTGCACACCTGCAAGCGTAGCCTTCTCAGTCAGCAACGTGGCATCGCGGACCTCGACGAGAACCGAGGAACCATCGACAGGGACGTTCCAGTTCAGCGTGTCGGCGGTCGACCAATCCTGCAGCACCTTCCGCTGGCCGTTCGTAGACACCTCCGTGAAGCGGAACAGCTTGTCACCGCGCACGCCGCCCTGCGCCGTCGCCTTGAGCGGCACCACCATGCCGGGCTCGACCGCGCCGGCAGCGGAGAGCGTCGCCGAAAGCGGGGTGTACTCGAGCAGCTGGTCCTCCGACAGCGTGCCGTACGTCCCCGCGATGGCCGCCTTCGCCGTCTCCCAGCCCTTCGAGCCAGCAGGCGCGTAAATGCGCACTTCAGAGGCATAGCTTCCGAAGCTCCACGGCATCTCGAGCCTCTCGCAGTCCGCCGGGATCACGATGGTCTTCGGGAACGTGCCGGATGCGCTGAAACGCAGGTCGGTCATGCCCGGGCCGAAGTAAGCCGTCTGCATGATCGAATCATCCTGCAGCGAGCTCGACACATACGAGCCGTTCTGCCCGCCGCGCACGATCAGGTGCGCAGGCACGTGGCCCGAGAACGGCGATGCGCCGATATAGTTGCTCGGGTTGCCAAGCTGCTTGACGTTCGTCCCGAACTCGACGAAATCAAGATTCAGGTCCCAGTTGAACGCCGTGTCCGCCACGGTCTCCAGGCTATCGGGCAGCACCACCTCGCTCAAGGAGTCGCACGTGTTGAACGCGCCCCACCCGATGCTCTTCACGCCCTCGGGGATGACCACGCGCTTGATCACGCGATTGGAACGGAACGCCTCGCGATCGATGGAAACGGTGCCGTTTTGCACGATCACGTCGGCGGTCTTGCTGGCGGCGGCGGATTTCACCAGGTGCAGCCCGTCTTCCATCTGCGCGTACAGCACGTTGTCTACCGCGGAGTACACCGGGTTCGCGCCGGCGACCGTCAGCACCTCGAGCGCATTTGCGCCCGGGAACAGGTCGGCGCCGCCCGAGGTCAGCCCCGCGCCGACATGCGCGCGCGTCATGCCCGTCAGGTTCTTGAACGCGTTCGACCCAACCTCAGCGACGGAATCGGGAAGGACGATCGCCGTGATCGCACCGTCGTACGTCGCCGTATCCTTATCGCTATCGGAGGCCGTTGCGGCATCGTATCCGGAATCGCCGCCGCTCGAGGAGGAGCTGCCCTCCTCGTCCGAGAAGGCGAGCGCGCCGATCTTCGTCAGCTTGTTCAGGTCGCAACGCAAGTTCACGGTGGAAAGCGACACGCACTTCGAGAACGCGCGCTGCGGCACCTCGACCGCGCCGCCGATGTTGACGTACGTCAGCGACGAGCAGCTCATGAACGCCTGCTCGCCCATGGCCTCGAAACCGTCGGGGAGCACGACGGAGGTCAACGCCGCGCCGGCGAAACCGTTCTTGCCGATAGACGCAAGCCCCTTCGGCATGTTCACCTTCGACACCTGCGCACCGCTGAAGGCGCTGGCCTCGATGTCCTTGACGGTTTCGGGGACGGTATACACCCCGCCCGCCGTCTTTTTCGCCGCAGGGAACGCCACCAGCTGCGTTTTATCCTTGTTAAACAGCACACCGTCCGCTACCGAGTAGTTCGCGACGGAATCGTCAGCCTTGAACTCGAGCAGCGAGCCGTCGCCCACGAACGCCTCCGTCAGCGCGCCGGCGGGCACCTGCCTGCCCACCGTCACGGTGTTGAGCTGCTTCATGTTCGCGAAAACGCCGGTGCCCAGGTTGATCAGCGAATCGGGAAGCACGACCTCGGCCACGTTGGTCCCGGAGAACGCCCCGTTGCCGATGGACGCCAGACCCTCGTTGAGCTCGAGCGTCTTCAGGCTCGAGTCGTTGGCGAACGCCTCCGATTCGACCGTCTTCACGCTTGCGGGCAGCTTCACGCTCTGCAGGCGGGCGCCGCTGAACGCCGCCTTGCCAATGGTCGTCAAGCTCGAGGGCAGGCCCTCGGCCACGGAGCCGGAAGCGCTGCGGACCTTGATCTTGTTGAGCGCCGAGCATGCATCGAACGCGTTCGCGCCGATGGTCTCCACCTTGTCGGACAGCGTCACGTTGGAAAGCTGGATGCAGTTCTCGAACGCGCTGGCCGGGATGGAGGTTACGCCGTCGGGAAGCACCACGCGCTGCACCGAGGAGGTGGAGAACGCCTCGGAGCCGATGGATGTCACGCCCTCGGGGAGCTCGATCTCGGCAAGCCCTTGGGTGCCGAAGAACGCGCGGTCGCCGATGCCGGTGAGCTTGCTGCCGGATTCGAAGCGCACCTTACCCAGGTTGTGCGTGCTCTTGAACGCCTCCTTACCGATGGAGGTCACGCTGTACGGGATGGAAACGCTCTGAATGTCCGACCCGGAGAACGCGCCGTCGGCGATGACGGAAACGTCGTTGGGGATGGAGATGTTCGTGGATTCGCCCGTGTATCCGGTAAGCGCGCCGCTCTCATCGATCGCGAAGTCACCGTAGTCGGCCTGCTGCGCCCGCACGTGGATGGTGGCGGACTTCCTCTCGCCCTTGGAGTTCGTCACCGTGGCGGTCACGTCCGCGTCGCCCGTTTGTCCCTGGGCAGCAAGCGTCACGCGGTTGGCGACCTGCTTGAGCTTCGGGTCGGCTTGCTGCACCTTCACGACGGACTCGTCGCTGCTGGTCCAGGTCACCCCACCGGCCGCGCAGTCGTCGGACACGAGGGCTGCGACGTCGAGGGTGCCGTCGAGCAGCAGCTGCGCGCTATCCTGCGACAGGGCCACGCCGGTATCGGCGGAAACCTGCTCTACCTTCACCTGGGCCTTTGCGCTGACGGCGGGGTTGTCGGCCACGGACACGGTGATCTGCGCCTCGCCCTCCGCAACGCCCGTGAGCTGGCCGTTCTCATCGACGGCGACCACATCGGGATTGCTGGACGCCCAGGTCAGCTTCGTCTGCGTGGAGTCGGCCGGCACAACGGTCGCCTGTAGGCTGCTCACCTGGCCGGGGGCGAGCTTCACGGAATCGGCCGACAGCGTCACACCCGTCGCGGGAACCGGGTTCACCACGATCTCGACGTCGCTGCTGATGTTGCTGCCGTAATCCCACGCGCGCATATGCACGACGTTGGGGAACGCCGCGCCGTTGCTGCCCGGTCCCTTCCAGCCGTTCCAAGCGCTCTTAAGCGCGGAAACGGGCACGGAGATATGCCACGTGCGCGTACCATCGGCGTTCTCCACCGGATCGGAGATGGTGCTGTCGGCCCCGGAGCTGGTCGGGCAGACCACCTGGTAGTAGCAGCCGTCGGCCTTCTTCGCATCGTCATCGGGGCCGATGAAGTTCACGCCGGCAAACCACGAGGAGTCCGTCACGTCGAACGTCACCGTACGTGCGCCGTCTTCGCCGGACAGCTGCACGTTCGACACCTCGGGCTTCTTCGTGTCGTAGTAGAAGTCCTGGTCAAGCGTCTGCTGAGCAGCATCGTCGGTGGCCAAGGTAGCTGTACGGCGCAGCGTGTACCTGCCGTCGGGCAGCTGGTTGCCGTCTTCGCCCAGGCCATCGAACACCGGCTTGGAGGAGTTGTCGCCCAGATAGTAGCCCTCAACGTACAGGTAGTTGCCCACGCTGTCGTTGTACGTCGTCTTCGAAACCCAGTTATAGCTGAACGAGCGCACGCTCTCGCCGTCGGCGTTCAGGTAGTCGTACGCCAACGTGCTCGCGTTGCGCTGCATGGTGGTGAACGGCACCAGGCGCGTCGGGGCATCGGTTGCCGGCGACGAGGAGACGACCGCCTTCGATAGGTCGGCGCTTCCGTATTTGTCCAGGGGGTTCTTGCCAAGGGATTTCGACGTGCCCTGGTTCATGAGCGAGCTGCCGACGATGTGCTCGTCGCCGCTTCCGGCCGCCGCATCGATGGCAGGCTGCTTATCCCAGTCGCCGTAGAAGCCCAGGAAGGGTGCGGACAGGTCGACGCCGCCGTTTTGCGCCGCCAGCTTCACGAAGCCCTCGACATAGGCGCCGTTCGAAGCGTTTTCCGCGACGAACGATTTGAACGCGCTATCCGCCGTCACGTTGACGACGAGCGTCGCGCTTCCGCCCAGATTGTTGTCCGGGTCGTTGGCGGGGACGGTGATGGTTCCGCCCTGCGCATCGCCGCCGAAGCTCACCTTGATGCCACGGCCCGTCCAGTTGTAGTCGCTGCCCGTGAACACGCCGTTCGCGATCTGCTCGGACATCGCCGCCGCATCGAGCGTGTAGGTTTGCTCCTGCTTGGTCAGATTGTTCAGCTTCAGCGTGAAGCTCCACGAACCGTCGGCCGACTCGCCCATTTCGCCCTTCGGACGGTCGTTGTCCGAGTCCTCGCACGTCAGATACACGGGCGTGGTGGTCGCCGCCTTCGCGTTCACCAGGCCGGCGCCCTGGAAGCGGGGGCTGTAGTACGTTTCAGGGCCTTCGTCGACCATCGGGTCGGCGATGGGGGAGGCGGTGGACATGAGCAGCTGCGAGACGAGCGTGCTCTTCGCGGAATCCGAGTACCAGGCGAACTTGCTGTCGGACTCCACGTATTCGCGCACCAGCGCCGAGATGCCGGCGACCTGCGGCGTTGCCATGGACGTGCCCGATTTGTAATCGTAGTCGTTGTTCGGCACCGTGGAATAGATGTTGCCGCCGGGCGCCGTCACCTCGGGTTTGATCTTCAGGTTCGTCGTGGGTCCCCAGCTGCTGAAATCGCTCATGGTGAACGCGGTGGCGGAGGCGGTCGTCAGGCCGGATTCCTTCACGATGCGCTTGTCGGCGGCCGCCAGCAAGGCCTCGCCGGAAGCCTTCGTCACCATGATGGCGGTGGTATCATCGCTGTTAATGGAGAACGAGCTGAGCTTCTCGTCGCGATCGTCGTAGATGACCACGGCGAACGGCGACAGGGCGCCGATGTTGTTCACCTTGTCGGCAAACGTCAGGTCCGAACCGTCGGAAGCCGCACCGCGCTTGACCAGCACAATCGTCTTACGGTCCATGCCGTCGGGATACGCTTCCTTCAGCCTCTCCACGTCCGCCGCGTCGCCGACGCCGCCGTCGACGTACTCGTACGAGCCGTCTTTAAGCGCCGAGAACTTCGGGGAGCCCCAGTAGCTTTGGTTGTTCGCCTCGATATAGGGAATGACCGTGCCATCGGCCGCTTTGAACGCAGGCGACGCCTCGGCGTTGTTCACGCTGGCCACGGCCACGGTGCCCGGCATGGCGGACGGGTACGACAGCACAGAGCTGTCGGGGTCGGAGGCGTAGGGCTTGTTCTGCCCGGACTTGTTCTTGTAACCCGACGTGTACGAGTTGCCGGCGGCCATGTTCACCGACGCGCCCGTCGCCGTCAGGCTATTGATGGCGTCGCCGTACGTTGCGGCCGCGGCATCGGAGAAGCCGGCGTCGCTGCCAAGCGAAACGTTCACGGAATCGGGAGCCAGCACCACCGCGTCGTCGAACGCGGCAAGCAGCGAGCTGTCGTAGATGGTACCGTCGGAGTTGCAGCTGACCTTCAGCATGGCGATCTGGGAATCGGGCGCCGTGCCCCGGACCTCGCCGGCGTTCGCGCCGATGATGCCGGCGACGTGCGTGCCATGGTCCATGCCGGACAGCGAGCCCGGGTCGACGTCGCTGTCATGGTCGGCGTAGTCGTACACGAAGGGGATCTTCTCGCTTACGTAGCGGCCGTTCTTACCCTCGCCCATCTTCGTCATCTTGCCGTTGACGCCGGATTCCGTTTCGGCGAGATTGGAATCGTCCAGGTCGCCCTTGAAGGCGGAGTGGTTCACGTCGAGCCCGGAGTCGATGATGGCGATGAGCTGGCCGTCGCCTTTCTGCTTGATCTGGTCGGCGGCGGTCATATCGAGCGAGGTTTGGTTGGCGGGCGCATCCTGCATCCCCTGGTCGGCGGGGACCTCGTAGCCCTTCTCGATGAAGGCGTTCTTCACACCGTCCAGGTCCTGGATGGTTTTAAGCAGGTTGGCGGGCGCCTTGATGGCGAAGCCGTCGATGGCGTGGTAGTAGTCGTAGAGCTCCTGGAACTCGGGCTGCTCCGCATCGCCGGCGTCGCGCGCGGCATCCTCCGACGAGGAATTGCCATCGCCCAGCAGGCCGAACAGGCTGAAGCCCTGCTCCTGCCCCTGTTCCTGCTCCACCATATCGCGGATCTGATTCTTGAAGTAGTTGTGACGGTCCTGGTTCACCGTCCCCATCACGCGGCTGAACAAGCTAACACCGCGTGCGCCCGCGCCGTCCTCCAGCTGCACGATGATGGTAACGTTGCCTTGCCCGTCCGCATCCGCGGCGGCCTGCTGCATCGCCTGCTCGACGACGTTTGCCGTCGAAGGCTGGGCGCTATCGTCGGAGTCCGCCGCAAACGCCGCGGTCGTGGGAACCATCAACGTTCCCACCAGCGTCAACGCAAGACCCGAGCGCACGACGCGCCTTCCCTTGAGTTCTTCTCCCATGAGCATCCTCCCCGATTCGCCTCTATGCTCGATCTCGTTTCCGATAAACGGCGGAGCAGCGCGGACCCGCCGCGTGCCAAGACCGCATACCCGGACGAGACCGTGGGCAACGACTTCTGTCTCCCGAAGTTACCCGTGATATACAAAACGAAGGAAGTATACCGTACGCAACAATTTGGCAACCATGCAGGCAACTGGGGTTAACTTTCACTACAAGTTCTCCATAAAGTTACCCGCGGCTATCCGTGTGGCGGTTGTGCGGAGCCGAGCTGTTGCGGCCGATTGGCGCTTGCGCTCGGGCGGAGGGCCGGGTATTCTATAGCTATTGAGATTGATTCTCATTAATGATTCCAAGCAGAACCACTACTTCAGACGAGAAGGAGTATCACCATGAATAAGCGCACCGAGCTGCCCACTGCAGAGAATTCCTCCAACTTCAACCGCATCGCCGGCGCAACCTGCCAGGTCGGCACCACGCTGGAGAACCTGAAGGCCGCCGTGTGCGGCGAGACGGGCGCTTCCGCCAAGTACGCCGCCTGCGCCAAGCTAGCCAAGGAGAAGGGCTACGAGCAGCTGGGCCGCCTGTGGGAGGCCACCAGCGCCGCCGAGCAGGTGCACATCCGCCTGGAGGCCGGCCTGGTCGAGGAGCTTGAGCCGGGCTACGAGCGCCCCACGGCCGACGCCCCCGAGCTGGAGGAGATCGATCTGAACCTGATCGCCTCCGCCAACGGCGAGATCTTCGAGACCTCCGACATGTACCCGGGCTTCATCGCGAAGGCCCAGGAGGAGGGCAACGACAAGGCCGTCCAGGTGTTCACCAAGGCCAAGCTGGCCGAGGCCGTGCACGCCGAGCTGTACCTGCAGGCGTACAACAACATCGACGCCGCCGATGACGACTCCTACTTCCTGTGCCCGGGCTGCGGCTACATCGAGAAGGGTTCCGCCGCCCCCGAGAAGTGCCCGATCTGCGGCGCTCCCGCCAAGGTGTTCAAGCAGTTCTAAGCTGCAGGCAAACGAGAGCGTTCCACCCCGGGTCGAGCAAAAGCTCGACCCTTTTCGTTTCCGTGGGGGGATTGCCGGCAACACGCATGCGGCCGCCCGATTGGGCGGCCGCATCGCTTCCTTACTTCCCCATCTCCAGCAGCACTTCACCTTCGAGCGATTCCACGCGGGCAGCTCGCACGCGGCCCGCTTCCAGCTCGATGAAGCCGACCGACGCCGGGAACCCGCCGCGCGGTCGGCTGCAGCTTCCCGGGCAGATGAACAGGCTGGCCGGGTACGCGTCGCGACCGGCGAGGATCTCAGGGATATGGGTATGCCCGTGCACGCATACCTGCGGCAGCGGATCACCCGGCGCGATGGCTCGCGAGCCGTTGAAACCGATACGGGCATCGTTGGGATAGTGCGCCACCAAAAAGCGCACGCCGTCGATGACCGGATAGGCGAATCGGGTCACGTTCTTGCCGTACTCATCGTAGTCGTTGTTGCCCAGCACCGCCGTGGTGGGCGCCATGATCTGCAGCTCGCGCAAAATGCCGGGGTCGCAGATATCGCCCGCATGGATGATATGGTTGCAATACGCCAAAGCGCCCAGCGCCGCATCGGGCAGGCGCCCATGCGTATCCGAGATCAGTCCAACCAGCTTCATGCAAGCATCACCTCTCCCTTTAGGCGCGGCAACCGCGGGCGCTCGGCCGCGAACGGTGCCCTACCTCTTTTCCACCAGGTCGATCAGGTCTTGGTGCGAATGGATGTCCAGCTTCGCGTAAATGTGCTTGACGTGCGCCTTCACCGTGTTGCGCGACACCACCAGCTGCTCCTGGATGTACGCGCGGTCGCGGCCGCGGGCGAGCATTTGGAACACCTCGAGCTCACGCGGGGTCAGGCCGTACTCGTCGGCCAGCGCCTGGCAGCGCTCGTCGAACGTGGCCTTCGGCGCCTCGGCCACCGCCGTCTCGACCGGCGTCACGCCGTCGATGACCTCTCGGAAGCTGAACCGCCGCAGCCCGATGAGCGCATAGCCGACGAACAGCAAAATCAGCGCCGCGGCGAACAGATCGAACAGCGGCGTACCCATGCCGGCCAGCGCATTCGCGCGCACGCCCAGCGTCGCACCCAGCGTAGACCCCAGGCTCGAAACGCCGCGGCCCCACGCGAACGCCGCCACCGCGCCGCGGCTGTTGCGCGCCGCCACCGCGATAAGCACCGCCCATGCAACCATGTCGAACAGCATGTTGCCCGTGGACAGCAGCAGCACCGTTGCGGTGCT
>OGCM01001370.1_pt1 | contig 29923 bp, 13 predicted proteins | sample 1570151 | NCBI WGS metagenome assembly OGCM01 (sample SAMEA4370582, study PRJEB24528) | human gut metagenome
GGTTTTCTCTTATTAGCTTAGTAGATAATTTGTGTAAAAAATCTTTACGTTGATTTGTTATTTTTTCGTGCAATTTAGCTACTTTTAATCTAGCCTTATTTCTATTATTACTACCTTTTTGTTTTCTTGATAAATCTTTATCTGCAGCTAAACCTGCATTAAATAAAGTTGTCCCACGATATCTAAGATTTAATTTTAAATTTCCATTATCATTAACTAATTTAACTTCAGCAGCATCATTATAATAACGTCCTTGGAATTGAACCTTTACATCATTTTCAAAGTTATTTCCTGTATTTATATTTTTATAAACTAAATTAAATTCAGTTTCTTTGCCATTGCTAATTATTACACTTCCTGAATTATTTGAATATTCTCCAACTAGCTCTGGTACAACTAATTTATAAACACCTACAGGTACATCTGGTATTTTAATAGTGTTTCCATCAATTTTTACTTTTGCAACTTCTTTTTTACCATCTTTTAATTGTATGTACTTTTCTTGTAATAGGTCTATATTATCAATTTCTATATTTACTTTGCTACTACCTTTTATATTGTAGCTACTTAATTGCTCACTTGTAACAAGGTGATAGTTACACTCAAAGTTTAAATATGATTTTATCTTGTTTACTAAATCCTTATCTACTACTAAATCCTTTAATGAAAACATGTTTTTAGAGTTTCCTTGTTCTATCTTAACTCTTGCATCTTCTGAAACTTCAATTCCCCATGCTTCAAAATAGTCTACTAAGCTTATACCATATTTGTCATAAATCCCAAGTGCCCATACATCTTGTGTAGACATTTGTATACCTTCATTAACATTTTTTCTGTAAAGCGTAGCTATATGTGCATAAGTTTCTGGTCCTTCAAATGCATTTAAGAAGTTTATTACAAAGTAAAGTCTTCCATGTATCTCTAAGTTTAAGAATGTTCTACCTTCTAATCTAACTTTATTATGCTTTTCTTCTATATTAGGTAATTTCCCTAACCAGCTAGCATCATATGGAAATATATCTCTATTTATTTGTACATAATGAGCAAATACATTGTTAGAAACTTCCCCTATTTGTAAGTCACCTTTACCTAAACTACCTTGATCCATGTCCAATTTCATGTAATCCCCCCAGTTAGCTTCAAAAAATGATGAAACTTTAGGCTTATTTACTCTAATATGGTCTCCTACATAATATGCGGCTCCAACTCCATGGGCATTTGCTTTAACAAAAAATCTAGCATTTACATTTTGGTCATATGGATTGTCTGGTGCATAATCTAACCCTAATGTTTTATCATAAGTTTCTACAACTTTTCTATAATACTCAAAAAAGGGCATCTAAACTTCCAAATCCTTTTGTATAATACCCTGATATTTCCTTAATATCTGTATATGGAACTAATACTGTTAATATATAGCTCTCTACAACACTATATGTATTGATATCTTCTCTCCACTTTTTGAAAAATGCTTCTTCATTATCACCTTCATGATAATAATTTAGTTCTTTTACTCCTATATCTTCGCTATCCCATTATATTTCAACTTTTACAGGAGCTTTATGCTTGTATAAGGTTTTTATGAATGGTGTATAATCGTGTTCAAATGTAATTGTTTGCCATTCATTTGTTATAGTTTTTGTAGCTTCTGTAAGTTTATCATTATTTAGCATAGTATATGATAAGTTTGAGTTTCCAGCTGTTTTTCTTATTTGAACATTAGAATTTGCTTTTATAAATAAACCAAGCATTTGTCGATCATGGTTATGTCCACGCTCAATTTCCATTGCCTTTACATTATCAATATCAGCTAAGGTATACATTGTACGCTCAATCATAGGTTTTACATCTGGATCATCAGTTACAGTAATAGGAACATCTATAGTTGTTGTATTTCCATGTGAATCTGTTACTGAATAATTTATTTCATATTGACCTACATCATTAGTATTTACATTGTGTTTGGCCTGAATATTTTGAGTAAGATCAAAATCTTCAAAGTCTCTTGCAAAAATTCTATATCTTGTATCTTTTAATGAAAATACATCACCTTTTTTAAGGACAATTTTTGTTGTTCCATAAAATTCTGGTGCATTACTTTTGCTCCAGTAACCTTTGGTTGTATAATTTTCATCATTTACTATTTCTTTGTTACTTGCATATGCTAAATTGCTGCTAAATAGTAAGCTAATGAAAAGGTTTATAGCTAATAAATTACTTATAGCTCTTTTCATGACATTATCCCCCCTTCTTTAGTTTTTTAATTGGTATTTTTTATGTAATTATAATTTAGATACCTTTTAATATTATATTATTTTTCGTTTTGTCGATATTTACCTAATTTTGTTCATTTCGAAGTATACATAAATATTAAAAACTCCTAAAATTGGGTAAAATATATATTAAAATATTTATATATACATTGGAGTGATTATATGATTGATTCTGAAAAAGCATATATAGCTGGAATAATTGATGGTGAAGGAAGTATTATGTTGCAAAAAATTCATGCAAATGAGTATCCTGCTCCTTGCATCTCCATTGCTTCTACTACCTTAGAATTATTAAATTGGATAAAAGAAAGAGTTGGTAAAGGTACTATTAGAAAAAAGAAAAACTATAATCTAGATAAACATAAAAATTGTTATAGCTATATACTTAGGCATAATGATGCAATAGCTCTTCTAAAAGAGGTATATCCTTACTTAGTTATTGAAACAAAAAGAAAAAGAGCAGAACTTATATTAACTAAATATAAATCCCTCACCCCAAGAAATGGTCATTATACTGAAAAAATGAAAATTGCTAAAGAAAATTTTTATATTAATTTTATGGCAATAAAATAGATAATTTAACCCAAAAAAATCACTATAAGCATTAACTTATAGTGATTTTTTTTGGTGGAGGCGAGGGGTCATGTGCATCCATTATTTCTATATGGCACTGACTATATCTTCTACTATTATTTTAAATAGTAGCTTGGCATATTATAGAAGCTTAGTATAGTTTATATCTTCTATCCTAGTATTCCATAGATTATCCTTAGGAACCTATAAGTCGATACGAGGCTGTTAAATTTCTTTACATACCTCTCGGTATTGCCGTCAGCATTTTCTGTTACGGTTTCACCGATAAAGCCAAGTTATCACTTAAACATCACTGCTTAAGGCGACTATCTTTCTTAATCGAACCCCTGTCCGAAAGCAGACCAGCCTGACTTTCTACGAGCGTAGTTATGTGACTAAAAATTCGGTCCTTAGTTCGCTCACAAACAAACTCCTAATTCCCTAGCTTCATAAATACCCCTCTAGCTCAAAGCTTTGCTAGACTTCGTTCCCTACTTTAATGACACCAGCTACCCAAGACGTAGGCATCCTGGACTGATGAGCAAGCTATATTAAGCTGCTAATGCAAAATTGTCTTCTGCGTTTATATTTAATGCATAGCTTATTAACGAGTCGTCCATGCTTTACTCGGCCCGCTTATCAAACCCATCACACCCCCGTCGAAGCCAAAACGCCCCCATGTTATGTTAATAGGTTATAAACGCTTTACCTATTTAATTTTCAATTGATGATTAACATCGTGATTTTATTATAAATCATATATTTTTAACTGTCAACTTTACTATTTTTTTTACAAAAAAAATGATAAGACCTATGCTTTCATAAGCCTTACCATCTTTAATATATTTTATTATATGCTTTAAACAAATTTATGATAATAAATAAATTTATTTTGCTTTTATAATTTTATTTTTTCTTTTTCTTACCTACTAATAATGCACCTGCTGCTATAGTAACTGATCCTATATATGCTAATACATTTCTTTTTCCTGTCTTAGGTAAATTATCATTTTTAGAGTTTTCTGTAGTAACTTTATCATTTGAAGTTTCTTGATTTTCAGAGTTATTTTCTACACTTGGTTTATTTTCATTTCCAGGTTTATTTTCATCTCCTGGTTTATTTTCATCTCCTGGTTTATTTTCTTCATCACCTGGCTTGCTTGTATCTTCATTTTTAGGTATAACTTCTTCTAATTTTGCTTCAAATAAACTTGCTTCTTCTAAGTCTTTTGATATTCTTATTTCTATGTAAGCTTCATCATTAGCTTCATTTTTAATAGTTTTTACAACTTTAGAAATGAATGATGTATCTTTAACCTTTATTTTATAAACTATAAAGTTTCCATCTGTATATTTATCTTCTACAGTTGCATCTAATTCCTTAATGTTATTTAAGAAACCAGCAAATTTTTCTAAACTTACTGCTTGTACTTCCATTTTTAATGGAGAATCTTTTTCACCTGAACCCGCTATAGCTGAAACAACTTCAGTGTCTATAATATCAGTAATAAAATCTACTACATTATCTTTATACTCTTCTACATTTATAGTGAAAGTATCAACTTTATTACTTCCATCTGTAGTTTTTGCTGTTATAGTTACTTGTCCCTTTGCTTTTGCTATTACTTTAACGCTATTTCCATTAACCTCTATTGATGCTATATTTTCATCACTTACTGACCATTCTACATCTTTTTTATCAGCTTCTTCATTTACAGTTGCTGTAAATGTTTTGTTACTTCCTACATATAAACTATTAATTTTATTATTTATAGTTACACTTTGTGCTAATACAGCATCCTTCTTTACAGTTACAATTATTGTTTTTATAGCTTCTGCACCCTTGCTATCTGTTACCTTATATGTAACCTTATATGTTCCAACAGCATTTACATTAACTGTATTTTCTATAATTTTTATATTTTTTGTAATATTTCCATCTTCCTTATCAGTTGCTATTACCCCTTTTAAAGGCTCAAATTTTTCTCCAAGATTTATAACTTTATCTGAAGCTTCAATTTGAGGTATTGCATTTATAATTCCACCAGGAATACTTGGTTTTACTATTTCTTCATCTTTTTCAGTTAATACTTTTTTAAGTTCTGCTTTTAATTTTTCACTATTTTCTGCTGTATTTCTTATTTTTATGTTTATATAAGCTTCATTTGTTTCTTGATTTTTAATTGCTTTTATAAACTTAGACATTAATGAATTATTTTTAACTTTTATTTGATATACTGTAAATTCTCCATCAACATATTCATTTTGTATTTCTGGATTTAATTTTTTAATATTATTTAAGAATTTATTAAATTCTTCTACAGTTACATCTTTTACTTCCATTTGTACTGGAGAGTCTTTTTGACCTGAACCATTTACTGGAGTTACAACATTAGTATCTATAATATCTTTTACTAAATCTACTACATGCTCTTTGTAATCTTGTACTTCTATAGTAATACTATCGCTTTTTTCACTTCCATCTGTAGCTTTTGCTGTTATAGTTACTTGTCCCTTTGCTTTTGCTATTAATTTAACACTATTTCCATTAACTTCTATTGATGCTATATTTTCATCACTTACTGACCACTCTACATCTTTTTTATCAGCTTCTTCATTTACAGTTGCAGTAAATGTTTTATTACTTCCTACATATAAGCTATTAATTTTATTATTTATAGTTACACTTTGTGCTAATATAGTTTCTTTCTTTACAGTTACATTTATTGTTTTAGTAAATTCTGCACCTTTACTATCTGTTACTTTATATGTAACTTTATATTCTCCTGGAACATTTACATTAACTGTATTTTCTATAACATCTATTTTAGTTATAGCTCCATCTTCTTTATCAGTTGCTGTTACACCAATTAATGGATTAAAGTCTTCTCCAACTTTTATAACTTTATCTTCTGCATTTATTACAGGTAATGCATTTACAATTACTGTTATTGTTTTTCTAGCTTCTGCACCTTTACTATCTGTTACCTTATATGTAACCTTATATGTTCCAGCAACATTTTCATTAACAGTATTTTCTATAACATCTATTTTAGTTATAGTACCATCTTCCTTATCAGTTGCTGTTACCCCTTCTAAAGGTTCAAACTTTTGTCCAACATTTATAAGTCTATCTTTAGCTTCAATTTTTGGAATTGCATTTATAATTTCACCAGGAATACTTGGTTTTACTATTTCTTCATCTTTTTTAGTTAATACCTTTTTAAGCTCTGATTTTAATTCTTCACTATTTGCTACTGAATTTTTTATTTTTATGTTTATATAAGCTTCATTTGTTTCTTCATTTTTAAGAGTTCTTATAAACTTAGACATTAATGAATTATTTTGAATTTTTATTTGATATACTGTAAATTCTCCATCAGTATATTCTCTTTGTATTTCTGGATTTAATTTCTTAACCTTCTTTAAGAATACATTAAATTCTTTTACATTTACATCTTTTACTTCCATTTGTACTGGAGAGTCTTTTTGACCTGAACCATTTACTGGAGTTACAACGTTAGTATCTATAATATCTTTTGCTAAATCTACTACATGGTCTTTATAATCTTGTATTTTTATAGTAATACTATCACTTTTTTCACTTCCATCTGTAGCTTTTGCTGTTATAGTTACTTGTCCTTTTGCTTTGGCTATTACTTTAACAGTATTTCCATCTGCTTCTATTGATGCTATCTTTTCATCACTAGTTGTCCATACTACATCTTTTTTATCTGCATTTTCATTTGTTATAGTTGCACTTAATACTTGGTTGCTTCCTATATATAAATTGTTAACTCTATTGTTTATAACTACATTTTCTACTAAAGTAACTTTTTCTTTTACAGTTACTTTTATTGTTTTTGTAGCTACTCCACCAAGTTTATCTACTACTTTATATGTAACTGTATATTCTCCTGGAGTATCTGTTTTAACATTATTTTCTACAACTTCTATTTCTGTTATATCACCTTGTTCATCATCAGTTGCTGTTACTCCTTCTAATGCTTTAAACTCATCTCCAACAGTTATAACTCTATCTTCTGCATGTATTACTGGCGGTTGATTTACAACTACTAGCATTTCATGTATTGCTGTTGCACCTTGTTTATCTGTTACACTAAATACAACTGTATAATCTCCTGCAACTTTTGTATCAACATCATTTCTAATAACCTTTATGCTCTTAGTAAGATCACCATCTTCTTCATCAGTTGCTGTTACTCCTTCTAAAGGATCAAACTCTTCTCCTAATTGAACTATTCTATCTTGAGCATTTATTACTGGAATTTTATTAAGTGTAGTCATTTTTGGATTTACAACAACTGAACTTTCAACTATAGTTGTTTTATTTCCACTATCTGTAGCCTTATATATAACCTTGTAAACACCTGGTATATTTGTGTTAACATTACTTTCAACTACTAATTCTATATTTTTATCTTCATCTGTTACAGTAACTCCAGCCTTTGGATCAAAACTATCTCCAACTTTTAAAGTATGGTTCTTAACACCTTCAATTACTGGTGCTTTATTACCTTTTACTGTTAAGTCTATAGATTCTTCTGTTTTTCTACCACGACTATCAGTAGCACTATATGTTATCTTATATGTAGTGTCTTGTTCTGTATCTAAATTAAGTTCTTTATCTGATGAAACACTAACATTTACTGTATTTCCATTAACATCTACAGCTTTAACGCTATCCATTAAATTAAATGCTTGACCTGCATTTATAGTAACATTTTCAAGTTTTTGTCCATTTTTAGTAATAGTAGGCCCTACAGTTGATGCATTAACTTTTAATTGTACATTTAAGGTTTTTGATTCTCCACCAAAATCATCTTTTGCTGTAATATATAAATCATATATTCCTTCTTCAGTTCCTTTAAATGATGTTATTTTTTTATCACTTGCATCTTTAACTTCTAAAGTTATTTTATCTTTATCAGCATCTTCTATTTCTAAACCTTTTTCTTTTAAAACTTCTTCTGTTAATTGAATTGTTTCTCCTTCAGTAATTTCTATGTAAGACTTACCTTCTTTCATCTTTACAGTAGGATTTGTATTTAATGTTAATTCTTCATTTTTAACACTTACACTTCTTACATATTCTTTATTTGTGTTACTTACATATTTATATTCAGATTTTTCTTCATCTTTTATGCTATACTTTCTTGATTTATTATTTTCAGTAGCTTCTATATCTAACTCAAAAACATCAATTTCATTACCAGTCTTTGGTATAGAGTCTTGTGCTGTTATTAAAACATCTATTGTATTATTTTCTTTATTATAAGTATAATCTGTTATTATCTTATCTGACTTTGCTGGATTTATTAAATCCTTTATTACTGGCTTTCCATTTTCCTCTTTTAAAACTATTCCATCTAACTTTAAGCTAAATTGAAGAGCTTTTGGAATATCTTCTATATTGTCTAATGATACTTTAACTGTATCTGAATCTACTTTTTTTACATCTAATACAAATTTATTTTCTGTATTTTTAGATTTATTTTCTATAATTTTAGGTGTTGCATAAGCTATTGCAGCTGTTGAAGTTGCTGCTAATGTATATACCAAAGCTGTTTTTACAGTTGGCTTCAGCTTATTATTTTTCATAACTTATCTCCTTCCGTACTTTATAGGGGCTATCATAAAAGAGATAACCCCTTTCAATTAAAAATATTATTATCTTAGTTTACTATCTGTTGTTAAATACATTTTGAATCATATCATTACTTATTTCTATAACTTCATCATATTCATTTGCTATTGTTCTTGCTGTTGAATTATTTAATTCTATTGATGGTAAGTTTGTTGGTAAATCATATAAGAATGTATCACTTACTAATCTTTGACCTACAGGTGCATTATTGCTATCTAGCTTATTGTATCTGTAAAGTTCAGCTTTTATCTTAGTTCCCTTAATATTTTTATCATCTTTTTGTTGCTCTGGAGTTATCCAATATAACCAAGTTCCCTTAGCAACTTCTCCAAGTTGTGAATTTTCTGGTAGTGTTGCTAATAAAATTGCTTGAGCATTTAAAGCAAAGTTTTCATCAGCTTCATTAATTACTAAAGGTACATTAAATGCTGGGTCACCTTTATATTCACCTGTAACTATTATAGAACCTGCTGGTATAGTCTTTCCTTCTGCATAAGTATAATCAGTTGCTAACTTACCTACACCATGCTCATAAACTTTATTTCCGTTATCTATACCAATTTCTATATTATCTCCTGTTGGACCTAATATATCTATTTCTCCTATAGATATAGCATTAGCTCCCTTGGCTACTAACTTAACATATTGTGCATCATATGCCCATAATTGAGTATTTGAATTGCTTCCATTTTCATTAAAGTAAATTGTATTTTCTTTAGTTGTATCAAATTCTCCTGAATGAGCTTTTGACCAACTCTTTCCATCTTTACTTACCCAAACCTCATAACTTCTTATTGGTGAATAATCAGTACCTGAATTTTTACTAAATAAGCTTCTTAATGAGAATTTCTTTGTAGGTGCTTGTCCTGGATTATATTTTAATCCTACAACAGATTTAGCATTTCCTAAATCAATAGTTACATATGGATCTCCTGAAACAACTGTACCATTATTATTAGTTGCTTTTTTAGCTGTATAAATAGTTGTTGGGTCATTATCACTTATCTTTTTAATTTCTCCATTTTGAGCTTGACCATGTCCTGAATGTTCATCAGATATATCATGTTCACTTCTTGTATTAGTATCAAATACCCAATTAGCTTCTGATATACTTCCATCATGATTTACCTTTATGTTACCAATTGTAGTTTCTTGTGTAACATTTAAGTTATAGTCATAAGCTCTTACCTTATATTCAAATGCTCTATTATTTATAGCATCAATAACATCAGTGTACTTAGTTAATCCATTTTCTCCATTTTTATCTCTTTCAACAAATCCAACTACTACTTCCTTAGTTCCTGTTGTTGTTGCTTCTTTTCTTATTATTTCATATCCTAAAACTTTATCTGCATCTTTTGTAACACTTAATGTTAATGGAACTTCTTTTTGATTTAAGTAAGATTTATTAATTAATTGAGTTCCATTTGCATCAACTCCAAAGCTTCCCTTTACTGCAGTATCTGAAGCCATAGTTATTGATTCTGTATTACTTCCAGCTTTTAATCTAATTCTTCTAGCATCATCATTTAAATAGTAAATAGCCTTATCTTCTTTTGGATAATTCTTTGAATTTAAGTATTCATTAGTCTTAGGACTAGCTACTAATCCCCATTTTTCAAAGAATCCTCTTAAATCCTTCTTTACTGCATCTGATGCTCTCATTATAAATGTTTGAGCTGTAGAATCATGTCCATTTTCATTTGGAGCTACACCTTTTAATCTTGTTTCTCTATATAACTTAGCATAGAATGTATCATTATCTAAGTTATTATCTGAGTTAAGATTTAACATTTTATAAGTATAGTCATTATCATATGCTAAGTGTAATTGCCAGAACATTCCTAATCTAGTTCCACCATCACTTGCTAAACCTACACTATTAGAAGTTACTTTATCATATATCTTTGTATATGTTCCACCTTCTAATCTAGATTCATTTATATCATTAAATGTTTGAGTTATAAGTGCTAATATATTATTAGTTGTTTCTGCATATGTTAATCCTGGTCTATCATGAACGTGTCCAATTTCATGAGCTATTCCCCATCCAAATAAGCTTCCATCTTTTGAATTTGTTAAGTTTCCATTTGAATCAAATTTGAAAGGAGTACCATTCATTGCACCTTCAATAGAACCATATCCTATACCAACGTGATGTGATGATGCATACATAAATGCTCCAGTAAACATTCTTTGATATTTAATATTCATACGGTTTTTAGGTGCTCTATTTTCATTGTAGTATTGATTTTCACTCTTTCCACCTAATACATCTAAAGCCTTACCAGTTATTTGACCATCTCCATCAAAGTCTATTGGTGCTTCAAGTAAACCTTGTTGTGAATAAGAAATTTTCATTATTTGTTCCCAAGCAAGTAATGTATCATAAAGTCTATTTACTTGAGCTTCTTCATTTCCTGATAATCCACTTTCTATTGAGCTAAGTACCTTATCAGCTGCAAAAGAAAGCATTATTCTTTCACCTTCTATATCTGTAGCATTTAATATAGATGTTTCTGGGTCATAAGTGTAAATATTATTAACATTATCTTCTATACTAGCTGTGCTTGGATATCTATTTTTTAAAGTGCTTACATAACTCTTTAAGTCTTTAATATATTTTCTTATAGCATCTTTAACTTCTGTTTCTTTAGAAGCATCATCTATAATATTATTTACATTTAAGTGTGGTATTTTTGTTCCACCACTTACTCTTACCTTAAATGTATTACTTTCTGCAAATCCACTCTTAAGACCTATATATAAGTTTCCACCTTTTTCATAGTTCATATCAAAACCAGTTTCAGGTATTTCAATTTCATTTTTACCTACTTTTAATTCTTTTATGACCTTATAAGCAGTTCCACTTTCTGCATTAAATTGTGTTAATACTAAATTAAATTTAGTATCGCTTCTATTTGGACTTGCTATGTAAATATTAACCTTATCTCCTGGTTTTACTGCTATACCAAGAGCTTGGTAATCATTAGTTTGTCCTATAGTATTTTGAGCCCCTATACTATGTATGCTTGAATCTAAAGTTATTATTTCATCTTGTAAAGAAATATCATTTAATAAGTCTTGAGCTCTTTGTAAATTCTTTAGTATTTCATCTTTATTTGGATGATATTCTAAGTTTACTGGGTCTATTGTATTTACTCTCTTAACAAGTTCTTCTACTTTTTCTCTAGTTACATCACTATTTAATGATAATTTTAAATCATCAGCAAATAAGTTATCTACATCTTTTTCTAAGCTATCATATTCATATAACTTAATTTCAGATATATTTACTTTACCTGAACCTGAACCTGGATATACAGATATATTTGGCTGTATTTGCTTAGTTGTTATAGGCTCTGATAATTTTAATGTTACTACTCTTCCACTTGTGCTTAATGAAGCATCTCTATATTCCCACTTTCCTTGTGAATTTACAAATCCTATATTACCTGTATATGGCCATGAATCTAAGTCTAATCTTGTTATTAATTTTATAGTATCTATTGTATGTTCTTCTTTAAATGTTATCTTAGGACCACATTTTCCATAGGCAGATGTATCCCAGTTATGCCAAGTCCATGCTGTAGTATAATCATTATCTAAAACAGAAATTGGATTATCTGTAGTTCCACCTTGAGTAAATTCAACATTTTCTATGTTATTAGTTAAACTTCCCACTCCATTTGGTGTATTTATAAGCTTATAGTTAGGCGTTACTGGTGGTACTAATTTAGCTGTAGTTCCAAGGTAACGTTGAGATAATCCACCTGTTCCATGGTGGTTTGTTGCTGTCATCATAATTTCATAACTTGTTGTATCTTTTAAATTTGTTATTGTATATGACGTAGCTCTTATAAAGTCCTTACTATCAGCAACTCCTGCTGCTAAATCTGTTACTCCTGTTGGAATATCATCATTTAAGTCAGAATCTTTATATTTATCACCATTATCATTTGCTTTTAACCACTCTTTAGTTCCAACTTCTCTGTAATATAACTCATAATCTTTTGCTTTTGCATGAGCTTTCCATGAAACTGTAAGTTGTTTATATCCACCTTTTACTGAAATTCCTTCTGGACCTTCTGGTGCTGTTTCTGGTATTACTTGAACTTCTATTATAGAATCAGCTCCAAAGCTGCTTCCATTTTCTCCATCTGCTTTATCATTTAACTTTCCTGATTTAGAATCCCAAGCTTGTGGATTATAATTTGCATCAACATTATCTGGCTTACCATCTTTATCATTTGAATTGTTTGTTTTGTTAGTATCACCTGTTGTAGTTGTGCTATAACCCTCTTGCTCATCTTTGTAACCACTCTTCCATTCTCCTGAAATTGATTGGATACTAATTCTGTAAATTCCATAAGGTTTTACTTTTTCTATTTTTAAAGAATTTTGACTTGTTTTATAAGTACTTGTATCAACTACATTATTGTTATTATCTAATTCTTCAACCTTTAATTCATAACCTGATACATTTGTTTCATGGTTCCAGCCTATTGTCATAGCCTCATTTCCAACAGCAGTTGAACTTGTAAAATTATTTATAACAGGTATATTCATTTTAGGTTTTGGAACTTCTTTATATACATTATTTAAAAATTCAACTTTTGCTATTTCAGTTAAATTCTTATTACTTCTACTTCCAGTAACTCTTATATTAACTTGACTTACTGCAACTTGCTTTCCTAAATTTATTTTTATAGTGTCCATTTGTGTACCATCAGCAGTTCTTGCTGCTGATTTAGTTACATTCGAATCATTAAATTTAACTGTTAAGTCTTGTCCATCTTCTCCTGCACCTGGTATAACAACTTCACCACTAGATGGTGCATTTTCACTTGGTGCTTGTATAACAACTTCTTCAATTGATGCTGATTCTTCTTCTGAACTAGCAGCTCTTGATTTTCCTGTTAAACTCATAGGAATTTCTATAGGATTTTCTTCACTTATTTCACCTTTAGCTTTTAAAGATACTACATCATCACTATCTTTTAGTATGTTTTTAATATCTCCAGTTACAGTTAACTTTTCTGTATTTAAATTTATATCAACATTTTCTGGATTTATTATTGGTGTTGTATTAACTACAACTGGATTACTCTTAACCTTATCCATATTTTTATGTACATAACTTAAATCTGTTATATCAACTTTACCATCTCTATTTAAATCAAACTTTGTATCTGTTGATTTATTCTTTATAGCTTTTTTTAATTCTTCATAATCTGTTTTATCAACTTTATTATCAGAATCAAAATCACCACCTATTAAAGCAGCTGGATAATGTTCAGTAGTTCCATCTTCTGATTCTATATTTTTTTCATCTGTACCTACTAAAATTCTCTTTGAAGACTTTTCAATTTCTACGTTATCCATCTTTACAGTTTGATATCCACCTCCAGATATCTCAACTGAATATGTTCCTAATTCAAGATTTTCAAAAGTTAAGTGATAGAAATTTAACTCTGTTGCACCTTCACTTAATTTATTTCTTCTATAATCTAATGCTTCTAAAGTGTAAGTTATTTCAGTATCTTTTAACTTTCCACTTGTAACATCAGAACCTAATTTAACAGTATGACTTTGTCCATCCTTTTTAGTTAATTTTACAGTTAAATTTGTTGTTTCTGCATTAGCAACCTTTATTTGACTATCAAAATTAACATCTAATTCTAACTTTCCTGTTACTTTATATGGTGTTGAAGTTTGTGTTTCATCAGATTTATCTTCTTTTTCTGATGGCGTATCATTTTTTTCTTCACCATTATTATTTTCTTCTTTTTCAGTTTCAGTATTCTCTTTTTCAGCTTGTTCTTTATCTTCAGTAGCTGCCCCATTACTTTCTTCTGATTTGTTATCTTTTTCTAAGTTCCCCTCTTGATTATCTTCTGACTTTTCAGTCGCTGAATCAGAATTACTTTCATTGCTATTTCCAACAACAACTTCATTTACTTTATTATTTTCTTGATTGCCATTTTTAGTATCTGCAAATGTAACACCTTGCACTTGAGTAGTAATCAAAGCTACTGCTAACATAGCTGATATTTTTCTTCGATTCATTCTTATCCTCCTTTTTATACAAAATCCTACATAAAATATATCATATTTAAGCCGTTTTTTCCAATATCATTAATTTTATTTAACTAAATTTCAAAAAAATATTAATTTAATATAATTTTTAATATTTTTTATTAAACTATTAAGTAAAATATTAATTACTCAGTTATCTTGTAAATGTAAAATGGTAAGACCTATAAACTTATAAGTCTTACCGTTTTTATTATTTAATAATATTACACTTTTTTCCAAAATAAACAACAAATAAACAATTATTGGTAGTAAAGGCTTAATAAAAAAATATTGTTTTAACATTAAACATTATATCAGTTATATTAAGTATAAAATTTTAAATTAATTTAAAACGCCCACTTTTCAACCTCAACCGTACCACTTCCACTTAACTTTAATTTAGAATCAATTTTATCATTATAAATTCTAGTAGTGAATACTTCTTCTCCCTCATTTAAAAACACTTCTAAAGAAGAATTATCAGAAAATACTCTTAATGATTTAACATTATTAATTTCAACAGCTCTCATATTTCTTCCATACCCTGATTTTCCTAGTTGTAACTTAAATACCCCATTACTAAATGAAAGATTACAATCTTCTCTTAATTCAATCTTAAATTCATCACAATCTTTAAAATTAATATTTAATTCAAAAGTATTGCTTTCAAATATATCTAAAATAGCTACCTCATTTAAAGAAATTTCCTTCTTAAAGGAATTCCCTTTTCTTAATGCTTCTAATTCAGCAATAGGAATTTGATATATTTTATTATTCTTTAAAACTAATTCTCTAGGAATTGTTAATTGATGTTGCCAGAAGTTATCTATAGTTGGATTTCTATGTTCTATTGCATCAGGAACCCCCATCCACCCTATAACAATTCTTCTTCCTTTAGAATCTTCAAAAGTTTGTGGTGCATAAAAATCAAATCCTCTATCTATTTCAACAAACTCACCAAGATTAAGTTTCTTTTTATCATCTTCAAAACTTCCTACTGCATATCCACATTGATATATATTATTATATTTATATCCTTCTGCTTCCATCCCTTGTGGTGAAAACATTAGTATATCTTTATTTTCTAACTTAAATATATCTGGACATTCCCACATATATCCCATATCTTCATTTTTACCTGCTGGTACTGAATGGAATTCCCAATTATAAAGATCAGTTGATTTATATACTAAAATACACCCCTTATCATCAATAGTTCTAGCACCTAAAACCATGTAATAAATCCCATTTTCTTCCCATACCTTTGGGTCTCTAACATGTAAGGACATATCTTTTGGGAAATCCGTATTTCTTAAAACTACTTTCTTCTCTGAAAAATTTATTCCATCTTTGCTAGTAACCAATATAACATTTTGTTCTCTTCCAGTTAATATATAATCATGGTCTCCAGCATGTTTTACATTCCCTGTGTAGAAGAAATATATTGTATCATACTTAACAAAAGCTGATCCCGAATATACTCCATCTTTATCTTCATTTATATCTGGATAAAGAGCTACACCTTTATCTTCCCAATTAACTAAATCTTTAGATATTGAATGTCCCCAAAACTTTAATCCTCCCATTGGTGTTAATGGTGAGTATTGATAATAACAGTGATATTCTCCATTAAATTCACATAATCCATTTGGATCATTTATCCATCCAATTGGAGGTATTATATGATATTTACTTCTCCATTTATCATTATTAACTTGCTCTAAATGTTTAGCCATACACTCTTTTATTTGTTTGTCAAAATCACTTCTCAACATCTTATCTCCCTTGTGCTAAAGCTAAAACTTCCTCTTTAGTTGGTAATGCACCAATAGCTCCTCTTTTGCATACTGTTAAAGCAGCTGTTGCATTTGAGAAAGTTAATATTTCTTTTATTTTTTCTTCTGATAAATTAACTAAGCTTTCTAAAGTATTGTCATCTTCAGCAACTTGGTATAAAAACGAACCTATAAATGAATCTCCAGCTCCTGTTGTATCTTGAGCTTGAACTCTAAATGATGGTGAAAATACCTTTCTTTCCTTAGTTATAAATTCTGCTCCATTAGTTCCCTTTGTATAAATTATAACTTCAACATCACCTTGTAATAAAAACTCTAAAGCCTTTGGTTCATCTGAAATTCCAGTAATAAATTCTAATTCTTCATCACTTATTTTTACTATATTAGCTAATGGTAAAAATTCTAAAATTGCTTTTCTGCAAGCTTCTGGACTTTCCCATAATGGTAATCTTACATTTGGATCAAAGCTAATTAAACAATTATGTTTTTTTGCAAATTCTATAGCCTTTTTATGAGCTTCTTTAATTGGAGCATCTATTAAGCTAACTGAACAAAAATGTAATATTCCTCCTTCTGTAAAATCTTCTTCTTCAATTTCTGCTGCATTTAATAACATATCTGCACTTGGATTTCTATAAAATGAAAAATCTCTTTCCCCATCTTCCTTTAATGATACAAATGCTAATGCTGTATTTGCTTCTTTAGTTCTTAATACCTTTGAAACATCAACACCTAATGGTGAAACTTCTTCTAATATATGATCTCCAAATCCATCAACACCAAGTTTAGTAAGCATTTGTGCTTTACCACCTAATTTTGCAACTGCTGCTGCAACATTAAGGGGTGCTCCACCTGCAACTCTAAAAAAGTTGCTCACATCCTTTAATGCAACTCCCTTTTCATGTGGAATAAAATCAATTAAAGCTTCTCCTATTGAAATTACCTTTTTCATTTTCTTTTCCTCCTAAAATTCAATTGTGGGAATGTTCCCTTGTGTGCTAAAAAATATATTTCATACTTAATATTAAATTTACATAATTTTATATTTCTAAAAATATTATATCATTTATACTTTTCTAGTCCATATTTTTCTTTATATTAATAAACTTTATTTTACTTGTCATATTTACTTTATTTTTCTATAAAATCATTAATTACTTTATTATATTTTTAAACTTTAATTTTTATTTTTAATCACAATATTATATGTAAAAATGAGGATTCAAATTTGAATCCCCATTTTTTTATTATACTAATTTATAGTTTATTTTATATTATCAAGCATAAACATAAATTGTGATGTATAATTATCAACTTCATCTTCATATACTAAAGTAATTGTATATATATATGAGTCAAAATTTGTAGTATCTATTGTTACAACTCCATTTTCATCTACACAATCTTTTATATCTAAAGTAGTATATTCATGTGTTTTATTATGCTTCACTATTACTGATTTTGGTAATAATTTTTCACCATTTCTATTTATAACATCCAAGTTTACAGTTGCTTTATTATCTTTTGAATAAATACTCCCTGGCATTAATCCACCTAAAACATTTGCTTTTAAATCTTTTAATTTTTTAAGATTTTTAAGTGGTGATAAATCTCTTATTTCATTATAGTCTATATCTAATGATTCTAAGTTTATGGCATGTTGTAACCCTTCTAAACTTTCTACTTGTGATACTTTTAGTGAAGTAAGCTTTCTCATTTGTCCAACTGTTATTTCACCTGATATTCCAAGTTCTTTTTGTATACTAGCTTTTAAAAATTCATCTTTTATTTGAACTATTTCATTTAAATTAACTTCTACTAATGAATCCATAGCTTCTTTTAATTTTTCAATAGCTTTGTCTATTGTTTCTTGATTAGCTGAACTTAAAGCTTCTTTACCAACATTTATTGCATTTTCTAAGCTTTCAATAGATTCTTGAGTATAATTATTTAAATTTATATTTTCAGCTTTTGTTAAAACTTCTTCTAATTTAGCTGTATTAAATTTTGCTATATTTCTAAATCTTGCCTCTGCCCAGTCTGCATGATCCCAAGTAATACCATTAGTTGCTGAATCTACTACTAATTTAACTTCATTAGAGTTTCTAACATCTACCATTAAACGTTGTTTTGGTGAATTTGATTTCATAACATCAGTTTCTGCTTTTAATTTACCATCTACATAAACCTTAAATATAACACTTGATGCACTTTGATTTGATACAAATTCATCAAGACCTACCCAAGTATCAAATATATCATATCCTGTTGAATCATATACTATTTCTGAATAAGAATGAGTTCCTATACCCTTTTTAAAAGTATCATAAGTTCCATTTTCATTTAAAAGTTTTATAGGTTGTTGTCTTACTGATTTATCTTTACCTATAGCCCCTGAACCTATTGTTGCTGATTTCCATTCTAAATCAGATACATAAGTTTCTTGATCTGTAATTGCTACTTTTCTTGTAAATTCAGTTGTTAAGTTATCACTGTCTGTTACTGAATATACAACATCAAATATTCCAACTTTTCCTTTTTCATAATCTGTTTTTACATTTATTTTAGAAGTTAAGTTTCCATCTTCATAATCAGTTGCTGTTATTCCTTGAAGTAAATCTACTTCCTCATTTACATTAAATACTGCTAAATCTTTACCTTCTATTACTGGTTTTGAATAATTTTTATATAATTTAGTATCTGCCCAAGATGCAAAATCTCCTACTAAGTTTCCATCTACATCATCAGCAATTAAAGTAAGTTCTTTAACTCCTGTAACATCTAATCTTACATATTCTGCAGGAGTATTTGTTTTTATTACATCAGAAGTATAAACTTCTTTTCCATCAGCAAGTATTCTAAATCTTATTGTTGTACTTCCTAAGTTATAGTTTTTATCTGTTCCCACATATGTTGTAAAATAGTTGTAATTTCCATCTAAATTATATACTATTTTAGCATTTGTTGCAGCACCAATACCTTTATCAAAAGTTTTAACAGTTCCATCTACGTTAAGTTTAATCTTATTAGTTGAGCCAACTGCCATATCTTTAACAACACTTCTCCATCCAGTTGTAGCTGACTCCCAATTCATATCTGATAAATATTTGCTTTGACCATAAACTACTATTGTTCTTTCCTTTGTAGTTATATTTGAATCACTATCAGTTACTGTGTATGTTACTTTGTATGTTCCTACTTTGTTTGGTGAAAATCCACCATCATTTACTACTATATTTGAAGTTATGTTGCCATCTTCTTGATCACTTGCAACTACTCCATCCATTAAATTTAATTCAGTATTTTTCTCAATCATTGTAAATTCTTCAAATGTTAAAGTTGGGAATTTAGCTTTTATTATTTTTTCAGCGTTATCCAATTCAACTTTGAATAATTCATATGCTGGGTGATTTTTAACTTCTTCTCTTAAAGCTTCTAATTTTTCTAAAGTATTATAGCTTTGTGCTACTTCTGTTTTGTTTTCATCTGTAAATAAACCAGCCATTTTATCTGCTAATTTATCTTCTTTATAAAATGCCACTTCACCGAAGCTTGCCCATTCTCCACTTGCTTTTACAAATTTAAACTTCACTCTTCTTGCATTTACTTTGCTCATATTAAATTCAACAGTATCGCTTATTGCTCCAGAATATGAGCCTTGTCCTGCTAAATAGAAATCATCTCCTGATTCACTTTCTGATACATATATTTCAAATTCAGTAGCAAAACCTTTGTTATTTCCGTCACGTCTTGATGCATATGCCATCTTGCTTATTTCTTGAACTTCACCTAAATCAAATATTACTTCATTTTTAAATGAACTATTATTTGGAGAGTTTGTCTCCCAATGAGTATTTATTCTTCCATCTATTGCATTGCCTATTACACTGTTTCCGTAATTTCCTGCATTATTTTTTGCAGATACTATAGGTAATTTAAACTCTTCGTTATATCCTTCTAAATTTGAGAACTGCCCATACTTAGATTTTGTAACTGTATAATCTTCAGATACTGTAACATATATTTTTTTACTTGTTACATTGTTATCTTTATCAGTTACTTTATATACAACTTCAAATTTTCCTATTTTATCTTTTTCAAAACTATTTGATTCAATTTCAATTTTTGATGTTAAATTTCCATCTTCCACATCAATTGCTTCAACACCTTCTCTTGGATTGAAATCTTGTCCAAGTTTTAAGTTTTTATTTTCTGCTATAATTTTTGGTTTAGCATTATTTGTAGTTAATTTTGGATTAGCTATTAGTCCATGGTCTGCTGTATTTCCATTTTGAGCATCAGAAACTTCAATTACAAGCTCTTTAACACCTGATACAGGAACATTTACATAAGCCATGTTGTCATAATATCCTAAAACATCTGTAGATGCTAAAACTTTACCATCTGCTATTATTTTAAATTTGATACTTGAATTATTATTTGGTTGTATTGATGATTGATCAACTCCAAGTAATGCCTCAAATGTATCATATTCTTTATCTGATAAATCATAAGTTATCTTACCATTAGCATGTATTCCAAAACCTTTTTCAAATGTTTTTATATTTCCATTTACTCTACCTTGTATATTAGAGTTTCTTCTTGGAGTCCCCCATGCTGTTGATACAGATTTCCACTCAAAATCTGATAAATAATCATAGTCACTTACTACTTTTACATTTAATATTTTATTAAAAGTTACACCATTATCTTCTACTGTATATTTAACTTGATAGTTTCCATGCTTAGTAGTATCTACATTACTTTCAAATTTAACTTTTGATGTTATGTCACTTCCTGAGTGAGTAAATCCTTTAACATAATCCATAGCATTAAATTTTTCATTTAAATTTAATGTTATAGTTTCTTGTTGAATACTTATGCTTGGTGTTAATGAATTTATTTGTACTTTATCACCTGTTGATAAATTTTTTGCATAAGGTATTACTTCATAATTTATATTTTCATCTGCATTAGTTACCTCTGAATCTGTATAAGTTCCAGATGTAGTAAACCCTATCACTTTTCCATTTTTCACTATTTCATAACCAAGGAAGTCATCTTTTGCTTCACTAGCAATACTCATGCTTAGTTTTATTCCAGAATTTGATTTTGATAATGAAACTTCTAAAGAAGTATCTTTGTTTTCAAATCCATTTCCTTCATAATTCATAGCACTAGTATTTAAATACCATACTTTTTGTCCTACATTTGAATATTTCTCTTTTAATCTATTTTTACATTCATCTGATAATTTAAATCCATATTTGTCAAAATAATTACTTAGATTCATACCTATAACTTCTGATGAATATTCAGCAAATAAATCTTGCTTTTCTTGTGTAGTGCTAGGATTAGGTTTTCTCTTTCTATATAATGCTTCTAACTCTGCCCAATAAGTATTTTTCTTTATTTGTAACTGCCAGAACATTCCTAATTTTTCAGAATAATCTAACTCTTCATACGTTTTTAATGATTTCTCTGGTGCTAAATACTTATATAATTTATCGTATTGTACTCTATCATTTAATCCATTTTTTATATAAGCATTGTTTGCCCACATATTATTAGTAACTTCGGCCCACTCTCTTGCATCTATATCCATTTGGTGTCCGGCTTCATGAAGCATTCCCCAAAGTATACTGTTTATACTACTTTCATCAGTTCTTAATACAATTTCTTGTATATGTCTTTGAATACCTATATGATCAGTATATGCATAAGCTGCTCCATAAGGTTGCATTAACCTTACTGCTGTTCTAACATTTGTAGAATCATTATCTGGATCGCTTGTATCATCTTTTAATCCAGCAAAATCAAATGCTTCTTGGAATTTCTTATTCCAAACATCTACACTTTCTTCAACATCTACGTTTTCATTTACATATACTTGATATGCTGCTTTTGCAGTTCCTGTGTATAATACTCTTTTTGTACTGAATTCATATATATCAACTGTATTTTCAGGATCTTTATCTAGCTTTTCTTTATATTCTTTTAATAATTTTAAGAATTTTTCTTTATCATCTCCTGGTTTGAATGATGGGAAGAATTCTCCACCTTCTATACGTACAACTGGGGCTTTTCCTTGTTGTTCAGGTGTATATTTGTTTATTAAATATACTGCTCCACCCTTTGTAGATTTCATACTCCATGAGTCACTATATATTTCAGGTACTGTTATAACATTCATACCCTTTTGTAATTGATACTCTTGTTTCCAGTAACCAAATCTACCTTCTTGCTGAGTAAATGCAATTTTTGGAAGTGGTGCCCCATCTTCTGCATCAACAAAAACTCTAAATACTTGTCCTGGTTTTGCCACTATACCTGTAGATTGTAAATCTGTACCAAAAGTAGACATTTTTAATTGATTTCTTGCTTTTGCATGTGTATCACCATATTGTGTCAGTGTAAATGTTCTATCTGAATAATCTTTATTACCATTTAAAATTTCTTTTGCTAATTCTATAGCATATGATAATTTATCCTTTAAAGGATGATTGTTAACTTCTTCTTCTAGCTTATTTATTGCTTCTTCATTATTATATTGATCTTTTAATTTTGTCATTGTACCATCTGTAAAAATATTATTTACAGTTTCAGACACTTTATCTTCCTTATAGAACACAAATTCTGATGCACTTGCCCAATCTCTATTAGCTTTTTTAAATACAAACTTTATTTTTTTGAATTCCGTAGGATTAAATTTTATTTCAACAACATCTGTTGTTGAATTTTTATATTCACCAGTAGCTACTAATTCAAAATTATTGCTATCATCTTTAGAACCGTATATTTCAAACTCTTCTGCAAATCCCTTTCCACCTGCATCAGGTCTTGCTGCATAAACAATTCTATTTAAAATAGCTTTTTCTTTTAAACTAATTACAACTTCATTAGTAAAATTTGACTTATTAGGTTGTCCTGTTTCCCAATGAGTTTTAAAGTTTTCATCTATAGCTTTGTCTATAGTGCTATTTACATATCTTCCACCATTATTAGTTATAGATTCAATATTAGAATTATCCATTTTATAAACTTCATTATAACTTTGTAATAATTCACTTCCATGTAAACTGAATTTGCTAACAATAGCTTTTTTTGTTTCATTTTTTTCTGATAGTTCATTAGTTTGCACAGTATTGTTTTTAGATAATGTTTCTGCAAACACATTAATAGGTGCTGCTGTCATATTTGCTATTGTAGTAGCTAATATTAATGTTGATAATTTTCTTTTTAACATCTTTTATCCCCCTAAAATAAATAAAAAATTACTTTATTTTAATCAGTAACTAAAATATTTTTATAATTTTTTATTAATCGTTAATATTATTATTATACATATTTCTCTATTTTTCAACAAATTGCTTTAAATTTTAATTTTTATTAACATTTATCATTCTTTGAGAATTTATACTAATTATTTTTATATATTATAATAAATAATTATTTATAAATTTGATAATACTATAAATAGTCAATTTTAGTAATTAGACCATTATCTTTTAATTTTAAAATAAATTTCATATTTTTTATTTTTATATTTAATCTAATATATCTTACTTAAAAGGGTGATTTTATGTTTCCATTAAATAAAAATAATAAAACTAAAAATATACTTTCATTAATACTTTATTGTTTTTTAGTAATAACACTATTTGCACACTTTTTTTATTGCATAGGAAAAGTGCCTCCTAGTCATTATGTTTCTAAAAATAATATTTTAAGTGCTGTTTCAGCTAGTGCTAATATTTTTAATATTAATTCTAATACAACCTTAAATGAAAATATTAGTGTTTATGAAGAAAAGCTTACTAAATTCATTAGCTCAGCTTTTAATGAGCGTAATAATAGTTTTTTAAATGGAAATGTATATAAATTATATAATTATTATGGCACTTCTGATGCTAATGCTAAATATTCATTAGATTATGAATTTAAAAGGATAGCTTATTTAAGGGATTGGTCTTTAGAACGTTCTATAATTTTTACAAGCATTAATTCATTAGTTATTATAAATAAAGTAACTAAAAATAATAATAAAATAATAGTAAATTTAGATGAATATTATAACTTTAATTATATTCATAATAAGCAATTTGCTTCAAATAAGTTTTCATTTACAATTCCACATATTTTAACACTTTATAGTTATACAAATGACTTAGGAGAGGAATGTTTTATTATTGATAAGGATTATTATAGTGATGTATTTAATGATGAATTAAATGATTATAATTTTTATTTAACTGAAACTTCATTACCTTATACAAAAAAAATTAATCCTAATTATAAAGTTTCAGAACAATTTAATAAAAATGATATTATAAGATTTGATAAATCACTATTTACTGATCATAAGGCAATAATATCTGGTTATGATTCAAATGGTTATCCTTTAATAGATAGTAATTCCTTTAATATTTCTAATATGCCTTTTGATTTAGGTTGGAAAGAAAAAAATATAAAATTATCATATTAAAAAAATATTACTGGAAATCAAAATTTCCAGTAATATTTTATTTATAAAAAACTATATTAAATTAAATTATATATTATTAATATCTATTATTTAATTTCATTTGACGCTCTATATCTCTCTTTGCTGCTTTTTCAAGCATTGAATCTCTCTTATCATAGTTTTTCTTACCTTTACAAATTCCAAGAGCTACTTTAACTCTTCCATTTTTAAGATATAAAGATAATGGAACTAATGTATATCCATCTCTTGAAACTAATCCAGCTAATCTTCCTATTTGCTCTTTATGAAGTAATAACTTTCTTTCTCTTAGTGGATCAACATTAAATATATTACCTTGTTCATATGGACTAATGTGCATATTTAAAATAAATATTTCACCATTTCTAACATCAGCATAGCAATCCTTAAGGTTACATTTTCCACCCCTTATAGATTTTACTTCTGTACCAACTAATTCGATTCCCGCCTCCATTGTTTCTTCAACAAAATAATCATGACGAGCTTTTCTATTTTCAGCTAAAGAATTACTATTTTTAACTCTTGCCATTTTCCCACCCACTTTATTAATTATCTTCTTGGTTTGTTCCAAACTCCTTCTTAATTTCTGCAATTATTGATGCTGTTTCTTCACTTGGAACAATTTCCTTTAAATCTTGCTCACTCTCTACAATATCAAAGAAAACTTCTCTATTATCAATATCAACTCTAGAACACTTAACTTTCACTGAATCTCCCAGTCTATAAACCTTTTTATTTCTTTGTCCTAATAACATTAAATGCTGCTCATCATAAATATAATAATCATCATCTAAATCATTAATATGAACAAGACCTTCTACTGTATTAGGCAACTCAACAAATATACCAAATGATGTAACTGAAGATATAATTCCTTCAAATTCTTCACCAATTCTATCCATCATATATTCAGCTTTCTTTAAGTCATCTACTTCTCTTTCTGCTTCTTCTGCTAATCTTTCCATTTCTGATGATTGCTTAGCTGCTATATCTACTATTGGTGTTAATTTAGTTATTCTCTTTTCATCAATTTTACCATTTAAATATTCCTTTATTATTCTATGAATTTGTAAATCAGGATATCTTCTTATTGGAGATGTAAAATGACAATAATAAGTTGCTGCTAATCCAAAGTGACTTGAACATTCTGGAGTATATTTTGCTTTCATCATACTTCTTAATAAAAGTGTACTTACTACAGTTTCTTCTTTTTTTCCTTTTACCTTTTCTAATACTTCTTGAAGAATTCTTGGATGAATGTCTTGAGAAACTTTCATTGTATACCCTAAATTATATATAAATTCTCTAAACTTTTCTAGTTTTTCTTCATCTGGATTTTCATGAACTCTATATACAAAAGGTAAATTAGTCCAAAACATATGCTCTGCTATAGTTTCATTACAAACAAGCATAAATTCTTCAATTATTCTATTTGCTATTTCTCTTTCATATGGCTTTATATCAATAGGTTTACCATTATTATTTAATATTATCTTTGATTCTTCAAAATCAAAATCTATAGCGCCTCTTTTCATTCTCTTTTCTCTAAGAATTAAACAAAGCTCTTCCATTGTTTTAAAATCATCAACAAGATAATCATATTTTTTTATAAGTTCTTCATCATTATCTCTTAATATTTTAGTAACATCAGTATACGTCATTCTTTCAGAAGTTCTTATAACAGTTTCTGCTATTTCATGATCACAAACCTTACCTTTATTATCAATAATCATAAAACAACTTAAAGCTAATCTATCAACTTTAGGGTTAAGAGAACATATTCCATTAGATAACTTTTTAGGAAGCATAGGAATAACTCTATCTATTAGATAAACAGAAGTTGCTCTTTTTAATGCTTCTTTATCTAAAGGATTCTTTTCTTTAACATAATGTGAAACATCAGCAATATGAACACCTAATTTATATTTTCCATTTTCTAATTTTTCAATAGATACAGCATCATCAAGGTCCTTTGCATCTTCTCCATCTATTGTAACCATTCTAATATTTCTAATGTCTTTTCTTCTCTTAATTTCCTTTTCATCTATTTCTTCAGGTATTCCCTCGGCATATGCTAATACCTTAGCTGGAAATTCTTCTGGAAGACCATGTTTTTTAATTATTGTTAAAATATCTAATCCTTTTTCGCCCTTTTTCCCTAATACTTCTTTAATTACACCTTCTGGACTTCTTCTCTTATCTGGCCATTTAGTTACTTCAGCAATAACTATATCCCCATGATTTGCCCCATTTTTATCTTTCTTAGAAATAAAAATATCTTGATTTAATCTAGTATCTTCAGGAACCACAAATCCAAAATTTCTACTATCTTCATAAACACCAATTATTTTAGTATTAGCTCTTTCAAGAATTTCTATTACTTCTCCTTCTCTCTTTTTACCATTAACATCATCTCTAGTTATTTGAACAAGAACTCTATCATTATTCATTGCACCATTAATAAATGAGCTTGGTATAAAGACATCTCTTTCCCCATCTTCTTCAGGAATTAAAAATCCAAATCCCTTTTTATGTGATTGAATTCTTCCCTTTATTAATCCTAATCTTTCTGGCACAGCAAATTTATCTTTATTTGTTCTAACTATAGACCCTTCTAATTCCATTATTTTTAATGTCTTTTTAAAAACCTTATATTCATCTGGACTAATATCAAAAACTGAAACTAATTCTTGAATATCCATAGGTCTATATGCTTCTTCTTTCATGAAGCTAAGTAGGGTTTCCTTTATTCCCATGTAATTTCCTCCATTAACATATAATTTTCTCCATTTTTTTCTTATACACACTATTTATTATACTACCACATGTTTGATTTTTTATTCAATATAAGGCTTACTAAATCTCGCTTATTATACTGTATTCAATTACTTTTGTTTTAACTACCAAGACTTAATTTATATTTATTTCTAAATTCTTTACTCATTTAAATTAGATTTTATTTTCTAAAAATATTATAAACACTATATTTATAGGGTATCCTAACTTAAAGTAAATTAATAAAGGGAATGTACCACTAATATAGATACACTCCCTAAATATCTTAAATTAAGTTTAAAGCTATTGTGTTAATAGCAAATAAAAGCATTGAAACTATAGTAACCTTAGCTAACATAGCCTCTTTTGTCTTTGATTTATTTTTTGTAAAAAAAGTTTCACTTTTACTACCTTGAATTAATCCACTTAAAGCATCAGCTTTACTTTTTTGCATTAATATTGAACCAACAACTATTAACCCTAAAATTGCTTCTAAAACAAATAAAAAAGTTTTCATGGCTATTACCTCCCATATTATACTTTCGTGCATATTCATATAACTTTATCATAACATAATATATAATACTTATCAAGAATATTTACAAATACCACCAATCAAAAAGAGGATGTCTCACTAAAACTTTTATACACAATATATTGTTTTAAAAAATAAAAATTAATACAATATATTGTAGTATTTATTCTTAATGCGACATCCCCTTTTTGAGGAAATTTTATAAAAAATATATCGTTTAAGCAAAATTATTTTAGTGGCAAATGACAAGTGACAAATTTCAAGTTTAGGTATAAATTCAGAAACTCTCCAAGGAGTTTCCTCATTAACTTGCCACTTATCACTTGCCACTTTATTCTATCTGTATTCTACGTCGTCACCATCAACTAGTTCTGAATTTTCTTTTATATATTTAACTAATTCATCAACTTGAGCATATGCTACTGCAACATAAGTATCTGCTGCTCCATAGTATATTGCTATTCTTCCTGTTTCAGGATCTTGAAGTGTTGCACATGGGAATGCTACATTTGGAACAAATCCTGTTATTTCATATTCTTTTTCAGGAGTTAATAAGTAATCTCTAGTTCTATATAATACTTTTGATGGATTATCTTTATCTAATATAGCAGCACCCATGCTGTATACAAATCCATTACAAGTTCCAGAAACACCATGATAGAACATTAACCATCCTTCTGATGTTTCAATTGGTGTAGCACCACTACCTATTTTAGTTCCTTGCCACCAACCTTGGCCACCTTTTGTCATAACTCTTCTGTGTCTTCCCCAGTGAACTAAGTCTGGACTTTCACTTAAGAATATATCACCAAATGGAGTATGTCCACTATCACTTGGTCTGCTTAATAATAAGAATTTATCATTAACCTTTCTTGGGAATAAAACACCATTTCTGTTAAATGGAATAAATGGATTTTCAAGTCTTACAAATGTCTTGAAGTCCTTTGTCATTCCTAATCCTAGTGCTGCTCCACCAAAATCACAGCACCAAACTATATAATAAGTATCATCTATCTTAACTAATCTTGGGTCATAAGCATAACTTGGTTGATAATCATTTCCTTGTTCATCTACCCAATGAATTTCTTCATCTTCTATATCCCAATTTAAAGCATCTGTACTTCTTCCTAAATGTAATTGTGGTCTTCCATTTTTATGATCAGCTCTAAATACACCTATAAATCCATCTTCATAAGGAAGTACTGCACTATTAAATATTCTTGCACTTTTCTTTGTTGGATTCCAATCAATTATAGGATTGTTGTTATGTCTCCAAACAACTCCCTCAAATCCTTCTGGTTTTTCTTGCCATGGCATGTTTTTTACTGCATCACCGTAAATCTTAACTTTTTCCATAATACCCTCCATTTAATATATTGAAATATAACTTAATTACTTATTTAAATGTAATACTTAATGCTTACATTTTCTTTTACCTTACTAAATAGTAAACTATTCATTATAAAGTATCTTTAATTAATAATTTGTTTAACAAAAATATTTCTTTTGAAAAATCTTGTTAACAATTACATACTTAATTTACTATGTTCTAGCTTTAATTTCTATAGATTTTACCCTTTACCTTTGTTTTTGTATATATATCTGTAAAAAAGTTAGAAAAGTTTTAATTTTAAATAAAAACTTTAGATTTTTATTACTATAAAAACGTGAACTACTCTCCACTTATAGAAGTGGGAGCTTCTTGGTCAATATACCTAACGG